>Ga0105349_10000345_pt1 | contig 17918 bp, 9 predicted proteins | sample EN1Hudseemescosm_FD_83661 | JGI IMG/M metagenome (GOLD analysis project Ga0105349, IMG submission 83661) | Methane-oxidizing microbial communities from mesocosms in the Hudson Canyon - EN1B Hudson Canyon | ecosystem: Environmental > Aquatic > Marine > Cold seeps | place: Hudson Canyon...
AATTATCATATTCTCGCTCATGATTATGGCGATACCGTTGCGCAAGAATTATTAGCCCGCCAGCTTGAGAGAGAATTGTCAGAGGCTACACCCATAGCGATGACAGGAAAGATACACAGTACGATTTTATTAAACGGTGGCCTGTTTCCAGAAACTCATAGGCCTGTTTTATTACAAAAATTATTAATCAGTCCACTCGGTCCTTGGTTAATAAAATTATATTCCTTTGAAAAACTCAAAAAAACATTTAGCAGTATTTGCGCACAACCTATTGCAGAAGAAGAATTAGAAACATACTGGCAGCTACTGCAATATAATAATGGTATTAATGTGATGCCAAAATTAATACGTTATATGCAAGAACGTAAAACTAATCGTCAGCGCTGGGTTGGTGCCTTAGAAAATATTCGCATACCGCTACGAGTGATTGATGGTATCGACGATCCTATTTCTGGTGGTCATATGCTAGAGCGTTACCGACAGCTAATTAATAATCACGATGTGATTGAGCTTAAGGGTATTGGACATTACCCTCAGGTTGAAGCGCCACAGCAGGTGCTAGCGGCGGCAGAAGAATTTTGGCAAAAACACAATATTATTCTTTAACTATTATTTAAAAAGAGTAGCTAAAAAGCTGTTAAAGAGTTACCAGGGAGTAGCAACCTTGAGTTTATTAGCCACGGCTAAAGAAGATCGAACTCCACCTTCTAATAGCGGAATGCCACCACCGAGATAAGAACCGCAAAACCAAATTCGATTATTTTCTGCGTCCATCGATTGTCTAATATGCTTAATATGTACTAGGGCAGAGAAGTTAATCACCGGGCGCTCGAAGGTAACACTGGCTAAAATATCTTCTTTACTAATTTCAGTTGTTGGATGCCAAGTTTGAAAAACTGGCAGGCAATTTTTCACCGAAGGCATCGATTTATTCAAGCAAACGGTCGCCATTGGGCGCTGTTGATCTTTGTTGCTGGAGTAACATACGGGCGATAAATCCTGCCACGGACGAGGATAAATATTACTATCGCGGTGTACTACCATGTCGCTGCTTTCAAAATCGATTTGATTTAGATGTTGTGCCAGTTCGGGAGAGTTTTCCGTTAGCATTGGCCCGGCATGCTGTGGCTGTGTGGCGATAACTACATGGTCGAAATTAAGTACTTCACCTTGGCTAGTCGTTAATTCCACACCGTATTGACGCGTCTTAATATTATCAATTTGGCTATGGGTTTTTACGTCGTAGCCTTGAGTAATCTTAGTGACGATATCGGCGACACCATGGGTTGCCTTCCATACCCCTTCTTCCGCTACGCCGCAGGCGAGGTAATCGACAATAATACTGGCTGGATATTGTTTGATACTATCAGAATCGCATGTGCATATCGTCGATAACATGGGTAGCAAAACCTGATCGACAAAGGCGGGTTTTGCGTGAGGCCACTCTAATAGAAATTCACCAAAAGAAAGGTCAGACATTAGCGCAGGATTAATTTTCTTTATCTCATAAAAGAACTTAATGGCCGCCATACCTAACATCAAGTTAGTGCGAGATAAGCGCTTAGGGCTATTTAAGAAAGAGAAGCTGTATTTACCGATATTGTAATTCTTGTAATGAAATACATCGGCCCCGGTATGAGTAAAAAAAGCACCTGAATGGTCAGTGCGCTCGATGTCTACCCCCAGAGTTTGATAGAGATTAAACAGCTCGTGGTAATAACCTTTGGTAATGATACGCAATGGAATGTCGATAATATTAGGCTCATTGTCGCTACCAACATCAACAGAATAAGCCCCCATTCCTGGTGCAGCGTGGCGCTCGAACAAGGTAACTTGGTATTTTTTTCTTAACAGCCAAGCCGCTGAGAGCCCAGCGATACCGCTACCAATTACAGCCAATGTTGGTTTAACCATTGTTTCACTCATACGACATTATTATTAATTCAAATATTAACACTTTTATCTAATGGAGAGTGTCACGAATTGGAGAATCTGTGTAACGATTCCTAAATTCTGAGTTTCTATCGTTGATCTAAGTCATTATCTTTGATCTAGGTCATGGGCTTGGGATCGTAAACTGGTAGCCTGCGATTTGTTAATGCACAAGTCGTTAAATTCTTATCAATTTACCTTAAGCAGCAGGTGTCCCTCATGGATAGAAAAAATGTTGATATCGCCATCATCGGTGCTGGCCCTGCGGGTTTAAGTTTTGCGCTGAGTTTAGCGAAGACAGGTTTGAAAATTGTATTGGTTGATCAGCAAGGCTTAGAGAGTATTGCTAAACCTCAGCTCGATGGTCGCGACATTGCAATGACCCACTTATCGAAAACCATACTGAGTGAACTCAATGTCTGGCAGCGCTTTCCTGACGATGCTGTGCATCCGATAAAAGAAGCCAAGGTGATTAATGGACCACTCAGTTCGACTAAGAATACCTCGACTAAACATAGCTGGTTAACAACACCAGCACTACACTTCGAGCGCACTGACGATGCTCAAGCGCCACTCGGTTATTTGGTTGCCAACTTTCAGATTCGTCAAGCCTTGTATGATCAGGCTTTAGAGTTCGACAATATTGAAATCATCACCGAGCAGCAGGTTGAGTATGTTAAAACCTTTGCTAACCGAGGAGTGATTGAAACCAACGATTATACAATTAATGCTTCGCTCGTCGTTTCTGCCGATAGTCGTTTTTCGACCACTCGTCGCATGATGGGGCTATCAGCCAAGATGAAAGATTTTGGCAAGGTGATGATCGTCTGCAATATGAAACACCAGTTAAGCCATGAAAACACTGCTCAAGAGTGTTTTCAATATGGAAGAACCTGCGCCATTTTACCATTAGGTGAGGGATACTCTTCCATTGTTATTACCGTACCCGCTAGCGAGGCAAAGCGCTTAACCGATCTGCCAATAGAAGAGTTCAATCGCCAAGCGAACGAGATGTTTGATGGCCGCTTAGGGGAGATGGAATTAATCACAGAGCGCCATTCTTACCCTTTAGTCGGAGTGATCTCAGACCGCTTTATCGGTAAACGTTTCGCGCTAATTGGTGATGCCGCAGTAGGTATGCACCCTGTTACGGCTCATGGTTATAACTTGGGTTTACGTTCGGCGGATACTTTGGCAGAACAAATCATTAAAGCTCAGCAAGCTGGTAAAGATATCGCTTCCAGCTGGGTACTGCACAACTACGAAGTACGCCATCAGCTATTAAGTAAACCTTTATACGAAGCCACCAATGCCATTGTCGATCTTTATACCAATGATAAACCACTCGCGAAAATTGCCCGTAAAGCAGCGCTTCATGTGGGCAATAAATTTATGCCGTTTAAGCATTTGGTAACTCATCGGCTGACGCAGATACGGTAATAGATAAATGGCTAGCCCTGCAGATTGCATTGTGCGGCGACTTTAAATAACTGGCTACCCGAATCAGCTATGTTTTTACGTGAGGCTGTGAATTGGTAGTCGGTTAAAATAAATGTACATTTTGATAGAGTTTCTTTTTGGTTTGGCCTTAGCTGCTTACATTGACTGTTATAACAAAGGTATACAAAACCTTTTTCTGAGAATTCAAAGTTAAATCCTTCGTATGACATCTTGGCCATTCGACTTTCTATGGTTAAAGCTATGAGGGTATTATGATTATAAATACTGAGATACTTTTCAGGGCCTAGCGGAGTAAAACGTTGCTTCTTTCGGCTATCGCATTGGTCACAATAAATGGCTGGGAAAGGCCAATTTAAAATAGTAACTTCAGCTTCGGTAATTTTTTTAGTGGAACTATCATTAGTCTGTAAAGTACAGCCTAATGATAAAAAGTATATGAAGACAATAAAGATTATTTTCATTATCGATTTCTAATTCTATTCAGAAATTCTTCAGTGGGTGGTGTTTCATATATAAGTTTGGCTCTATCATTACCAATCACATCTTGTACTAAAAATAAATCGTCTGCTTGCTTGTTAAATAGACTAATGCCATTGGTAGAACCACCGTACGTAGTTTGAAAACGTAAGTTGATATATAACCAATCGTTATAGTCATTTAAGCTTGTTAAATTGTTATCGTTATCAAGGTATATCGGTGCTGCTACTGCAGAAATTGTATTGTCACAATCGAAGTCGATACCTGATGAGCCAGGTCTTAATAAGCCCTGTGTTTCAATAACAGTTCTTTCCTGCAAGATGCCTGATGTGCCATTGGAAAAATCTATAATGAAATTTCTATAATCTGCATCGTATGCGTTTGTCATCGGTATATTATTAGGATTGCAATTAGTATCGCTATACATTAAATCTGTATGGTAGTAATAACGATCACCTTCGTTATCCCCTATCGTCGGCAGGCCTTCCAGTTGGTACATATAATTCATGCTACTTAGATAGTTTGGTTTGTGGTTCTTATCCTCATAACCACCATGAAGTAGGCCCAGGTTATGACCCAGCTCGTGCATAATAGTGCTGGCTTGATAATTAATCAGCATGTTTAGGTCTGCGTCGGTATCCGAATTTAAGCCCCAATTTCCTAAACTAATTAAGAAATCATTGGCATTAATTTCCCCTAAGCCACCAGAGCCTGCTTCACCATCTTCGTTCTGACTATTAGCCATTAGCATATAGTGAAAAATAGGCATGCGGGAAAAACTAAAGTTCTCTCGCTTTATCGTATATAGATCCGCGCGTTTATCATAACTAGGTACTCCCATGCCAATGCCTGCAGAAAAAGGCACTTGATTCCCACCGCCTAAGTCAAAATTATCTGGATTAATCCCCTCAGCTTTATCGAACAAATCGCCTGCATCAAAGTGAATAGCAATATCTTGTAATGCAAAACTATCAACAACTTTTTGCAATGCTTCGCGGCGAGGAATAATGCCTTCATCGGTAGAGTTCATATAGTCTAGCTCGATAAAAATATCTCTTTGATTTTCTCTGGCTCCTAAATCATATAAAGATACTCCAGCAAAGGTGCTGCCTAATCTTTCTGAGCAATCAGGTATGCCATCTAGGTCATTGTCTTCGGTGCATTCCACATCATTTGGTCCGCCGGGAGTACTGAAATTACCAATACTCCAATCACTCGCGCTATTGGTATCAACCAAATTAGCATTGCGCTTAAGTGGGTGATTTATTTCAAAGATCAGTCCACTGGCCCGCTCACCAGGCCACTCTTGAGTATTGAGTGGTGAAGGATTGAAAAAGAAATCACTGCTGCCAAACATTACAAGGTCGGTAGTAGTAAGAGAAATATTATTAATCAGTTCAATAAAACCATCACTATCCCAGTAGGGTCTAATGGCACCATCCATGTATATGACTCTATCGGTGTCAGTGTATTTCTCATTCCAGTACTGGGTATGAACAAGCATAAATTGACCTGGTTGAATTATTTTATTTGGCAGGTCAAATGTATGTTGAAAGACGGTATCGCATTGATTGTTTACGCAGCTTGAAGTGTCTAGTCCGGGAGTTTTGAAGGAGTAGTTAGCCAAATTAATTTCATTTAAAGATGCGTTATATATTTCAAACCAGTGATTATCATCTGAATATTCTATACTGCTGATTTCAGTCACCATCAGTCCAGCTGTCATTAAAAATTCAATAACCAAGTCTTCAGCTAATGAACTATTAAAAAGAGAAACCAGTTCCTTTTTTATCTTTATTTTATAATGGGTATTAACAACCAAATTGCTGTTGTCTAAGTAGAAGTTATTTGCGGGATATAAACTGGCAACTTGGGTACTGGTAGGCTGATTTACTGCGATACAAGTTAAGAAATCATCCTCTGATATTTGTATATTGCCTTCGCAACTTCCTTCTTTGCTCGTGGTGATTTGGCTATCATCAACAGGCTGGTCAAAAGAAATAATAAATAAATTGTCTTTCTTGATACTTCCGGAATAAGTAGTCGTTGCGGTTAAAGCCATTTCGTTGGTGAATGCAATAGGAATAGTTTTTGTAACTGAGGAAAATTCACCCGTTATGGTGATCGTTAAATCATTATTTGGTTGTTTTAGCACCTCTGCAAGATTCAAAATATGCAAAGACAGTATCAGGTTATTATCAATAGACGCGGTTATATAATCATGATTAAAGGACACTGTGATATTGCTAGGGTATAAATTATTGTCCTCATCGGAAATATCCAATTGAGCTTGATAATCATGATTTTCATTATACTCGAAGGTTAATTCTTCAGTATTAATTATCGGCTGCTTTACTTCAGACTTGGGATTGGTTTCTAAAGGGGTTGGGCTTGCTAAGGAAGTGGAACTTGAACTATTACCACCACAGGCAGATAGCAGTACGACCGATAAAAGGATAGAGAGAAGTTTAAACATTAGATTCCATTCTTATAATTTTTCATTCTAGAGTCATCAGAAGTTGGTTACCTCATGAGCAAGGGTAAATTTGACTCCTTTCAAATATGCGGAGATATTAATGTTTAGTATGCGTTTAGTCAATTTCTGTTCAGAGCAGGTACACTAACCTTTTCGTTGTCTTAACTTACATTAGTAGTTGACCAAGGAGAGTATTTGGTCAAAGATGACATCTTATTCAGTTTTGTTTGATATTTGGATGCTATGGCTAATTTCGCCAGTGAAGAAAAGATTGCTCGCCGCAAGGCAGAGATATTAACCGCTGCGATAGAGGTATTCTCTAGCCAAGGTTTTCATAAGGCGGGTATTGCTGATATTGCTAAGCAATTGGATATTGGTCACGGTACGATCTACCGATACTTCAAAAATAAGCGGGATATTTTCAATGCGATTTTGGCAGAACTGCTTGGCCAGATGGCTGAGATTGTGATGCAAGAGCCACCGAATACCGATAGCTTGGATGAGTATGCGGGGCAGCTACAGAGAATTGCGGATGGTCTGTTAGCGATTTTTAATCGTGACCCTAGGCTAGCAAAAATTGCTTTCTACGAATCGCTGGGAGTAGATCCTGAAGCGACTGAATCGGTAGAGCATTTATTATCTATCTTTGCTCAATTCACCGAGCAGTATATGAAAAACGGTATTGATAAAGGCTTTTTACGCCCAAAGATGAATACCAAAATAGCCTCTCATTTGATTACGGCAATGTTAGTAGAAACAATTAAAAAAGTAGCGGCTGATGACGCCGATGTTGAAGAAATAGAACGTTGGCGCCAAGAAGTTATTCAATTCATGATTGGTGGACTGGGTCAGAGATAGTGTAAACATCAGTGTGAAAAAGAGTATTTAAAACTGATATTTTAAGATCAAGAGTGGAGACACTCTTTTTTTAGGAATCAAAACTGAATGATTTGTCATTTTGTTGTGAGAAAAGTAAGAAGTAAGTGATAACAAAAATAATAAATTGAGGATAAGAAAATGGTTCAAGTAGATGTATTTTGGGGCTACGGCTTCGGTGCAAGTTTAGCGATGGCGTGTGGCCGCCAAGTATTAGAGGCGGCAGAGCCTTTTTATAATAAGTATGTGGTGCAGACGATACTCTTTCTAGCATTGATCTGGTCGCCGACAGGATTGTTATTATTAATACGTCATCCCAGTTGGGAGACCATGCAAGCCGCCGCCGACTTTGTCTCGATGTCGGAATGGATAGTGCTCGCCTTTGGTATCACTAATGTCACTCAAGGAATTTTAGGTTTTTGGGTGGGTATTAAACTGATGGAAAAAGGCAAATTTCTTGCGGCTAATTACAACTGGATGATCGGCTATTTAGGTCTGTTCTTTATTCTTATTTACGGTTGGGATGGCCTAGGTTATGACCGCTTCTTTTACGACCGTGATATGTTAACCGGCTCTCCAGCTTGGATTCCTGGAGCGGGTGTCGGAACAGATTTAGTAGGGTTCTTTAACGGTGTGGTAAGTTTTCTTCAATCCAGTGTATTTGTTACCTTAATGCTCGATGGGGTTTATCTATTACCTCCTTTTATTATTCTATGTTTCTTGTGGTTAAAAGAAGGTTATGGCCAAAAGAATATTGCCATGCCGAGCACAGGGAAATTATTAACCAGTTATTTATTCTCGGTATTTGTGACTTGCTTAGGGGCTTCTATTTGGGCTGCTGTGTGCGTTGGTACTTTAGGGATTATTCTTGGTGCAGGGGAGGTTGTTTTCCATGCTGGCGGTTTTTATGCTCCTGAAAATATGAGTATGCATATATTGAGCTATGTTATTGGCTTGCCGCTTGGCTTTGGTAGCTTCTGGTTGTTATTGGCGCGCCCAGGAATGTTATTAAGTAAGCCACTGCAGGTATATTCTTTAGATGATGATATTTGGCAAGAGCGTAACCGTGGGGCAATAGAGGGCGCAGTGAAAAGCTAGCATAGCGGTTTGATGGAATCTGGTTATAATCCATGTAACCAGATTCAATAGAGGAAGACTTTTGAGTAAGTTTACCCGCTTCATTCGTCACCAGCAGCGCGTTCGTCACGCTGTCTATCAAACGGATAAAACCATTAAGCGCGCAGTATGGCGCACAGCTTCGATTATGCTGGGCTTGATTGCGCTGCATGCTTGTTTAATGGTGTATCTCGAAGGTATGACCCTGTGGCAGGGCATTTGGCTGACACTCACTACGCTTACTACCGTAGGCTTTGGTGATTTATCCCCCGTTACCCCCATTGGCCAAGCTGCAACGATAGGTTTGATGTATCTTTGTGGTATCACCTTAATGACGTTTTTAATCAGCGACTACGTTGATTTTCGCATCGCACGCCGTGAAAAAATTCGCACCGGACATTGGAACTGGAATATGGAAGAGCACATTTTAATAATCAACTCGCCGAAATATAATCGCGAGAATTATTTTATTCGTTTGATTACTCAAATTCGTGAGAATGCAGATTACCAAGAAATTCCCGTGCAGTTATTAAATACTGATTTCCCTGATGGACTACCAGACTGTATTCGTGAATTGGGTGCGGTGCACGTGCACGGGACTCCCAGTAACCCTACGGATTTAAAACGTGCTGGCACCTCACGTGCAAAACACATAGTAGTATTAGCGCGTAATGAATACGCCAGTGATAGTGATAGTTTTACTTTTGATGTGGCTCATCGTTTAAATGAACTGCACGTTTGCCATAAAGCAATTATTGAATGTGTGATCGACGACAACCGCAAACGCATGACGGACTTGGGAGTGAAGTCGGTATTAAGGCCTATTCGTTCGTACCCTGAAATTGTCGTGCGCTCGATGGATGCACCGGGCTCGGAAGTTATCATTGAAGATATGTTTACCCGCGCTAATGATCATCCCCATCGCTACCCTGTTTGGCTAGAAGGTGAACCTTGGGCGGATGTGGTGAATGCTTTGATTCAAAATAACTTAGGCACAGCGTTGGGCTATGTGACCAAAGAAGGTGAGGTAGTTGCTCATCCCCAAGGTGATGAGCATGTGCATGCTCAGTCGCTGATCGTATTGGTTAAGACCGAGTTTAAACCAGAAGAAAAATCTGTGACTCAGGCCTTAGAGGATTATTTTCAAAAACAAATATCGGCTAAGCGTGATGCTGATATTAAGAAGTAACAGTGTTAGAGACTAAAAGTTGTTACGACAAAATAGGAAGCTGCATCACACTAACGCAAAGTAGTTGGGTAAAGATTTAGAAACAGCTTGAAATTATTGGGTGTTTTGTAGACAATCCACGCCTCGGATAGGTGTAAAGGACTACAAGACAAATGAAGTGTAATGAAAAAGTACTATTATTTTCTCTTGCTCTACCATTTTTCCAAGTAAACGCTGACATTATTGTTGATGGATCAACTAATACATCGGTATCTGTCGATAGTGCGGGTCGTGACGTAATTGAAATAGCCCCCGCCAATGCAAGCCGCATAAGTCATAACCGCTATACCCAGTTCGATGTAGGCGCCCAAGGCGTTCTTATTAATAACCGCCTTTCTGCCGCACGCACCATTATTAATGAAGTAACAGGAACAGAAGCCTCCCAAATTAATGGTGATATTCGGATTCAGGGCACCAGAGCTCATCTTATTATTGCCAACCCAAATGGTATCAACATTGGTGGGACCACATTTTATAATACAGGTGCTGTAGGTCTTACAACGGGCAGTATTGATTATATTACTAGACCAACGCCTTTAGGCGGTACCCAAGACTTTCCCGTTATTACAACCAGCAAAGGGACTATTACTGTTGGTGAAGGTGGCATTGCAGGAGTCATGAATCGACTAGATTTAATCTCCAAGAATATCTCAGTGCAAGGACAGATTAATAATGAACACGAATCCCCTTTTTCTAGTGTTCATTTATTAGCGGGTGGAACAACAACAGAATTCAATCCTAATTTATCAATAGCAGACCCTGGCGGACAGTGGTATGAGACAGAACCTACAGCTAATGCCAGTAATGATAATTTTGCAGTCGATATTACTCGCCCCGCCTCGATACTTGCTAGTAGTGTACAAATAGTCGTCACGGATAAGGGGGCTGGAGTTCGGTTATTAGGTAATGCTACAGCCTCACAAAATAATTTTATTATTACGGCTGATGGGCATATCCAAATTGAAAGTGAAGTTATTGCCGCAGGTAATATCGCACTCAATTCAGCGACAGCAGAAGTAAAAACCACAAGCGCAATACAAGCAAAAATAGAATCACAAAATGCAGCCTTAACCATTAATACTCAAGCAAGCTTTAATAACCTAGGTGGTTTACTCAGTGCTGCTGCGATGGATGAGAGCAATGACCAGTCGCATGCAGGAATAACCTTGAATATTGGCAGTATCTTTACTCAATCAACGATTGGAGATATTGAATCACAACGCGGAATTATCTTCTCATTAACGGATATCGATATAAATGCAGATATCGTTAATAACTATGCTGGGCGAATGCTCTCGAATACAGGAATGACTCTAGATGCACGCGAATTTAACAATACGGTTATTGTGGATGATTTTGCAACGCGCGGACAAGAAATAAAAACCGAATCTTCAGGCAGGAGCCTGTGGTACATGGGCTTTTTAGTCAAAGCGAGAGTCTATAAAACTGAGCTTAATTACGGCGAGGCAATATCAGGTCGTTTCTCCTCTGAATTAATCGCAACCAAAGGGGACATTACGATAACCGTCGATAAAATGAACAGCATTGGCTCTGAAATTACGATCAACGAAGGCAATTTAAACATTGATGCAGATACTATTTATCATGAAGCTGCTTTGGCTGGGTATGCTAGCCTGACGATGACTTGCGAACTTGGCGGTTGCGATAGAGATGGGCACTCATCAATTAATTTAATTGGTGGAAAGTGGCAGGCCAGTGGCGATATTAATTTAACCGCAAGCACGAGCATTGAAAATATAGGCGGCACATTTTTAGCGATTAATGACTTGGTTTTAACCAGCCCATTAATTCATGCATCATCAGTGGCGACGGTTGATGTATTAACTAGAAACCAAGGTTTGCGCAGCCTATTTTTGCACGATGATGCGCTATGGGTTCAGGCTGACCAAGGCGGTGCTCTGCTTGCAAATATGGGGCGTCTGGTTATTGATTCAGACAGTGAGCTGGTTATTGATGGTGGCTTATACAATGCTGGGGCGGGTATTGAGTCAAATGTTGAGATCAATATTGTAAGAGAGCCTACATCAACAGACCTCATGATACGTAGTCATGGTGGTGTATTGAGTGATGTATTTTGATGAAAAAAATATTCACTCTCCTTTTAATTAGCTTTTCTATTCTTGCCAACTCTGCCGATCCGCGTAGAGATGTCGGTGAGAAATTTTTAGAAGATGAAGAAATACAGCGCCAAATAGAATTATTAGAAAAGAAGCAGCTACAAGTTGAACCCGCTCAAAAAGAAGAAGCAATACCTGTTGAAACAGCCTGTTTTAATATAACTACGATCCAACTAAAAGGTAATAGTCTATTAGATCGCGATGAAGTAGAGGTTGTTGTTATGCCTTATAAAAATCGCTGCCTAGGAAAAGACGGTGTTAACCAGCTGATGTCAAAGTTAACCTCGGCTTATATCGATAAAGGTTTTATTACGACACGTGTCTATATCCCGCCACAAGATTTAAATACAGGAGTATTAGAGTTTGTTGTTATTGAAGGAGTACTTGAGAGTTTTTCCATTAATAACAACGCCGCTGAAGATCGCCGTAAGCTGTGGTGGGCGATGCCTCCGCAAAGAGGAAATCATTTAAGTATTGGTGAGATAGAACAAGGTATTGATCAAATTAATAGAGTACCTTCGGCGAATGCAAAAATGAAACTATGGCCAGGTAACGATCCTGGTGCAACGCACATACAAGTATTGAATACGGTTAATGATGAGTTTCGTGGCAATTTAGAGTGGAATAATGAAGGGCAGTCGAATACGGGCAAGCAGATGATACGTTTTGGTATGGATGCAGATAACCTACTGGGTATAAATGATACTTGGGGTTTTAACTTTATCGGCAGTAAAGATACCAACGCTGTAACGTTGCATAATACATTCCCTTTCAGAAACTGGACGTTTAATCTCTCACACAGCTATTCAGAATATTTAAACATATTACCAGGTAATACCGATTTATTTGGTCAGTCAAATACCAGCACGATAGGTAGCAACTACTTACTTTATCGTAATGGCAAAAGAAAAATTAACTGGCTTACGAGTTTATCCGTTCGCAGATCTGACCGACATTTATTAGGTATAGAGTTAACACCTCAGAAATTAGCACCAATTCGAACGGCATTGAATATGTCTGAAAACCTGCCTTGGGGTTTTTATTCATTTGAAATGGGTGTCGTGCAAGGAACCAAATTATTTGGAGCCAGTAAAGACCCATCCAATGCGCCAAAAGGTGTGCCTAAGGCACAATTCACAAAAATAGATGGGCGTTTTACTCTTGTTGTCCCTAAGCCTTGGTTTAGCTATCAAACAACCTTCGCATTTCAACAATCAGATGATTTGTTATATAGCTCAGAGCAAATACATATTGGCGATAAGACGACAGTACGAGGCTTTGAAACAACAGCCGCTTCTGGTGAAAAAGGCTTCTTTTGGCGTAATGATTTTAACCTCTCAACTCATACCGTGATCAGAGAGCTGGGGCTTACTCAGCAAGCTTCTTGGCTGCAATATTGTCGGTTATTTACATTTATAGATTTTGGCTGGGTAGAGCCCAGGTTAGAAAACAGAGCAAATCGAGCCGCAGGAACAGGCTTAGGTTTAAGAGTAAATTATAAAGACGTATCTACGAGTATTATCTGGTCAAAAGCGATTGAAACACCAGAAAAACACAGCTCGTCAGAAGCAGTATATGCGTCTCTTCAAATAAAAGTTTTTTAGTAGGCAATAAGCATGGATGTAATCCGCAAGAAATTATCAAAAAGTACGTTTATACGGTTGACCCACTACTGTTTAATATTTCAGCTTATATTCCCTCCATTTTGGGTAAATAGCGTTAATGCAGCTTTAGTGACTGACCCTAATGCGAATGTTCAGTTCCAGCCAAGAATTGATAGCAGCTATGCAGTACCCGTCATTAATATTGTTGCCCCAAATAATAGCGGCTTATCGCATAACAAATACCAAGATTTTGATATTACAGAAGACGGTGCTGTATTTAATAACTCACTAGTGACAGGCAATTCTCGCTTAGCGGGCCAAGTTATTGCGAACCCTCTATTTGGTGGTCGCACCGCCAGTATTATTTTGAATGAAGTTACTGGCGCCTCTGAGTCTGAACTAAAAGGCTTAATGGAAGTTTTTGGTGATAAAGCCAATGTTATTATTGCCAACCCCAATGGAATTACCTGTAATGGCTGCGGATTTATAAATACCCAGCGAGCAACTCTTACTACAGGAACACCAGACTTCTCCGCAGACAAATTAAAATTTGATGTAGATGGCGGCCTTATCCGCTTTGAAGGTGAGGGGCATAGTTATCGATCTTTTATTGATGAAATGGATGTTCTGGCGCAATACATTGATGTAAATGGTGACATATCGACAAAAAATAGATTAAGCCTAGTAGCAGGCCGATTTATTTTCGATTACTCCAAAAGTATCGCGGGAGGTTCGCTAACAGAATGGGTTGAGCCTAAAAAGTACGATGCAACAAAATCGACAGGTCGCGCATTAGCAATCGATGGTACTATTTTTGGTGCCATCCAATCTGGCCAAATTGATATCATGGGTACAGAGCAAGGTTTAGGGGTAAAAGTAGATGGTTACTTATTTGCTCAGGCTGATGATCTCTTTATTCAATCAGCAGGTGGATTATCAATCAATAATGCCGATGCCGTGCGTGAAATAAAACTATCAGCACAAGGTGATATTGAAATCGGCGCAGACCTCATAGCAAACCTGGCGATTAAAACACAAGGGGAGGCGATATCTACCAGCGAAGAAACTAATTTAATCGCTAATGAAATTAATCTTAATGCTGAAAAAAACATCGATTTAAAAGGCGAGATAAAAACTTTAGAGCTAGAAATAACAGCTGAGTCCCTCGTGAGCGAAGCTGACTTATTAGCCATTAACTCTTTGGCAATTACAGCGAGTAAGGAAGCAAATTTAAAACAATCAACGCTAGGAACTAAAGAATCTAATATAGAAGCGAATGAATTAATAATCTCAGATACGAGTTTTAATATCTCGGTATTTAATGTAGCAGCCGCAAAGTTGCTTGTTGAAAATGCAACCATTGACGTTGAGTTATTAAATTTTGACCTTGGTGAGATAGACTCAAAGAACCTTAAGTTGTTTGCTAATGAGGCCGTAATTAATTATGAAAACTGGTCTGATACAGAGAGTCAGTGGAATATAACTGACCTTTATTTAGCGGGCAAGCAGCTAGAAACACAAGATAGCAGCTGGTTAATTAGTAAGGGTGATCTTAATGTGTCAGACCTATCCCTAGCAGACAGTACGTTGTTTTCTTATGAAACCCTAATCACTTCAAATAATATTAATTCTAGTAATAGTAAATACTATACTGAAAAACTGACATTAAATATAACAACAGCACTTTCAAGTATCGATGATCATTGGAAAATACTGCCTTTTAGTGACCAAACTGAAGTAACGGATGCAGGCAGCTTTAATATCACAGCCGACAAAATTCAGCTGTCAGGCTCTATTGTTCAAACGGACAAATATGAACAGCAGGCTAAAGAAACCGTTTTTAGTAATAGCGGCATTGCAGCCAATACTCTCGATATAAAAACAGACACACTACTAACCGATGCCGACACACTTTTTATTGCCAATAATAGAATTGACATAGCCGCCCAACAGGCCCAGCTAACAGGTACAATAAAAACAACAAATATCAACCTAGCTTCAGAGAATAGTGAATTATCAGGGCAATGGCTTGTTTCTGATACCGCAACAATTGATGTTGAGAAATCGCTTAACCTCAATAATATAGGAGTTTCTGCACAAGCATTAATCACCAGCTTTGAAACAGGAATTTGGGATAACTTAATTGTTAAAACCCAAAACAGTAATGTTTCTGCGAGTAATAACTTAACGTTGATCAAAGCAACGCTAGAAAGTGAAACCTTGATCATTGACGCAGAGCAGCTACAGACAGATACAGATAGCTGGCTAGGCGCGAATGAAATGCGCATAGACTCTGATGTATTAACTAATAATGGAATATTGTTAGCAGCTAGTGAATTAGAACTGAATAGTCGCCAAATAGAAAACCTCGGCGAAATTGCCTCATTTGAGGCAATCAATATTAACAATGAAGAAACTCTAACAAATGAAGGAAGAATTATTGCGAACGACCTTCTAATAAGCACAAACGAACTCGTTAACAGCAAAAGTATAGGCAGCCAGAATTTAGAACTGGTCTATCAAAATGTCACGAATTCCAGTGAAGCAGTTTTAAGCAGCCAGAATGCCGTCTACAAAGCCAAAACAAATACTGCCAGCTTCACAAACTACGGAACTCAAATTGCCAGCGATTCAATGTCATGGCTAACCCTTGAAGATTCAAGCGGTAGCTATATTAACGCTGGGTTATTAAGTGGCACACAGGTTAAATTTACTGGACTTACTACGGTTCAAAACGGTCTTTTAATTGACGGAGAAATTAAAGGAACAATTCAGGCATTAACCAATAACGACAATGAAGAAGCTCTTATTGCGGGCGTGCCTGTTGTCGGTACGTTGACGATAGGAACAGAAGAATTCACCCAGCTCGGTACCCTTGAAGCCAATAAAATCAGTATCATCCGTAATGATTTTCATAATGAGGGTGCTATATACAGTGATCAATTTACTGCGAACACCACCGCTGAATTTATTAATAGCGGTATAATCGGTGCTCAAACAGTCGATATCACCACAGCAAAATTGACCAATAATGCCTCATCAATAATCAGCGCAACGAATACCAATATATCAAATGCCAATATTATTAATGCGGGTGAGTTAATCTCAAATGAATTCAATATTACGGGCAGTACTGATTTTACCAATACCTTCACTAATACAGAGAGTGGAGTAGTTGTTCAAAATGCACGCTTTGAACAGTTGGATGATGACACTGTTCAGTTGGTCTCTCTTGGTGGTGCTTCAATATCAGGCTTCGATACATTTACTAATAGTGGCTTGATTGAGACAGATGGTTTGTTATCAATCACAAATATAAAAGCCTTTAACAACTTAGAAGATAATTTAACTGATCTTGATAATGCCACACGGATAAACAGTAAATCTGGTATCAAATTAGAAAATATAGATTCTATTAATAATGAAGCAATTATTGTTGCTAATGCCATCGCGATAGATGCTTATAGTATAAGTAATAGCGGTATATTAGGTGCAGGTGAGGCAACTATAAATATAACAACGGGTGCTGGTAAATCGGGTAGGCTCATTAATAGCGGGCAACTTTATCAATCGAACCTCGTAGCAACCCAAGCTACAAGAGAAGCCCTAAATACGACACAGAATCACTTCAATATTATTGCTAATGGATTATCAAACCAAGAAGGTTCTGCAATTGAGATAATCAATGGATCTATTGATGTCAATGAAGGGTCATTAATCAATAGAGGATTGATTAATGAATTAAATGATGAAGATGATAATTCACAACTGACTCTGCTAAATATTAAAGAGTTAGAAAACTATGGTGATCTTTCTTTATCAACAGATTTGATAATAGCGAATGGAGGATCTGTTGAGAACCTAAGTACCGATAGTTACTTAAGAGCAAATTCTTTAAAAGGGAAATCAGAATCTAGTGAGCTAACACTCTTCGTAAACGATGGGTTATTAGTCTTAGATGCAGATCTTCAAATAAATGCGGATAGCATTGTCAATAATACAAATTCTCATATCTTCTCAGATACCATAACGTTTAACAGTAATGCGGATATTATTAATGGTATTAATTCCACCATGTATGCAGGGCAAATAACGCTAGATGCGGAAAACAGTATTAATAATTCAGGGTTATTGCAAGCCGAAGAATTCATTGCACTATCTGCCAATCAGATCATTAACAATGAAGCTGCTGAAATTTCCCTTATCGGTAATACTGATTTCGATAGTTTAACGATGAGTGCAGTTGGCACGCTAACTAATAATGGGCGAATCAGCAGTCAAGGCCAGTTGATGTTGAATGCCGATACACTCAACAATACCCGTGAAATTTTAGGCGCAAAGACTACGCAGTTAAATATCAACAAACTGAATAATGTAGGTCTGGTTTATGGTAATAAACTAAATGTAGGTAGCGCTAATCAGCAAGTAACCGATATGAGTTCTTCTGTTAGGGTTATAAACCCATCAAATCCTAATGGATTAGTTGCAGCAGATACACTTAGCCTTTATGTGACAGGAGTAATAAAAGACGTTTATCAAGCAACTGACATTAATATTCACTCTTCTAATGATCTTGTTTTGAGTGGCAATATTTTAGCAAGTAATCGAGT
>Ga0105349_10000346_pt1 | contig 17908 bp, 15 predicted proteins | sample EN1Hudseemescosm_FD_83661 | JGI IMG/M metagenome (GOLD analysis project Ga0105349, IMG submission 83661) | Methane-oxidizing microbial communities from mesocosms in the Hudson Canyon - EN1B Hudson Canyon | ecosystem: Environmental > Aquatic > Marine > Cold seeps | place: Hudson Canyon...
CATTTGCGGCGGTTTTGTAGCGAGGCACGAGCGGAAAAACCGTCCAAGCCACGCAGTGGCTGATGCAACATGTGTTTGTTATATTTTTTCCCAACGAATGAATTCATAGACAACCTCGCTAGCATTTGTGATTAAATGACTTGGTAAATATCCGCAGTAACTATCTACCACAATACCTTTTTTGAAATCACTCTGAAAAATCATCAGCTGTTGGTATTCATTTTTCAAATTGCATAAGTAACTATCGATAAATTTAGCTACATAGCCCTGCTTTAAAGGCCAATACCCCGATTCAGTATCTAAGGCGACCAAGCATTCCCCGTCAAAGGTTAAGCATGCCTTTTCAATGCAACTCACCAAGTGAGGTAGTTGATCTACCTCGGAGTATTCATACTTAGAATAGCCTTCGGGATTTACTAACTTACCATCAATTCCTTTGGGAAATAACTGGAGTCTATGTAAAGAGTACACGTCCTCTTTATAGGAAAGATCATTAAGATCAATTCCCATACGGATTTCTTCAGAGAGAAGTTGGATAGTTTCCCTAGCCTTTCTCTTCTGATATAGCTTCCCCAGTTTATTTCTTAACTCATCACTCAAAGGACACTACCTGAAATATAACGCCTGCCAGCAGGGGCGATGAAATCGTCCCTCTGGCTGGCTTTGTTATAGCATTTCGCGCAAGCCACTAGATTAAATCTTCGCGTGGCGGTGGTGTATGCAATTTAGTTTCCCAGTGTTCATAGGGAGGTGTGACGGTAAAATCTTTATCACAGTATTCGCGCAGATAATCAGTCGCTCGCTTTTCTGCATACTTAGCATTCAAAACATTTCCGTGGTCATCTAATTCAAGAACATTCGCATAAATTGCAAAGACTTGTTCAATGGCACTTGGTTCCTCACCATATAGCTTAAGATAATCAATTCCCTTAAGCGTATTCTGAGAGCCACTAGCCATGAAGTAGGCAAAGGTTCTAAGTGCTCCACTAAAACTATTACTTAATTTCATTAACTTAAATTTCCAGAAAGCTGTAAGTAGCTATAACATTTTAATCGTAAGCATGCGCGTTTGCACGGAAGTGACTTTTCTATAAAAGCGGTCACGGATTCGTGGCAACGATTTGATTTTATTGGGTAATTTTCAAAATCCATTTCCAAGTTCCATCTTTCCATCTAAGAAAAACACGCCTGCGCATTTACCTAAATAACGAGGGTCTCGTTATGTCAGGGCTTGTATTGATAATGCACTGATTTTGCACGAGTTTTTTAAATACTACCAGTACAAACAGGCACTATTACAAATTCTTCCGTGCAAACGCGCATGAATTGTCCTACGCTTTAAATATCAGCTGTATGCATATACAGTCTTTTAAAATGCAGTTAATATATACACTCTGAATACTTTTGGAGGCCTGATTATGCAGTTACGCAGCCCTTTCATGCAGCAGCTTCAGCAAAATATGCGTATGCGTGGTTATAGTTTACGCACCGAAAAGACCTACCTTTATTGGGTCAGAGACTATATTCGCTTCCACAATCGCCAACATCCCATGAATTTAAGTTCAGACCACGTGGTGCAGTTCTTATCCTATTTATCCAATAGCCGAGATGTTGCGATCAATACTCAGAAGTCAGCATTGAATGCTCTCGCTTTTTTATACAATCAATTTCTAAATCAACCGCTAGGCGATATGGGCTTTCATTATGCAAAGAGGCAGCGCAAGATTCCTATTGTAATATCTCAGCAAGAAGTTCAAGCAATTCTCAAGCAGATGTCTCAGCGTGATCGCATTATCTTTTCACTGCTGTATGGCTCGGGCTTGCGCATTACAGAATGTTTACGTTTGCGCATAAAAGATCTTGAATTTGATCATTCCAGCATCATTGTTCATGACGGCAAGGGCGGTAAAGATAGAAAAACGATTCTCAGTCCCTTATTGCACAATTCTTTAAAAGAGTTGATTCAAGATGCCACTAAGTTACAAGCTCAAGACAATCAGAGAGGCATTGGCCCTTCATTACCTCACATGCTCGGAAAGAAGTACCCTAATGCGTATCGTCAACCTGCTTGGATGTTTATTTTTCCTTCGACGACTATTTGCCAACACCCTGTCACAGGGAAGGTGTGCCGTCACCATCTGCACGATTCGGTGCCTCGCAAAGCATTAAAGAAAGCGGTGGCAGAAGCAGGCTTGAATACTAAGAAAATAAACTGCCACACCTTCCGTCACAGCTTCGCAACTGAATTATTACGCGCGGGCCGTGACATACGCACAGTGCAAGAACTTTTAGGCCATAGCGATGTATCTACCACGCAAATTTACACTCACGTTTTAGGCCAGCATTTCGCGGGCACGAATAGCCCGCTGGATAATTTAGTTTTATAGCTCGTAGCTATAAAAAACAGCTTTAGTCTTTAGCAATACGACTAAAAACTGCGCCTTTTTGGCCTTTATATTTGGCATCTACGCGTTTGTTATAAGGGCGCAGTGCTGGGCTAGATAAGGTTTCAAACGACAGTGCACAAATCACCATTTCTGGGCGAAGTGCTAAAGGCAATTTACCGTTATTAAAAAACTCTAATACGATCTGTCCTTCCCAGCCGGGGTCAATACGACCCGCTGTTACGTGAACCATTAAACCTAAGCGTGCTAACGAACTACGACCGTCTAACCAGCCTACCAAATCATCAGGAATCGTAACCGATTCTAACGTTGCCCCTAGTACCAATTCACCTGGGTGAATAAAGAAAGGTTCGTCATTTTCGACCACGATTTCTTTACTCATGATACGCTCCATATCACGGGTAAGTTGTTCACGCTCTCCCGATAAATCTAGGTGCGTTACGGTATTATTACTGAAGACACGAAAGCTGTTCGCCAAACGTAAATCAACGCTAATACCCGCAATAGATTCTGGCGCGGGTGCAGGTTCAATTACGATTGAACCTTCTATAATTCTTTTTTCAATATCACCATCACTTAAACGCATGGTATTTTCCTTTTCTTTCAATAACACTAACTAAATTAGTAGATTAGTCGTCAGAGATGCTGATGTTTGGAATTTGCTGATCGTTGGCGGTGCGTTTGGCTAATGCCACGGCAACGTTACGAGCAAGATTGCGATACATTAATGCGACGTCGCTGTGTTCTTGTTCAACAACTACGGGAACACCTGCATCACTTTGCTCGCGAATAAATTTCGATAATGGTAGCGAGCCTAATAGTTGGGTATCGTATTGGTCAGCAATTTTTTGCCCGCCATTTTCGCCAAAAATATGTTCTGCATGGCCGCAGTTAGAGCAAATGTGCATACTCATATTTTCAATAATGCCTAATACTGGAATGTTCACTTTACGAAACATTTCGATGCCTTTTTTCGCATCTAATAAAGCAATGTCTTGCGGGGTTGTTACTACAACCGAACCAGCTACTGGAAATTTTTGCGATAGCGTTAGCTGAATATCACCTGTGCCTGGTGGCATATCAATAATTAAATAATCCAGTTCGCCCCAAGCTGTTTGGGTCAGAATCTGCATTAACGCACCCGATACCATTGGGCCACGCCATACCATTGGGGTATCGTCGGTCGTTAGGTAGGCCATCGACATGGTTTTTACGCCGTGGGCTTCAATCGGTACAAACCATTTATTATCAATGGTCTTAGGGCGAGTGCCTTCAGCAACGCCCATTAATAAACCTTGGCTTGGGCCATAAATATCGGCATCTAACAAACCGACTTTGGCGCCGTCTTTTGCTAGTGCAATGGCTAGGTTAACCGATGTGGTCGATTTTCCAACACCGCCTTTGCCTGATGCAACAGCGATGATGTTTTTCACATCTTTAATCGCTTCAACGCTATTTTGTGATTTATGCGTGCTGACTTCCCAGCTGATGTTGATGGTTACACTTTCAACACCGTCTACATTGCCAACCATCACTTTTAAAATTTCTTCAGTACCACCTTTCACAAAATCTGATGGGTACGGCAGGTGAATGTCGACAGTCACATCAGCACCTGATGACGCTGGAGAGATGCTTATATTTTGTACGGCACCAAAGCTGACAAGGTCAGTATTCAAATAGGGATCTTGATAAGACGATAGCGCCGCTTCGATAGCCGCTTGATTTAAAAGAGTATCAGTCATGGTTTACCTACAAAAAAGACCAGGGGCAAAAACGCCATTGTATACGAGTTTCTAGACGGATATGGAGCTATTTAAAGGAAGTAAGCTAACCAGCGCTATACTTATAACAAAATGAGCTTAAAATACGCAAAAACATACTTGAAAGAAATAACGCCTATTTGGGATAATAGGGCGCCAAATTTTAAGCTGTGTTCATTTTTCATACAATTAGCAGCCAAAACGATGAGTTCTCTTACAAAAGAGAGGGCTAGATTATAGTGAGCATCCAATTATGACCGATTATTTATTAATTCTGGTCAGTACGATTTTAGTGAATAACTTCGTTCTGGTTCAGTTTTTAGGCCTTTGTCCTTTTATGGGGGTTTCTAACAAATTAGAAACCGCGATAGGCATGTCTGCAGCCACCACTTTCGTACTTACTCTGGCCTCAGTTTGCAGCTATTTGGTTTATACCTATTTGCTGGTGCCGCTTGATTTGGAATATTTACGTACCATCAGCTTCATTATGGTGATTGCTGTGGTGGTAGGTTTCACCGAAATGGCGATGCGCAAAACCAGCCCATTGTTATATCGCGTCTTGGGGATTTTCTTGCCGCTTATCACCACTAACTGTGCGGTATTAGGTGTGGCGCTGCTTAACATCAAGCGCGATAACAGTTTTGTTGAATCGATTCTTTACGGTTTTGGCGCTGCGGTTGGCTTCTCTTTGGTGATGGTTTTGTTCGCAGCAATGCGTGAACGCATTGCTGTTGCGGATGTACCTAAGCCGTTTCAAGGTTCTGCAATCGCGATGATTACTGCAGGTTTGATGTCTTTAGCCTTCCTTGGCTTTACTGGTTTGGTGAGCATCTAATAATGAGTTCTATTTTAATTGCCATTTTGTTGTTGGCGACCCTCGCGGTTATTTTCGGTGCTATTTTAGGCTTTGCAGCGGTACGCTTTAAAGTTGAAGGCAACCCGATTGTCGATCAAATCGATAATTTACTTCCTCAAACACAATGTGGTCAGTGTTCTTATCCTGGCTGTAAACCTTATGCCGAAGCAATTGCTGCTGGCGAAAGTATTAATAAATGCCCTCCTGGAGGTGAAAGCACTATTATTGCTTTGGCCGATTTATTAGGGGTTGAGCCCGAGCCTTTGGATGCAGAGCATGGTGCAGAAAAAGATGCAGTCATGGTTGCCATCATTCGTGAAGACGAATGCATCGGCTGTACTAAATGTATTCAAGCCTGCCCTATCGACGCCATTATGGGCGCCGCCAAACAGATGCATACGGTAATTGCCGATGAGTGTACGGGTTGTGATTTATGCGTAGAACCTTGCCCAGTAGATTGTATTGATATGATTCCTATTGAAACAACGCTACAAACTTGGCACTGGGATAAACCCGAAGATTCGATTATCGCTTCTACAAAGGAGGTGCACTAATGCAACCGATTACTCTGCACTCTTTTGATGGTGGTATTCACCCACAAGAAAATAAACATCAGTCTACTCAAAGCGCAATTGCACAATTGCCAGTACCCGCACAAGTAATTGTTCCTGTTGGCCAGCACATTGGTGCACCTGCAGATGTGGTGGTTGCGGTAGGTGATAGCGTTTTAAAAGGCCAGATTATTGCCAAGCCAAAAGGTTTTGTCAGTGCGGCGGTTCACGCCCCTACTTCAGGCAAGGTTACCGCGATTGAGCAACGCGAGTTACCCCACAGTTCTGGTCTGGAAGGTACTTGCGTCGTTATTGATACCGATGGCAAAGATCAATGGTTAGAAGAGATCGCTAATGGCGACCAAGCAATCGCTGATTATTTAGAAGCCGATAACGATATTCTAAACAATCGTATTCGCGACTGCGGTATTACGGGCATGGGTGGCGCAAGTTTCCCAACGTCGGTAAAAATGGCGGTTAAAGGTAAAAAGATTGATACCTTAATAATCAATGCGGCGGAGTGCGAACCTTATATTACCGCCGATGATATGTTGATGCGCGAACGCGGCTTAGATGCAATTCGTGGCATTCAAATAATGATGAAGCTAACCCAGGCTGATAATTGTTTAATTGGCATAGAAGATAATAAGCCAGAAGCGATTAAGGCGATGGAAGACGCTTTGCATAAAATGCACGGCGAGCATCACATTACTGTTGTCACTATTCCGACTAAATACCCTTCTGGCGGTGAGAAGCAGTTAATTAAAATTCTCACGGGTAAAGAAGTGCCTAGCGGTGGCATTCCTGCTGCGATTGGCATTGTCTGTCAGAACATCGGTACCTGCGAAGCTGTTTATCGTGCGGTTGCCGAAGGTAAGCCGTTAATTTCTCGCATCACGACCATTACTGGTGATTCGATTAAGCAGCCACAAAATGTGGATGTATTAATCGGTACTCCCATTAAGCATTTATTAGAGTTTGCTGGTTTTAGCCAGGAAAAGAGTTTATTCCAAAAGCTCCTAGGCTCGAGCGCCAAAGCAGAATCAAAAAAACGCATTATTATGGGCGGCCCAATGATGGGCTTTACCTTGAGTAATGATGAGCTGCCAATATTAAAAAGCAGCAACTGTATTTTGGCCCCAAGTCAAAAAGAGTTACCCGCAAATGACATTGCTTCAGCTTGCATTCGTTGTGGACTTTGTACCGAAGCTTGTCCAGCGGATTTATTACCGCAGCAATTATATTGGTTTAGTAAGGCGGGTGAATTAGACAAAGCCGAACAACACAATATTGCCGATTGCATTGAATGTGGCGCATGTTCTTATGTTTGCCCGAGTGAAATTCCGCTGGTGCAATATTATCGCCATGCCAAAGGCGCGATTAAAGAAGAGCGTGCTTCGCAGCAAAAATCTGATCGTTCAAAGATTCGCTTTGAAGCCCGTCAAGATCGCTTAGATCGTGAAGCCGCTGAAAAAGAAGCCAAGCGTAAAGCACGCGCTGCGACGGCAGAAAAAGCTCAAGCAGCTAAAAAAGCGGCTGCCCTAGCTCAGCAAAAAGAAGCAGCAGATGAAGCGGCAATAAATGGTGATGCGCCAGTCGCGGAAGCCATTAAACCTGAACCTATCGATTTAGAAAAACTGCAAAAGCAGCTCGATGCCGCGCAAGCAGGTTTGAAGAAGTCGATGGATAAGGTCGCTGAAATAAAAGCGGCGGCAGAAAACTCAGAGGCTCCTATTGAGAACTTAGAAGTCTTTGAAAAAGCCGTTGCCAATCGTCGTGACAAGGTGAAGCTATTAGCGGTGCAAATCGCGGAAGCGAAAAAATTAGCACCGCCCGTGGTAAAAGTCGCTTCTCGCGAAGACATCGAAAAGAAATTACGCGCTCAGCAAGATCGTATTGATAAAACTCAGCAACGATTTCAGCTAGCCCAAGAGCAAGGCCTAGATACCTTGCCTGCATTACAAAAAGGCTTAGATAAACAAATGCAAAAACTAAAAGAGCTAGAAGCAGAATTAGCTCAGTTTGATAAGGCAGGTGTATAACGATGTCGAGTAATTCAAGCTTTACAAGCATCACCTCCCCTCATGCTCATGGCGGCAATACCACTAGCCGCATTATGCTGCTGGTTATTTTGGCCACTGTGCCGGGCATTATCGCGCTGACTTACTTTTTTGGTTGGGGTAACTTAATCAATATAGTCTTAGCCAGTATCACCGCCCTCACCTGTGAGGCGCTGATTCTAAAAATTCGTAAGCGCCCTATTCTTTTTTCTTTAAAAGATAACAGTGCATTATTAACCGCCGTTTTATTGGGTATTGCACTGCCACCTTTTGTTCCGTGGTGGGTGACAGTTGTTGCGGTAAGTTTTGCTATGGTTTTTGCCAAGCACCTATACGGAGGTTTAGGTAATAATCCGTTTAACCCTGCAATGGTCGGCTATGCGTTAGTACTGATTTCTTTTCCAGTACAAATGACGACAACTTGGGCGATGCCTTTCTTTTTAGCGCCAGATACATTAATACCTGGACAAGGCATTATTCCAGCCCAGGTCATGAGTTTTACCGATACTCTTGGCGTTATTTTTTCCAATACCAATAGTCTAGCGAATGGTTTTACAGATGCGTTCACGGGTGCCACGCCATTAGATACCTATAAGCACTTAGCCAAAAATGAAACCTCGATAGAGATTCTACAAGGGCCTTTATTTGCCGATGCCAGCTTGGGTGGCTCCGCTAGCAATTGGTTCGCCGGTGGTTGGGAATTCGTTAATATCGCTTTCTTAATCGGCGGCTTGGCTTTATTAGCGCTGCGTCTATTTACTTGGCACATTCCTTTTAGCGTATTAGCCGCACTAGGCACTTGCTCTATGTTGTTTGGCTGGGATGCTGACTTGTATGTTCCTTGGTCGCTGCATATTTTTACTGGAGCAACCATGTTATGTGCTTTCTTTATTGCGACTGACCCAGTAACTGCTTCAACCACTCCGCTGGGTAAAATAATATATGGCGCTGGCATTGGCATTTTGATTTTTGTTATTCGTACTTGGGGTGCTTATCCTGATGCTGTCGCATTTGCTGTTCTGTTAATGAACTTTGCTGCGCCATTAATCGATACGTATACACAGCCAAGAACCTATGGTCACGAAAAAGCAAAACGCGGCCTAGTGACTAAGCCTGATACTAATTCAAATAAGGAAGGCTAATCATGACTGATGAACAAGCACCTAGCCTACTAGCCTCCATTCGCAAAAACGCCATCGGTCTTGGTTTGTTTGCCATCGTGACTGCGGGTTCGATTGGTATCGCACAAGTAGTCACTAAAGATCGTATTGAGCATAATGTTCAAATTGCTCAAGCTAAAGCGTTACATGAAATTGTGCCGCAAAGTTCTTACGATAATGATTTATTAAACGATACTATTTCACTTTCTAGTACTGATAGCGCCGATGAAATTCATGCCAAATGGAATGTGCGTTTATTAGGCCCTATCGCTGACGATGCGGTAGCTTATGTTGCCCGCAAAGACGGCAAGGCTCATACCATCATTCTGCCAGTCACCGCTCCCGACGGCTATACCACCAACATCGACATGATTGTTGGCATAAAAGTCGATGGCACCCTAGCAGGTGTGCGAGTTATTAAGCATAAAGAAACACCAGGACTAGGGGATAAAATTGAAGCGAAAAAGAACCCGTGGATTCTTCAATTCCCAGGACTTTCACTTTTAAAACCTGAAGAAAAAATGTGGGCGGTGAAAAAAGACGGTGGTGAGTTTGATCAATTTACTGGCGCTACCATTACTCCACGCGCGGTTGTGCGCTCTGTACGCTTGGCGTTAACGTTTTTCCAGCAGCATGGCCAAGAGCTGATAGTCGATAAAGATTACACTCTTAAATCCCAAGCCCCTCAACAGGAGCATCTTGCACATGGCGAATAAATCCCTACAAGAGATCACGCTAGACGGTCTTTGGAAAAATAACCCTGCCCTCGTTCAACTATTAGGCTTGTGTCCGTTATTAGCGGTTACTGGTACTGTGGTAAATGCGATTGGCTTGGGCTTAGCGACTATTTTAGTTTTAGTCGGCTCTAATATTGCCGTGTCTTTAATCCGTAATCACGTCTCCGATGCTGTGCGCTTACCCGCTTTCGTTATGATTATTGCTTCTTTTGTAACGGTCACCGAGCTGGTGATGCAAGCATTGACCTACGAGCTGTATCAGATTTTAGGTATCTTCATTCCTCTTATCGTAACTAACTGCGCTATTTTGGGCCGAGCTGATGCCTTCGCTAGCAAGAACGGTGTAATCCCTTCTGCTGTCGATGGCCTTACTATGGGACTTGGTTTTACAGTGGTTTTAATCCTGCTGGGCGTGATTCGTGAAATCATCGGCCAAGGCACTCTGTTCACCAATATGGACTTAATTTTTGGTGACATGGCTGCGAACTGGCAGATTGTTATTTTTAATGACTATCCTGATTTCTTATTCGCGATTTTACCTCCTGGCGCTTTCGTGGCCATGGGCTTGATCATTGCTGTTAAGAATCTAGTGGATAACTATTTAGATGAGAAAGCCAAGGCGAATATGGCAGAAGTTGAAGTAGGCTCTAAACGAGCACGTGTCACCGGTAAGATTAGCTAAACCGAGTGCATGTAAAGTCTCACTACTAAAAAGCCACTACTAAAAAGCCACTACTAAGAAGCCAGCCATCGAGCTGGCTTTTTCATGCCTATTAGAAAGTACTTCAATCACTGAACTTACCTTTGCTAACCAAGTCATACACTCTGTAACTGGTAAATCAGTCAAAATCTCCGATACTGAGTATTCAAGGAGTGAAATTTCAGACTATGCAGGCAACCATTTCGTTTTTATCGACCTTGTATTATTTAGGTCATTCTCTTTTGGGCCATATCCGTCCATGGATCATCGCTGCCTGTTTGCTAATTGCCGCTGTTGTATTATTGCCTGCTGCAAGCCAGCTAGAGGATAGCTATCGCATCTTGTTAAAATATTTGCCTTATGGTTTATCGATTGTCGTCATTATATTGGGCCAGCAGTTTGTACAAGGCCGGATTGCAATGGCCGCCACCAACCTGTTAATAGGCTATGGCATCATTCAGTTTTATCTTCAGGCTCCCTTAGAGCAAGATACTGTGCGCGCTTATTTCACCTTTTTAAGCTTCTATTGGCCATTAAATTTCTTTCTGATTTATTGGCTGCCAGAGCGTAAGTTGATTTCACAGCTGGGTGGATTATTGGCAATTATCGCAAGCATTCAAATAGCCAGTGTATACCTCTTCGTTCAGTTCATTGATGATTACCCACAAATATTAAGCCAATATTTCTCTCTGCAGCCTTTTGGCCAAGACTCTGAACATATTATGAGCCAATGGCATATTCCTATGGCGATCACAGTTTTTTTACTTATTTCGAGTTTTATCTTATTTATTCATACCTTGATTAAGCGAGATCGAAGCCACTGCGTTTTATTAGCCTGCATGATTGCCTGTGTCCTGGTATGTGCTTGGTTTGATTCCAGCAACATATCCAGCTTGTTCAGCAGCTTGATAGCCTGTGCCCTTCTGGTTGCCTTATTATTTAATAGCCATGACTTAGCCTTCCTTGACGAACTAACGGCGCTACCTGGACGTCGGGCGTTGCTGAATGAGTTAAAACATTGCGGTAAACACTATTGTATCGTCATGGCCGACATCGATCATTTCAAACAATTTAATGATACTCACGGCCATGATACCGGCGATGATGTTCTGCGAATTGTGGCTCAAGAGTTAGGAAAAGTACGGGGAGGCGGTAAAGCTTTTCGTTATGGTGGAGAGGAGTTCACTCTTTTATTCAAACGAAAAACAACGGAAGAAGCGGAGCCGTTTATTGAACGTATTCGAAAGGATATTGAGGACTACCCTATTATGGTAAGAGACCAACAAACACGGCCTAAAATACAGTCCAAAAAGGGGCGTAACTCGAAGTCTCCTGCTATTCAAGTTCAGGTTACTGTCAGCTTTGGTATTGCTCAGAGGTTGCCTGAGCAACGATCAGAAGACGTTATGAAACAATCAGACCTTGCCCTTTATCGTGCAAAAGAGCAAGGTCGTAACTGTATTAGCCGTTAAATATTAGGCCGCTGAAGACTTTAAGTTTTTATTAAACAACCACTGCTTTACTAATAAAGCAGTGATTGGAAAACTAATGACATATACCCATGCTGTTTCAAACGATATTCCTAGCATCAACCAATAGGCAATCGCGACACCAAAAGCTGAATCTAGCTGGTCGAGTGCGATAAACCAATATTTTTTGTCTTCTGGTACGACACCAGCTTCAACGCCTATACGACGCTTAAAAAACGAATTCGGTAGCTCTGCTAGTACATAGCCTACACCCGCAATAAAACCAAGTAGAGCCAGATTCCACTGACTTAATAAGCTAGTGCCTATCGCCTGCGTTAATAACCACTCTAATGGCATCATGCAAAGGCCACCAAAAGCCGTAAGCAAAGGCACTACAAAGATTCCACGCCATGTTTTATTCGCCCCAAACAACCCTTGATGAATTGGAATAACGAGCGCTGCTAAATAGTTACGTTTTACAACCACCATATGCAACACTCCGCCAATTACCACGGGGATTTGCAAATACAAAGCGAGTAACAAAATATTAACCGGCGATTCAATGCCGTATTGCTGTAAAGCAAACACAGTGAATATTGTGCAACCGCCTAAAGTTAAAACCAGTATTTGAGTTAGCGAACTGAATTTAAAAAAGGCTTTATCTACAATCATGTAAAAGCTGAAAAGTGTGAGGCTAATAGCCAATAGAATATGCGACAGAGTTAAACCGATAACTTTCTCTAACATCATAACGGCCGCTAAAATAAATACGCTCCAAAAAACAGGCATTCCTTTATATGCCAGTTTCGTCTTAGCACTTTTGGTGTTCACATCTTCAATACTGTCTTTTTCAATACTGCCTTCTTCAATATTGCCAACCTGATTAAATAACGACAGACGAATACAGCCACAAGCAATCATTAATAAAATAAACACCGACCAATAACCATCAAACTTCCATTGCAGCATGATGATACTCGGCACTACAAGATAGATAAGTACATCCATAAAGCCATCTAGATAGCGACCAAATTCACGCTCTAGACCCCATTTTCGCGCTAACATGCCATCTAAAGCATCTGCCGTCATCGCTAAAAATAGCAATACCATAGCAAAATATAAGTGTCCGTCTATCGCACTCATCATGGCAATAAAAGTCGTTAATACACTTGAAAGCGTAATAAGATCAACTCTATTTAATTTTATGATAAAGGGGATTTTTTCTTTCTTCAGCATTGACCTACCCTCTAGAGCTTAGTGATAATAATTGGCAATTTTTATATGAGTTATCCTTTAAACCATCGCGCAATAATGGGCGGTCAATTTTACTATTATGACGTCCATCTACGGGCATTTGATCAATTTCAATATATTGAATCGAATAAATTTCAAGGGATTTAAGAACATCGACAACCGTGCTCAATATACGTTGTTGAATTTCTGTCGAACTGCATGACGACTGATCATTCACTTGTACAAAAATACACACCTGATCACTATGGCTTAATACCGCAGCCCGAGTGATATCTTCGTCTTGATCTAAGGACTGTTCTATCGGATAAGGTTGTAGAGCCTTGTCTTTTATCTGTATGACATCTTTTATACGTCCACTCAGCCATAAGCGGCCTTTTTCATCTAGGTAGCCACAGTCTCCGGTCCTATGCCAAACTGCTTTCGTTTCAGCAACATTTTCACGAGGAATTTTATTCTCTTTATTGGCTGAAGGATTATCAATATACTGCTTTAAAACATGATTCCCACTTACCAATATCTCCCCTATCTCACCCACCTTACAAGCTTGATTTAATAAGTCTTGCTCGGTAATCCGCTTATTCATTTTTTGATAACGGTCTTCGATCTGTGAAAAATTGCTAATCAATAAATCTACTTGCGACGCGACACGTCCAACTAGGTAGCCAGCTTGTTTATTATCACTTTCAGTATTATTAAATTCTTCAAGATATTCATCAATTTTAATATCTGAAATGGGCTCCGCTTCCGTCGAACCATAAACAATTCTGGCATCAGCATCAGGAAAGGCTGAACGTATTTTCAGCGCTAAACTCTTTGATACCGTCGCGCCTCCAACAACAATACTTTTGACTTCACTCACCGTTTGCAAGCTAGCCTCTTGTTCACTTAGGTAATCGACAAGTTTACTGATATAAGCGGGCGCACCACTTAAACGAGAGATTTTATGCTGACGAATTTGCCCGATAACAATTGCAGCATTCACTTCTGAAGGTTGCGCAAGATCGACCTTTGGCATAATGGTTGTCATACCACAACTAAGGTTATGTAAAACCATAACCGGAAAGCAAGGACAATCAATATCGCTAGGCTCATCAGGCCAATGATCTCGAATCGCTAAGTGCTGCTGAATCAAACTAAAGTGCGTTCTATCTGCACCCTTTGGCCTACCGGTGCTTCCTGAAGTAAAAGAAATTAGACCATGGTCGTTATTAGATCGCTGCACTGCCGTTAATGCTGGAAGCTGATCACCACAGTCCAAAATAATTTTTCCAACTTGATCAAGTATATTGCTATACCCTAACCCAGAACCATCGATAGCAAAGCGTTGTAACGGCCATAAAGCAGGAACAAACCAGAACAGCTTAACCAATGCTTGCATGCTAATAATGGCTTTCGCATTTGAGTCACGAACCGCCATTTGAATTTTCTTACGGCCCATGCCGGTATCAATGAAGACCGCAACAATACCCAAAGAAAAAAGTGACATAGCAATGGCGTACAGCTCTTTGCTTGGTTTAAGAATGACCACGACGCGATCACCGGCCTGCCAACCTTTTTTCTGCCACAATATTTTATAGGCTGAAATCAGTGAGCTGAGGTCACCATAGCTAATTATGTCTTCTGCCGTACATTGCTGCCCTTCCATTTGAGGCAACTGTAAGGCAATTTTATTCGGTGTATTCTCAGCATTTTTGATAAAACGACTGATAAAATTGCCATTATCAATCATGCTATTTTCCCTCAGAGCTATCTGTATTATCTAACGATTTAGTAAATAGGGCATAGTTACGAGGGACAAAATCTACATTCCCCTCAGCAACTAATTTATGATAAATACTCAGTGATGGATTATCTTCTCGCCCCATTGCTCCTGCCATATGTTCATAAGAATCCTTAGCCGCAGAAGCAATGCGCATGATCATCAGCGGAAACAAACCATAAGCGCGATATTTATGAGCAATACCTGCTGTTTTCGCTAATAATAATCTTGGTGTCTTTAACAACGGGTAATGTAGATCAAAACTTATGTCAGAACTGTTCAATTCGTTTGCAGCATCTCCACTCTCTTCTATTCCTTGCTGATTGACCAAGCTTCCATAATCTGGATAAGTAATAAAAAATGCAGCTATTTCACCATCATTATCTCTCACCAACATGGAAGTTTTAGGGCACATTTTTTTAGCAAATCTTTCACCACATTGAACTTGAAAATTCTCCCAGCTAATTGGCGTATAGGCAAAATTCTCACTGAAAATTGAATCCACAAGCGGATATAAATTTTCAAGATTTTCTAACCAAACCTTTTCGTTCAAAGGTTCGAAATTAAACATACCCTCCAGCTTTTTATTCATCATTTTGAAAGAGGGTGCTAACTGCTTAATTAAATTAGGCAAATTCTGATTAATCCCCGTCAAATAATGATATTTAACTTCATAACCGTGCTCTTTAATTAAGCTAGGGTAATAACTTGGGTTATACGGTTCATCAATAAACGGAGCTTGATCAAAAGCATCAATTCTTAATCGATTACCTTGATAAGTAGAAAAATTAATCGGCCCATAAATACGATTTGCGCCACATTCTTTGGCCCATGCTTCGAAATCAGTAAATAAAGTAGCCGTGACTTTTGAGTCGTTTATTGTTTCCCAAAAGCCAAAATAAGCCACGTTTTCATCTTCAATAACAACCGTAGGGTTATAAAAGCCCACCAAACGCGCGTTACTTTCATGAACAAATACTTTCGCTTTGTTATTAGAGAAATAGCTATTGTCTTCAGAAAATTGGCTACGAACTTTCTCTTCCTGTTCTGGGATCCAGTTTGGATCCCCTTGATAAACTTTCTTAGCGATAGAGAAGAATTCTTTTGGCAACTTTATATCATCAGCCGCACTTTGAATTACCTTATTCATTGATCGTTTCTTCCTTACCTGCCATATCAGTTTCTACGGTGACCTCTAACCGCTCAATCTTTCCTGATGTTCCATTCATACGAATTGATTCTTTATCTTGAAGAATCTTAGTCAGTTCTGGAACACCCACAATAGCTGGTATACCCAATTCTCTAGCAACCACAGCAGAATGAGACAAGGTAGACCCACGCTCTACGATAATGCCACCTGCCGTTGGAAATAAGGGGGCCCAACCTGGATCGGTACGAACGGTACATAAAATTTGACCATCTAAATTCAGTTCGTCATCAGGAGAAAAGATTAATCGTATTTTTTCTTCTACTACGCCAGGGTAACAACCCGTACCTTTCAGCTGTGCGGCATTAAGATCAACATCTTCGTCTTGATGCGGATACTCAAATTCGTTGTTGCAATATACCGCGCCTTTGGTCCAGAAGTGATGAGGAAGGTCTTCACTTTCATACGATGCAAACTCTTCTTTTCGTACATCAACTAATGGCTGTAATTGCGCTTGCACTGAACGGCCATCTTTATAAGAATAAATTTCTTCGATGGTTAAATAGAAGACATCTCGCGGATCATTAAGCTTGCCAAAGAAAGCCAGTTGCTCACCCATTTCAACATAGATATCACGATATAAGCCGAACATGCGCGTACGCGCTAATCGCATATTTTCTCGGTTTCGGATTGCATCTCTTAATGCTGACAAGTCCTTATTGAACTTATTGAGTGCACGTTTACCTAAGTTTTTCTTAATAACTGGGATAACAGCTTCTTCAGCTTCACCACGGAATCTAGCTTCGTTTTCAGCCAACGTTGCCAAGGTAAGATCTGCTTTTAATAAGAAGTTCTTCAGAATAGCGAACATGAAGGATGAGTCTTGACGCAAGGTGATTGACTCTAACTTCAATTCTCCCATCGTACGATCACCGTACAATTCGATATATTCCTGACATTGCTTATAAAATTCTTGATCTTGTGTTTGGATCAAAGCTAATAAAACAGAGTTTTCAGAGTCAGTAACTAACTGCTGAGTCGTGGGAGTTTTGCGTAAATAGTCACACATACGCAATAAAAACTTCGTCGGCTCAGTACTTTCTATTCCTTCTTCCCCAGACAATAAATTATTCTGTACTACTTCTGGATTTTCTATGGATATTTTTTCTAGCCAACGGTGAACACGTCCGTTCATCATCATTACGTAAAAATCATTAACAATCGGCGTGGTCCAATTTTCCAATAGTGATTTATCCAAACGGCGACTTTCGGATATTAACTGTCCAATCGTTAACGTATGCAATGTTTGTCGATCTACAGATTGATATTCCTGTTGGAAAAGCGCACGAAAATCATAAACAAGCTTGTCCATTTTTCGGAAGCGGCTCATCATAGCGAATAGAGCACGTAAAACTTGAGGCAGTTTCTTCAGTTTATCTTTAGTAGAAAGCTCTTGATCCTGAATTAAGTCAACAGGATCCGTTAATCCCATCATCCTTTCCATATCAGACTTATTCGTTTTAAACGACGGTAGAAACAGCAGCCCACGATACCAGTTATTAATATTGTAATAGACTCGACCATGCACTAGCCCAAGCATATTTTCCAACATTCCTTGATTCGCTTGTACCGTAGATTCATTAACACCTAATAACCTCATCGTTTGCTCATAAACCGTTTTATACGCTTTATTGGCAAAACTAAACGTTAGCGGAGTTGTTACGCCACAGTAGGACTCTTGAATATTGGAGTTATCCCATACTACGACATCATCTTGATCAGAATTTAACGGTGGTAAACTAGTCACAGGACGCGCTTGTAAGATATAAAATTTGTTATCTTTCAAACACCATTCTATATCTTGAGGAATTTGATATGTTTTCGCAATTTCCAGCCCTAAATCACGCAACTTGAAGACTTGACTATTATCTAGACATGCTACATCTTGCTTACTTTCTTCAACAGAGACCTCTTTCGCACCATGAGATGACGATTGATCAAAAATGAACGTCGTATCTTTAGTATTAATTAAGGTTTCTATCTCATCATC
>Ga0105349_10000348_pt1 | contig 17878 bp, 16 predicted proteins | sample EN1Hudseemescosm_FD_83661 | JGI IMG/M metagenome (GOLD analysis project Ga0105349, IMG submission 83661) | Methane-oxidizing microbial communities from mesocosms in the Hudson Canyon - EN1B Hudson Canyon | ecosystem: Environmental > Aquatic > Marine > Cold seeps | place: Hudson Canyon...
AACTCTCAGCCAACCCTGGCGAAATAAAAACAAGAGCACCTTTATTAGGGGAACACAATAATCAGATCCTTCATGATTTAGGATATTCAGGTGATGAAATCTTAGAATTTAAAAAGAATAGGATCGTCTAATTAGGAGATAAATATGGATTTTTCACTAAATCAACAACAAATTGAATTACAAAGAGTGGCAAGAGAATTTGCTCAAAAAGAAATGACCTCAGTTGCATTGGAAATGGAAGAGAAAAATATTCCTCTGCCAAAAGACTGGCTAAAAAAATATGCAGAAATGGGTTTCCTGGGAATCAATGTAGATAAGAAATACGGCGGATTAGGTCTTTCCAATCTTGAAGCTCTTTTGGTAATAGAAGAGTTTGCAAAAGTATCTTCTGCTGTAGCTTTTCCAATTTTTGAGAGTTGTGTTGGCCCTGTAAAAGCCATCGAACATTTTGCTAATGAAGGTCTTAAAATGAGAGTCATACCCGAGGTATGCAAAGGCAATATTATTATTGCTGTATCAATGTCAGAACCTAATGCCGGCTCGGCCCTAACTGATCTAACTACCAAAGCTGAAATCCAAGGAGATAAGATTATTATCAATGGCACTAAACGCTGGTGCTCGGGTGGCGGTCATTCAGAAGGATATGTCGTTTACTGCAAGATGTCTGATGCTCCTGGAGCAAAAGGTATAGGTGCTGTTTATGTTGAAAAAGATTTAAAAGGACTAAGCTTCGGACAACAAGAAAATCTAATGGGATGGAATGGCGTTCCTTCCGCAGATATATTCTTAGATTCTGTTGAAGTACCAAAAGAAAATATGGTAGTTGATGCAGACGGTGGATTTAAAAAACTTATGGAAGCATTTGATCTCGAAAGATGTGGTAACGCTACCATGTGTCTAGGTCAAGCTTCGGGAGCACTTGAACAAGTCTTACAATATGTTCAAGAAAGGGAACAATTTGGGAAACCAATTGTAGAGTTTCAAGCTGTTCAAATGAAACTAGCAGAAATGGCAATGAAGGTAGAAGCAGCTAGATTACTCATTTACCGAGCAGCTCATAATGCAGAAGAAGGTTTCCCAAGTATCTTTGAATCTAGTGTTGGAAAATGTTTTTCAAATGAGACTGCGAGAGAAGTTGTTGCATCAGCCATGCAATTAATGGGTGGTTATGGTTTTAATAAAGAATACACCATGGAGAGAAAATATAGAGACGTATGGGGTTGGGGTATTGCAGGAGGAACCATTGATATCCAGAAAATTAATATTGCATCTGCCATGGTAGGAAAAAGATTTAATCAGAGATGATTAGATCCTTATTGAATGAATTGATAATAGTTTCTAAACCAATAACAAGTTCTTCTTTTTCGTCTTCAGTTAAAAAATCTCCTACTGGTACGCGTTCGCCTTTAGAGGTTACAACTATGTGTGCTGGATACCAAGGATGCCTTGGCCTCTCAACTAAAAGATAAGACCACATCCTAAAATACTCTATTATCTTTTCAGACTTCCCTATTCCACTTTCAATCCTTAATTTATCTTGAGTCATAACAATCACTTCTTGGCGATAACTATTACGTAAAACCAAGTAAACGCAGATACTTATGAATATCACTTCTAAACCTGCAAAAGGAAGAATAAGGGTAGCCCCCAAAAAAGCAAAAGCAATACCTATGCTTAAACAAGTTAAAGCTAAAAAACCTATAAAGAATATGCTTAAACGCCAACTTGTTGATCGATTAGGTCTTAATAATATACGATGAGTATTATTCTCTTTATTACTTTCTATTTTGATCATGGATAAAGGGTCACTATAATACCTCGCCTTCTAGGACGTTACACTTTATGAATAACAATATAGATAAAAATAAACAACTTAGGGATCTTTATAAAGAAGTAATGCTTCCTAACTATGCGCCGGCAGATTTTATTCCTGAGAAAGCCAGCGGTTCTTCCGTGTGGGATAAAAACAATAAAAAATTCATAGATTTTGGAGGAGGTATTGCAGTAAATAGTCTAGGCCACTCTCATCCACAGCTGGTATCAGCACTAAGTAAACAGTCTCAAAAACTCTGGCATTTAAGCAACTATATATCTAATGAGCCTGCCATTCATTTAGCCAAACAACTCACTGATTTAACTTTTGCAGACAAAGTTTATTTTAGTAACTCCGGATCAGAAGCGAATGAAGCTGCCATAAAAATTGCCAGGCGTTACCATCATGAAAAAGGGAATAATAGAAATGAAATCATTGCATTTAATAATTCTTTTCACGGAAGGTCGTTGCTCAATATATCCTTAGGAGCCTCTCATAACCACAGAAAAGGTTTTGGACCACTTCCTGGAGGAATACTTCACGCAGATTACAACAGTTTAAGTTCTGTTGAAGAGCTAATATCTGATAAAACTGCTGCAGTCATCATTGAACTTGTTCAAGGTGAGGCTGGTGTAGTTGCTGCTAAACAAGAATTCTTGCTTGGGGTCAGGGATTTGTGCACTCAAAATGGAGTTCTCTTAATTATGGATGAAGTTCAGAGTGGAGTAGGAAGGATGGGTCATTTATATGGGTATATGGCCTTTGGTATTGAACCAGATATCTTAACTTCTGCAAAAGGCTTGGGAGGGGGTATTCCCATAGGAGCAACATTAATAAAAAATGATATTGCATCCTCAATGGATGTTGGCTCGCATGGATCAACTTTTGGAGGTAATCCAATGGCTTGTGCTGTAGCTAATAAAGTCATAGAAATTGTTTCAAACCCTACCTTCTTACAAGAAGTTAAGAAAAAAGAAGCTTTTTTAGTAAACAAGCTGGAAGGTGTTTCTAAAAAATATCAAGCATTTAGAGAAATAAGATCTTCAGGACTTTGGATCGGTTGTGAACTAAATAATAATGGTGAAGTGAATGACCTATTAGATAAGTGCTATAAATCTGGACTAATCGCTGTTTCAGCTGGAACTTCAACGCTTAGATTTGCACCAGCTTTAAATATAAGTGAAGATGAGATATTAGAAGGCATTAAGAAGTTAGAAAAGGCACTATCTACATAAAAATTAATTATTGAAAATGAAATATAGAAAACTAGGAAAATCTGGGCTTAAAATATCTGAGTTATCTTTTGGATCTTGGGTAACATTTAATAAACAAGTAGACTCTAGGCTGGCTGAAAGAATGTTCGGAACTTGTTTTGATGCCGGAGTTAATTTCTTTGATAACGCTGAAGGTTATGAAGCGGGAGAATCTGAGATAGTTATGGGTAAGGCCTTAAATTCTTTAAATAGACCTAGAGATAGTTATTGCGTTTCTTCTAAAGTCTTTTTTGGGTCAAATAAAAAACCCAGCCCAACACAGATTGGATTAAGTAAGAAACATGTTACCGAAGCATGCCACCAAGCCTTAAAAAGACTTCAGGTAGATTACTTAGATTTATATTTCTGTCACAGAGCTGATCCAGATACACCTATTGGAGAGACTGTATGGGCAATGCATAACTTAATTACTCAAGGAAAGGTTTTGTATTGGGGAACTTCGGAATGGACTGCTGAAGAGATAACAGAAGCATATGAATTTGCTGAAAAAAATCATCTAAGCCCACCGACTATGGAGCAACCACAATACAACTTGCTCGATAGGAAAAGATTTGAAATTGAGTACGGACCTATCTTTGATAAATATGGAATGGGAACAACTATATGGTCTCCCTTGGCTTCCGGAGCATTAACAGGTAAATACCTAGAAGGAATTCCAGAAGGGTCAAGAGCTTCGCTTGAAGGTTACGAGTGGTTAAAAAAACACATGTTAGAATCTGAAAGAGGACAAGAAAGGATGAAAAAAGTTTCTGATTTTGTTCCTGTTGCACAGGAATTAAGTGTAAGCCTTTCAAAGCTTGCCATAGCTTGGTGTCTTTTAAATAAGAATGTTTCTACGGTAATCCTAGGAGCATCAAAGATAGAACAATTAGAAGAAAATCTTACTGCGATTGAAGTTCTGCCATTATTAACAGAACAAGTACAACAAAAACTTTCAGCTATTTAATTTTTAGTCTCAAATCAAAATCTAATTCACCAGTTTTTGTGTGTTCTTCGCGCATCTTATTTAAATGATCGAGAAGATATTCTGGCATAACAGATGACTTCCTAACGTTCATATCAACATGAACTAACATATTTTCCATAGTGGCAGATAACTCTCCCTCTTCAGTCAAGATAATTCCACCGTAATGAATTAATTTTGGCCCAACATCAAATAATCTAAAATATGGGTATGCTTTTTCTCCTTCTTGTAATTCTTTTAAATATCTAATATTCATCTCTAAGGTAAAACTCGAGAATCCTTCATTAAAATATTCTGCAGTAAAGCCCATATCGCTATATAAATCACCGCACTCATTTTCGAAGATTTGAGCATAATCAACTACGTTCATATGACCATTTAAATCGCACATATCCTTAGTAACTATCACTGGCTTACATTCGTATGGAAATTTATTTTTCATTACTACTCCTTATGTATAAATAATTCGACGCCGTTTCCATCAGACTCATAAAGATCTATTCGATCTAAAGCAGGCAAAAACTCTTGTAACTGAGATTTCATCCATTTTACCAAACCAAATAAAGTAAAGTCGTTAAGATTTTTTAATTCATTTAAGTACCGATGATCCATTTGATAAAAAACCGGTTCAAAAATCTTCTTAACGTCTCCAAAATCCATAGTCCAGCCATAGACTTGGTCTAAAGGTGCAGTAATATATAAACGAGTTAAATAACCATGCCCATATATGTCTGGATTAGAAACATCTGAAATAGCTGATTGCAAAGTTTGCTCTCTCCAGATTTGATGATTTTTACCATCGAAGCTACATCCAGCATGTCCAGTTTCTTTAATAACAATATGCGATATTGCATCAAATTTATTTTCTAATAAAGACCAGGCCCATGAAACTATCATTTCACTAGTAGGGTTTTCTAATCCTTTTATATTATTTAGGCATTTCTTATTTAGTTTCTTAAAAAGAAACTCGCACATTAATTCTAGATCATAAGAATTAATTGCTTGATCAGAAGAATGTAGAATCATCTCGAATGTATGACCATGCATATTGCCACATTTGTGACCTTTTGGAACATTGGGCAATTGATGGGCAGCCTGAAACGTAAAGCCTCTCCAAAAAGATATATTCTCTAAGCCATCACAAATAGCTCCTTGTTGAGGAGTGCAGGATACAAAACTGTTTATAAAGGTTTTATCATTAAACTCCTTCTTTAATTTTATAGCTATATTTTGGTCAGTTGGGTTATCCATAAAATCATTTAACAATTGATAATCCAAAGGATTAACCAGATCCCTTAGAGAAGAGAGTAAGTCATTTAATGAATGAGAAGTTTGCTCTACTGGATTAATTTTTAATCCTGTTACAAAATTATGTCCATGCATACTATTTGCATGGTGATTTTCAGGTAAAAGTGATAGCCTTCTAGCAGCATGGAAAATCTCTTGACTGTTCAGATAAATCTTATCGTTCATACTAATGTCGAGTTACTTACTCAGGATCTTGATCAGATGTCTTCTTAGAAATAACTTCTATAGCATCTAAGTTTCTGTAACCTGGAGGCAATGACAGACCTCTTTTTCCTCGACCTCCTATAAAATTATCTAAATCTTTAGGCTTTGGAGAATAATGCGTCTTACCATTTATTAATTTAAGATTAGTGCTTTCTTCTAGAACAGTCATAAAACTTAGGGATTCTTCACCTGATTGAAACTTGGGCTTAGGTATTCCCATAATCTTATTGCCTTTACCTCTTGATAGTTCTGGTAACTCCGAGACCGGAAAAACTAATAGCTTACCTGTATTGCTTATTGCAGCTATTCTGTCTTCGGAAGTTGAAACTAATTTTGGGGGGAGCACTTTAGCACCTTCTGAAACCTTTAAGGCAGCCTTTCCTGATTTATTTTTTGTTTGCAAATCACCTAAATTTGCAACAAAACCATATCCTTCACTAGTTGCAAGAACCACTTTAGATTCTAAAGGACCAGCCACAACTCCTGCAAAAGTTTCACCTGATTCAGCATTCAACCTACCTGTTAAAGGCTCACCTTGTCCTCTTGCTGAAGGAAGACTATGGCAAGGCAAAGTATATGCTTTTCCTTTTGAATCGAAGAAAACTGCATTCTGATTATTTCTACCTTTAGCTGAAGTGAAGAAACTGTCACCCTCTCTATAATTTAGATTCTCTGCTTCTACATCATGTCCTTTGGCTACCCTAACCCATCCCCGCTTGGAAAGAATTACTGTTACAGGATCAGAAGATATCAGTTCTGTTTCATCAAAGGCAGTTGCCTCTTTACGAGACACTATAGGACTCTTTCTGTCGTCGCCATAGATTTCTATATCTGATTTTAATTCATTCTTTAGAAGAGTTTTTAATCTTGCTTTAGACCCTAAAGTTTTTTCTAAATCTCTTTTTTCAATATCTAATTTATCTTGTTCTTCACTTATCTTAATTTCTTCTAACTTTGCTAATTGACGGAGTCGTATCTCTAAAATCGCATCCACCTGAATGACACTTAAGTTATATTTCTTTTGTAAAACTTTTTTTGGTTCATCTTCTGTTCTAATTATATGAATGACCTCGTCTATATTAAGAAAAACAGCCATTAAACCTTCTAAAATGTGAAGGCGATCTAATACCCAATCAAGACGATATTGGAGACGCCTAGTTACTGTCTGAGTTCTAAAAGTTAGCCATTCTTTTAGTACTAATTTTATGTCTCTGACTTGGGGTTTGCCGTTTAAGCCAATAATATTCATGTTAACTCTATAATTTTTTTGTAAATCAGTGGTAGCAAACAGATGATTCATCACAGCATTCTTATCAATCCTATTTGATTTAGGTACCAAAATTAAACGAGTTGGATTTTCTTCATCACTTTCATCTCTTAAATCTACAATCATGGGAAGTTTCTTAGCATCCATTTGAGCAGCTACCTGTTCTAATATCTTTGAACTTGGAGTCTGATGAGGTAATGCAAGAATTACAATTTCTCCATCTTCTATTTGATAGGTAGCTCTCATTCTTATCGAACCTTTCCCGGTTTGATAAATATTCTTAAGATCCTCAACAGGAGTTATTATTTCAGCTTCAGTAGGATAATCTGGACCAGGAATTAACTTATACAATTCTTCCAAAGTCGTCTTAGGCTCATCTAAAAGCTTAATGCAAGCTGTTACCACTTCTTTTAAATTGTGAGAAGGAATATCAGTAGCCATTCCTACTGCAATGCCTGATGCACCGTTCAATAAAAGGTTTGGCAGTCTAGCGGGAAGAAGTAAAGGCTCTAAAAGAGTCCCATCAAAGTTACTGCCCCAATCTACAGTCCCTTGTCCTAGTTCTTGAAGTAAATTTTTTGCATAAGATGAAAGCCTACATTCCGTATAACGCATCGCAGCAAACGATTTAGGGTCATCAACGGAGCCCCAATTACCTTGACCTTCAATCAGAGGGTATCGCGTTGTAAAAGACTGTGAAAGAAGAACCATAGCTTCATAAGCAGCAGTGTCTCCGTGAGGATGAAACTTTCCAATCACGTCACCGACTGTCCTTGCACTTTTCTTAAATTTTGCAGAAGAACTTAAGCCCAGCTCAGACATTGCATAAATTATTCTTCTTTGTACGGGCTTTAATCCATCTCCTATGTGAGGCAGGGCTCTGTCTAAAATTACATACATGGAATAATCCAGATATGCTTTTTCTGTGAATTGACTTAAAGGTTGTTGTTCTGTTTTTTCAGACATCAGCTAAATTTCCTTTATCTTCCAGCCACTCTTTCCTGTCAGGCGCTCCTTTCTTAGAAAGCAACATGTCCATGACTTGCATAGATTTATCTCCGTTTTTGATTGTCAGTTGCACCAACCTTCTTGCACCTGGCAGCATAGTTGTTTCTCTTAATTGAGAGGCATTCATTTCTCCAAGACCTTTAAATCTTTGTATTTCAATTTTTGATTTCTTATTAGAAGATTGAAGCTGCTCTACCAACTTATCTTTTTCGGCTTCATCCAATGCGTAATGCACCTCTTTGCCTTGATCAACTCTAAAAAGAGGAGGCATCGAAACATATATTCTCCCTGACTCGACCAAAGGACGAAAATGTCGGAGAAATAAAGCACACAGCAAGGTTGCTATGTGCAAACCGTCTGGATCAGCATCCGCCAGGATGCAAACTTTTCCATACCTTAAACCTTCTAAATTATTACTACCGGGTTCCACGCCCAGAGCTACTGCAATATTATTTACTTCTTGAGAAGCCAAAATATCACCTACATCAACTTCCCAAGTATTTAAGATCTTCCCACCTAAAGGTAAGATAGCCTGAAACACCCTGTCCCTAGCCTGTTTAGCAGATCCACCTGCTGAATCTCCTTCTACCAGAAATAATTCTCCTCTCTCGGCGTCATCCGTTGTGCAATCAGTCAACTTACCTGGCAGAGCCGGTCCTGCAGTTGCTTTTTTTCTAGTTACTTTTTTACTACTTTTTTGTCTTAGCTGGGCATTCTCAATACAAATTAGAGCAATCTCTTCTCCTTCTGCTGTGTGCTGGTTTAACCAGAGGCTAAAAGCATCTTTTATGATTGCAGAAACTACACCACTGTATTCTTTTGATGATAATCTCTCTTTTGTTTGACCGGTAAATTGAGGATCTACAAACTTGGCTGATAAAATAGAACTGCAGTTTAACCAAATGTCATCTGCTGTTAATTTAACTCCTCTTGGAATGAGATTTCTAAATTCACAAAACTCTTTTAGAGCATCTGTAAGACCCGACCTAAGGCCATTTACGTGTGTTCCCCCTTGAGTTGTAGGTATTAAATTTACATAACTTTCAGAAATTGGATCTGAAATACCCTGGACCCATTGTAATGCCCAAGTAAGACCGCCCTCTTCAGTCATCTGATCACCTTCAAATGGCTCTAAAGGAATCAATTCTGCTCCAGCATTATTCGCGACTAGGTAAGCTGCCAAACCATCCATAAAACACCACGTTTCTGATGCTCCAGTAGAATGATCTTTGAAAGAGATAGTGAGACCCGGACATAAAACTGCTTTAGCTTTCAGAGCAGATGTAAGCTGACTTATTGACACTTTAGCTGAGTCAAAATACTGAGGGTCAGGAGAGAATAATATTTTTGTACCCGTATTTTTCTTCCCCACTGAATCAATCTCTTCTAGATCTGAAATTTTTTCTCCATTTTCAAATCCTATTAAATATTTTGAACCCCCTCTTTTGATCTCAGCTGATAAAGTTTTAGATAGCGCATTTACCACCGAAACACCAACTCCATGCAAACCTCCTGAAAATTTATAATCTTCATTAGAGAATTTAGCACCAGCATGCAAACGTGTAAGTATAAGCTCAACACCGGGAATACCCTCTTCAGGGTGAACATCAATTGGCATACCCCTACCATCATCTGAAATGCTAATTGATCCGTCCTTGAAATGCTCTACATCAATTCTTGAAGCATGGCCTGCTAAAACTTCATCAATACTATTATCAATGACTTCTAAGGCTAAATGATTAGGCCTAGAAGTCTCAGTGTACATCCCCGGACGTTTACGTACCGGATCAAGCCCTGATAGGACTTCTATGGATTCTGCATTATATTCTCTAGCCATTGAGGTTTTGGCTTATTATACATTTAGAATTTTAAGTTACTTATATAGAAATTAACTTTGTTTAAATTAATTAAAAATATTTTTATTTATTCAGTGAGAGGAGCAAATGGTATTGCTATAGCTGATCAACAAATTGATTAAGAACAAAAGAAAACTGAGAATTAGATCTCTAAAAAGGTTTATTTAACAAGGAATTCATAATATATTCATAATATTTATATCTATATATAAATATAAATGATATTATATATCTACATTAAATATATTAGATTTTAGGAATGAAAAAATTAGAAAAAAAAGCTACTACTTACATTAAAGTTATATTACCAGCCATCTACCTAGCACCCATGGCATTTGCATCTTGGAGTTTTATTTCCTTCATTCAATGGTCTAGTTAGGAAGAATTAGCTATCAGATTTCAATAGGTCCAACATATGACTTACCTTGCGGTGCCCATGCATCTCTCTTAGGATAATCCAACTTTCCTTAAGATGTTCTGAATCTTTAGACTCCTCTAGGACCTCTTGAGCTTCAACAAATATTTGTCTGAGTTTTTGATTGAAGTTATCTAAAGTTGAAATCTTTATGTCAGGTAATTTCAAAGATTCGCACTCCTTTATCTTTTGGATTAAAGTTTTTGATTGAATGGATTTCTTACTTTTTTTCAACCATTCCATCATCATTTTATTTTGCTTATTTAAATTATCTGCAGCTCCATCAATCTGCAAAGATGAAAGCAACATAAGACCAGTCCAAGAACCCAAGCGTGATTGGTCATAATTTTTTTCTAATAAAGGAAGAAAAAGAGTGCCAATTTCTTGGGCACAAAGCATTAAAGCTGTGTTGATATCAGGTTTCATTTTTTATGAGTTTTTCTTCTAAAATTTCTAAAATTATCTCCAAATGTATGTCGCCTGGAATCCAGGCAGAAAATAGATTGATTGGATCAGTATTACTTCCACTAATAAATTCATTGCCTGCAGATACCCATATAGCAAGACCCTTCACACAGGCAAAAAGATCCCACCAAGCTAAAGATTCTTTTTCAATTTTAATTTGTGTTTTTTCTTGCCAAATCTTAAAGGCTTTTTCTTTTTGGATTAAATAAGAAGGGCGATTATGGTCTTTCCAACACCAGATCGGTGAAGTAGCCCATGCTAGATCTTCAAGGGGATCCCCTATATGAGCCATCTCCCAATCCAATATGCCTACGAGAGAACCATCCTTAGATAAAAAATTTCCATTTCTATAATCTCCATGTACTAGGCATTTTTTAATAGGATCTTTAGGAGGGTTCCTGTAAAGCTCCCTTATGGCTGCCTCTAGAATTGGTTCAACGCTAAAGGAGTCTTGTCTAATAACTTCAACCCAATGATCCAGCTCTCTCTTCCACGAAGGTCCTTCAAATTCCCTTCCAGGTATTGAAGATAAATTTGGATCCTTGGTATCTTTAATAACTATTTCTCCAAGAATATTCCAAAATTGATGACCTAACTCTTCTTCATACGGGGAATAGGCTTCTTGATCAAAAGGACTTGCTGCTTCGCCTACGAGCTCTTCCATGATAATAAAAGGGGCTCCCAGTGAGTCTGCAGATTCTTCGATGGCTATTGTTTTAGGAACAGGGACTTCAGAGTTCTGAAAAGCCATATAAGCAGAATATTCAGTTAGCTGATCAGTTTCTATCAAAGCACTTGGTTGTGATCTTCTATAAATAAGACGAGTTTCAACTAAATCCTTATTTAATACAGATAACCGATAAGTTTCTCTTGATGCGCCTCCAAATATTCGACTTATTGAACCTACTGAAAAAGGCTCTTGATTAAGGTCAGAATAATACTTAATGAATTCTTCACCAAGTTGGGCTTCATTGTTCATCTTGCTATCGGTCTAATAATCCTTCAAAACCACTGGGTTTATGCTTTCCTATTAGCAGTTCTTCTAATACTCCAATGCCTTTAGAAGTTTGACCATTCATTGAAACAGTAAAGTCAGAGATTGCTTGGACGTGCAAAAAAGGCGGGTCATGAGGATCTTCAGAGAGATCATAACTATCATACATAGATTCATTATCCCCCCGATACATGCCATGCCCCCATTCAGGATGCATATAACCTAGGCCACACATAAACATTCTATATTTTGGCTCTATAACTACTCTGACCTCGCTGCCATCATCTTTTTGTGAATAAAACTCTGCTTTTAGAACCCTTCTTGAATTCTTTTCATAAGTAATGATCTTTTGGGGAGCACCAAGCACTTCCGTTTGTTTTTCAGATGACATTTGCAAAACTGAGTGAGAATGAGTTGATTCACCCCTTTCATTATCCACAAAGTACACATGAGAAGAAAATTCTTCAAAATTTGCAGGGGCCCATAGCCAATAAAATTGGGGTAGCTTAATGGGTGGCACTGGCTGTGCATCAGGAGATCCCACTGGTCTTATGCCCCAAGAACGATCTCTAGTCCCAAAAAATTCTTCTGGCTTCACATCTACACTAGTCTCTTTGAAAGTGATATTACCAGTCCACCTGCCATGTTGAGTAAGTCTAGTAGAGTCCATACTAACTTTTGGACCATTCATAAGGGTCATTCTTGGCTCTTGCACGGGCTCAAAGCGGCCTTCAAATTCTAGGTTCGCAGAGATATCATATTTCTTATCATCAATGGTTATTTTAATCTTCTTTAGGGGTTCAATAACTTCAACTTTCAGTGCACCAACTTCGGTATTCATTCTTTCTTGGCCAAGTACCCTCGAATATCTAAAATTATGCTGGATACCTCCTGCGACTAGAACAAAACTTCCATCTATAAGATTTAAGTTCGGGTAAACACACATCGCAGTAGCAAAGAATATTTCACCATCATTGTTATAACCGTTAAAAAAATAACGGTCATAAAAGTTTCTCTCGGTACCTACCTCAGATATTGGTACAGGTAGTTGGTGTATAGGAAAATCGTCGCCCTTGGTAAGCATTGCTAAATTCTAACTTTAAGTTCTGATATCCCAGCTAGGAAATTAGAAGGTATTCTGACCGGGTCTTCAACGTACTTAATATCAGGGAAGCGTTGAAGTAATTCTTCAAATAACACTCGTATCTGCATATGCCCTAATCTATTGCCAAGGCATAAATGCTCTCCTGCTCCAAAAGCTAAGTGTTTTTTTGCATTTGGTCTATCAACCTGAAATAAGTGACCATCTTCGAAAATTTCTTCATCTCTATTTGCAGAGCCGTACCACATAACTACTTTATCGCCTTTTTTAATATCTTGGCCTCTTATGGAAGTATCTTTTGTAGCTGTGCGTCTAAAATAAATCACAGAAGTTACCCACCGCAGCATCTCATCCGTTGCATTTGCAATTAAAGAAGGATCGTCTATTAGTTTTTGTCTTTCTAAAGGATTGTCGGTTAGTGCCATCAAACCTCCATTAATAGTATTCCGAGTTGTCTCATTTCCTGCAATAACCATGAGCAAGAAGAACCCATCAAGTAATTCGGAAGGCAACTGATCACCTTCGACCTCTGTATTAGCGACGACACTCATAAGATCATCCGTTGGATTTTTTCTTCTCTCTTCGATCATTTCCCTCCCCATCTTGAAGAGTTCCATATAATTAAACCAAACCTGCATGCCTTTTTCTGGGTCTTGTTGGATAGAGGCATCAGTTAAATTATTAACTAAATCACGTATTTTAGGTCTCTCTGACTCTTCTATTCCCATCATTTCACATAGAACCCACAGAGGTAATTGCTCTGCAATCTCAGTCACAAAATTGAAATCTTTTTTATCAGCGACTTTGTCTAATAGTTCTCTTACCTTATTTCTCATTCCATCTTCTAGATTTCTAATGGACTTGGGAGTAAAGCTGGGGGCCACCATTTTTCTGTAAACCTGATGTTCCGGAGGATCCATTCCGATCATATTTCCTATGATGGCAGCCATAGCAGTAGGATCGACTACTTCAGGATCGCCCATTGTCATCAAGTGGCCGCCAACAGCAGAAGAAAAAGTCTTAGGATCTTTGGAGACTTTAATAATATCTTCGTGCTTTGTTAATGCCCAAAATCCAGGCTCAAAATCTAGGTCTTCTTCGTGCCAATAAATAGGAGCTTCAGCCCGAAGCTGTTTAAAAGTATCAAAAGGCTGCCCATTGATAAATGTCTCCCACTTATCAAGCTTACAGATTTGACCTATGTCATGTATAGGTTTTGGCATTTTATAATTCTGAAAGAATTGTTTCTGCCGAACTCACATCAAGTCCTGGTCCAGACTCGACGTTTAAAGTAGACACTACGCCATCATCAATAATCATGGCATACCTCTGGGATCTGGTGCCTAAGCCAAAACCACTGCCGTCCATTTCTAAACCGATAGCAGCAGTAAAATCACCGTTACCATCAGAGAGCATCATAAGGTTTTCACCGACTTCTCTATCTTTTCCCCATGCACCCATAACAAAAGGGTCATTGACCGACACACAAGCTACAGTATCCACTCCCTTGTCTTTAAAAGATTGAGCGTTCTCCACATAACCGGGTAAATGTTGAACACTGCAAGTTGGTGTAAAAGCGCCAGGAACAGCAAAAAGAACTACTTTCTTTCCTTCGCATAGCTCACTAGTTGTTAAAGGTTTTGGTCCTTCAGCTGTCATGGTTGTTAAAGTTGCAGATGGCAATCTATCTCCTACTTGTATACTCATTTATTCTCCATATCTGTTATTTAAATATTATTTCATTAAAATTGAACTCTCTAGTGATTATTAAACACTAAAATTAAGTTTGAATGATAGTGTAGCAACGATTTCAATTCTTTGTTTAGCAAAGTTATTAGGAAGGTAATAAAAGCTGGTGTTCCTAAAAGAGAAGATTGATTTAATTTTGGTGTTATCAAAATAGGTGTTATACTCTAGTAACACACCTAAAGAAACAGAGGTTAATATGTTTAAATATTTATCAATTAGTTACAAAACATTACTAGCTAGTTCTATTATATTTTCAGTACCAATTTTTTCTGAGAACCTAGAAGACATATATAAATTAGCACTAAAAAATGATCCTTTAATAAAATCAGCTGAAGCAACTTATCGCTCAGGCCAAGAATATAAAGTTCAAGGAAGAGCTGGTCTATTACCAAACTTAAGTATATCTGGATCAACTAATTGGAATGAATATAGGGTTTTAGATGAACTCAGAGATGAATATAACTCTAATAATTATTCTGCAACTTTTTCACAACCCCTTTTTAGAATGGATAGATGGTTTAAATTTAGACAAGGAAAAGACTTAACTAAAGGTGCCGCTGCGGAGTTTGCTTACCAGCAACAAGAAACTATGGTTCGTGTGGCAACGGCTTACTTCAACGTATTAAATGCTATTGATAGCTTGAATGCAGCAAAGGCAGAAGAAAAGGCCATTGGAAGACAAAAAGATCTAGCTAAAAAGAGGTTTGAGGTCGGATTAGCAGCAATAACTGAACTGCAAGAAACGCGAGCTGCATATGACTTGACTGTCGTGTCAACAATAGCAAGAGAAGCTCAACTAGATGCTGCTAAAGAAGGCTTGGCAGCAATCACCGGAACTGATGCTCCTCTACTTTCTCCTTTGGCAGATGATTTTGAGATTTCTCTACCTGACCCAATTGACAGGAAGTCTTGGGTAGATTTAGGTCTTAAAAATAACAATAAGTTAATTGCATCTAGATTCCAAAGGGACGCAGCTAGAAATAATGCAAGAGCGAGTGGTTCCGCTCACTTGCCACAAATTGATATAGTAGGAAGAAATACCAAAAGCACTTCGAAACAAGGAAAGTTTGGTGGTTTCATACAGAATCCTCTATTTGGGATTGAGCAGGACACAAGACAATATGGAATACAAATTAACATCCCTCTGTTTGCAGGAGGATCAATAAGCTCGGGAAGAAGACAGGCTTGGGCAAATTATGATCAAAGCAAAGAACAAGCTGTTTACCAAGAAAGAGCAGCTATTAGAGATATTCGATCAAATCATTTTGGAGTGCAAACTCAAGTTGCTAATGTTACTGCTAGAAAACAAGCTCTAACTTCTACCAAGTCAGCTCTTGAAGCTACTAAAGTGGGTTATGAAGTTGGTACAAGGAATACGGTGGATCTTCTTGACGCTCAAAAAAGAGTGTTTTCTGCTCAAGCTGACTACGCAAATTCAAGATATGAATACGTTATAGCAATGCTCAGATTAAAAGCTTCAGTTGGCTCATTAAATCCAGGGGACTTAATCTCAATCAGCAACAGAATGGAATAAAGTCTGAAACACTTACTGCTGACCATAACTATTAATGATTTTATAGCAGACAAACCAGTCTATGACTTGAAACAATAAAAATGAACCTTTCATAAGTGCCAGAATTGCCCGAAGTTGAGACAACTCTAAGAGGAATTGAACCTCACATATTAAACAAGAAAATTACGTCAGTAACAGTAAGAAATCCTTCTTTACGTTGGCCCGTTCCAGAGAATAGTCTAAAAACCAATCTTATCAACAACTCTTTTTTATCCATAAAAAGAAGGGGTAAATACCTTATCCTTGAGAGCCTAAAAGGTTTTGTGCTTATTCACTTAGGGATGTCGGGGTGTCTTAGAATATTTAACAATAAATCTGCACATGAGAAACACGATCATATAGACATTAATTTTGACGATAATTCTATCCTGAGATACACAGATCCCAGGCGCTTTGGCTCCTTTTTATGGACTAAAGAACCTGGATCCCATGTCCTAATAAATAAACTAGGACCTGAGCCCTTGGGTAATAAATTCTCAGGAGCCCATCTTTTCGAAAAATCTAGAAAAAAGAAAATGCCAGTTAAGAACTTTATTATGGATTCAAAAATAGTTGTGGGGGTAGGAAATATATACGCGAGTGAAGCATTATTTCTTGCAGGCATAAGACCAAAGAAATATGCGGGGAGAGTTACTCATAATCAATATGAATCCCTAGCCATAGAAATACGTAATTTACTTAATAAGTCTATAGAAAAGGGAGGAACAACATTAAGAGATTTTGTGGGAGGAGATAATAAACCCGGTTATTTTAAACAGGAATTGAATGTTTATGGAAGATCCGGACAAGAATGTAAAGTTTGTGAATCTATCCTCAAGAATTTAAAAATAGGACAAAGAGGAAGTGTTTACTGTCCTAAATGCCAAAAATAAGACTAAAGTTTAAAACGTTCTTTAAGAGCTTTTTCAATAACAGGATCAACAAACGAAGATATTTCTCCGCCCATTGAGGCAATCTCTCTAACTAAAGTGGAGGAAAGAAAAGAAAATTTAGCTTTAGGAGTTAAAAAGATACTCTCAAGATCAGGAGACATAGCCCTATTCATGTTAGCCAATTGTAGTTCGTATTCAAAATCAGAAACTGCCCTGAGACCTCTTATTAAAATATTACTTTCTTCTTCTTTTGCAAGATCTACGACTAAACCCGTAAATCCTATAACTTTGATACGTTTATTTCCTTCAAAGATTGTTTCTATATGTTCAATACGCTCTTCTAAGGTAAATAATGGAATCTTAGATTCGCTAGTAGCAATGGCTACCGTTACTTCATCAAATAAATGGAGGGCTCTCTCTATAAGATCTATGTGACCCAAAGTAACAGGATCAAAGGTTCCAGGATATAAAGCTTTTGCCATTTTTAGCTCCCAATTAATATCAACCTAGTTCATTCTCTCATATTTATTACATTAATAAATAGCATGATTCATATTCATAATTTTTATATAAAGGAGCATAGATTCTTTTTGACGTATGAATTTGTAGCGCTGGTTTAAAAAATCTGTAAAATTTAGTAATGACGCAACCACACTTAAAAACAAATATTTTTAATACTAGAGGAAATTAGACATGACTAATGATACTGAAAGCAAATGCCCTATAATGCATGGTTCTCTTTCGACCAATGACAGCACAGGTTCATCAAATAAAGACTGGTGGCCGAATCAATTAAATTTGAGTATTTTGCATCAACATGACAAAAAATCTGACCCAATGGATAATGACTTTGATTATAGCGAGGCCTTTAGGCAGCTTGATTTCAATGCTCTCAAAAAAGATCTCAATGATCTTATGACCGACTCTCAAGATTGGTGGCCTGCTGACTATGGTCATTATGGTGCTTTCTTTATACGTATGACTTGGCATGCGGCAGGTACATACAGAACAGGA
>Ga0105349_10000352_pt1 | contig 17738 bp, 23 predicted proteins | sample EN1Hudseemescosm_FD_83661 | JGI IMG/M metagenome (GOLD analysis project Ga0105349, IMG submission 83661) | Methane-oxidizing microbial communities from mesocosms in the Hudson Canyon - EN1B Hudson Canyon | ecosystem: Environmental > Aquatic > Marine > Cold seeps | place: Hudson Canyon...
CTCTTTAGCTTGTGCGTCTTGTATTGCTTGTGGGTCATACTTAAACCTATCAAGCATTTCGATATTACCATCACCTAAATCTTTATAAGCCATGTAAGACAATTCATTACCAAGCTGATATTGGTTTTCAGTTAACTGGTCTGATTGAATTATAACATCTTTACCTAGTTGCTTAACTATTTGCTTTTTGACCAACTCGTCAGGCTGTTGAGGCATGTAAGGCAACACTTGCTTACTGCCATTTATTTCTGTTGGCGCGTACTTGCCTTTAATGGTATTGAAAGCCATCTTTCTAGCAACATCAATATCAAAGCCAGCCTTTGGCAAGTTAGCCTCTGTTGCCGCTGCGAACTCTGCAGACATGAACACAGGAGCATCAGGAGTACTAAACCATGAGCCGAAAGAATCACTATACATTGACGATAATGCATCAGTGCTTTCTTCCATATTTTCACGCCCTGAAACCATAGCTTTTCTAGTTTCAATTTGCGTAGAGGATAACGATTCGTTAAGCGCTAAGGCCTCTAATGCTTGACCTGAACTCATACCTAAACCCATGTAAGCAGCAACTTGCTGAACTCTTGGTGCTTTAACGTCCATCATTGCTACAGGGTTAGTCTCATTCAGCAAGTTATATTGGTTTGCAGCGCTAGTTAAGTTTTCGCCACCTGTAATGTTTGCCATTTCAAAAGCATTGTTTACAGCAGGAGGTAACACGTTGTACTTAGTTACTATCTGGTTAGTTGCTTGCCATGGATCGCTAGCCTGAGCTAATGATGTGAATTCCTCATCAACTGCTTTCATGTGCTGCTTGTTCTTAGGGTTAATATAACCAGCTTGAATTTCAAACTTTGCCTTCTGTGATTCCTGTAAAGTCTTTTGGTTATCTGCTAACTGCTTAGTGTACCCAATGTATTGAGAGTTAGTTAACGCGCCTTTATCGCGCATTTCCTTGAAGCCTTGCTCGGTGTAATCAATAGAACCTTTATCTAAGTCAATTTTTACATCTGCCGCAGCATTAGCAATCATAGACTTTTGAGCTATAGCATAATCTTGTTTGCCTTGCACAAGTGCGCGCTCTAGCTTGCTAGCCTCAGCAACTCTTTGCTCTGTTGTTAGCATAGATTGCTGTTCAGGGTCGCGTAATGTTTCAATGCTTTGCTCAAGTTGAGGCCATGATTCCGGATCGTCTTTTGTTAACGCTAAAGTATCATAAGTAGTTAGCTCTTTAGCTGTCTTGATTCCTTTTCTTGCTTTAACTCTTGCATCGTTATTCTTAATATCACCAGTTAGCGCCATGGCAACGTCAAATTGATTTGTATCAACAGCCTGTTCAATGTCAGAGGTTAGCTTTAATGCGTTATACTCGCGTTGCTCTTGCTCTGCTTGGCCTAATAGCTTGGCGGTATTTACTTCTACAAGTGCTTGTTTTTCTTCTAGCCACTTAGTGCGCTCTTGCTTGTTAGATATTCTCTCAGCGCCAGCGTTAATGTTTTTAGTCATTTCTTGCTGGTATATTTGAGCTTTAACCTCGTATGCAGGGATATCTTGCCTAGGAACTGACTGTTCAACACCGTTAATAACTTGAGTGTCATTAAGTCGCACCTCTACACCTTCAGGTATCTCACCAGCGCTGTACGATGGCTTATCATAAGCTAAATCTAATTCAGCCTGTGATTTCATCATAGAAAGATTAAGTTGTCTTAATTCCTCGTTAGTGCGCTCCTGAGCTATCTTGTCGATAGTGCCGCCGATGATTTGGCCTGCCTGTGAGATAGCTTGCATCTTTTGTGATTCAGCAGCCGCAATACTAGGCATTAAAGCCAAACCGCGAACACCTGTTCTTACTGCGCCTGGTAATTTCATATTTAACCTTTTCCTGAACCAGTAAATAAACTCTCTGACAGTTTTGCAAAGCCTTGAATGCCCGTTATAGCTGCCTGTGTTCTTAGCTGATTAGATTGCAACTGACCACCAGCTTTCGCTACTGTCGCCTTTTGTCTTGATGATTTTCTGAGCCAGTCTAGTTGAGCTTGATTCTCTTTTTTTACATCAGCCATTACTGCAGACCTAGAGCCGGTATTTTGAATACCGCTAGCCGCTGACATTGCTGTCGCCATGCCTTCAGTTTTCTCTATATCTCTTTGTAGTCGTCTTTCTTCTTCTGCTGCTTCTTGCCCGATAAATAAAGCGTTCATGTCATTTATTTTATCTTGTCGCTTTGATGCCATAAAGCCAGAGCCAGCGCCTAAAAGCATTGATGCGCCGCCGATAATAGTGCCCCACATAAGAACCCCTTATAATTTGTTTTGAGACATTTTACCAAATATCCCGGTTAATGTTAATTTGTACGGCAGTGATTGACTAATAGTAATAGAGCCATCACCAAAACCTAAGCTTTTTACTGATACATCGCCGGTTATATTGTTTTCTCTGTAGCCCATAGGTGTAGCAGGGTAACGAACCTTGTCTCTTTCGCCGTTTATCAATGGTACTGCACTATTATAAACCCTAGCTGTTATGTCACTCCAACGCTTATTAAAACCCATTGACGTACCGGACTGTGAACCGAAGTCAGGCTCTAAAGTGGTTAAGGTTATAGGCATACTTAGACCTATAATAGCAGTATCCTCGAAGTACAGTAGCTCGCCATCACCGTTTTCATCGAGCGTTATATCTGGATGCTGGGCATCGTTTATTTTTACCGTTACCGTTTCGCCTGCCAAGTGTGGTACGGATACACTGAGTGATGTTGTCTCTATCGTTGTTGAGCTGTCCATATAATCAAGACCAAGCTCTTCAAGATAAGTGACAGATTCGCCGTTAATCGTTCTTTGAACCGTCATTGATAGAATACTAAAACCAGCCTTCTCACTGGCACTTATGCCTTGGACACTTCCTACTGTGTGTCTATGCCAACCCATAACGCCGCTAAGTGGGTCGTATGTACAACCGATTAATGTTCCATCATCAAGTAAGCACCAGACTATTGACTCAGGGTTTCTAGCATATGCTATTTGTGTGATTTTTCTCCCTAGCGTTAGGTTTTCAGCGGTAAAGCTAATCTCTTGTGCTCGCCATTGGTTTTGATCTTCTTGATACCTTGTGGCTAACAGTTTTCTTCCATCGCCAGAGATAAACATGACCATACTGCCAATCTTCTTAGCGTTTACAGACTCTCCGCCCTCAGCGCTTTGTTGGGAAACAAAAACATCGTCAGGCGTAATAACCCCTGAAGAGCCGTTAATTAAAAACTCGCCAGAAGTAGTACCTATAACTAAATTTCTACCGCCTTCAATCCACCTGATTCGACCTGATCGAGACAAAGAAAATTCAAGCCCGTCATCAGCGTTAGCGCCAATAGTTAAGTCTTCAAGTTCATTTCCGCCAGTGGACTCATCGTTTGATTTACTACCCCAAAATGTTTGCGGTTTTGACTCGACACCACCCCACCAAGAGCGACCTTGGAAAAAACCTAATGTGGTAGGGTAGTTTCCAGCACCCCATGCTGAAGGCTCACCAGTAAAAGGAACCTCTAAAAACGACCATGTGCCACCGTTGAGATTATAAAGAAGTTTGTAAGGCGCGACATTCTGACACACAAAATACATAGCGAAATCATTAGGAGACATTTCAACGTGCATAGTTCTTATGTCAGACTCAGACCAAGGATGAACAAACTCTATTGCGCCGCTATCAGTAAGGTATGAGGACACAGAGAATAGCTTTCTTTCTCCATATGATTCAACAGGCTCACCAGGGCCGCCACCTAATGACCTAGTATTCTGACAAGTAAACGTAATCCAAAAGGTAGTCAAACCTGAAGGGTTAAACGTTAACTGGCCAGAGTCACCATAAAACAATTGACTGTCTAGGTCTGAAGCGCCCTCACTAGTGCCTATAGATATAGTTGTGTTAGCTGCAATGGTTCCGCTAACCATGGCAGAGGTAAAAGTTATACTTCGGTTGTCATTCTCTGTGCCAGGCGAAACTGTTACCTGTTGGCTTATTCCTGCGATAGCACCGTTTTGTTCTTTTTCAGGGTTTAGTAATGCCGCACCACTAGACCATTCAACAAAAGACGCACCACTTGTGTATATTCTTGACCAATCATCAAGGCTTAAATTGAAAGCGGGGTTTTCAAGTTCTTGCTCGTATACAGTACCAGAAGCACCGTTTAAAATTAATCGACCATCAGCAACGGCTATTGCAGTATATGCCTCTTCTGCGTTCTTGTTTGGTATCAACTGAAAAGCAAAAGGTCTGGCGTAGTTATCACCAAGGTCTTCAATAAAGCTTGTGCCATTTCGTGACTGCATAGGCCCATGCCTAGTAACAATCATGTTCTCACAATCTTCCACGCCGTTTCTATACTGTGCTACATCGCTTCTACACCAGAATCTAGGGGATAATATGCCGGTCGTGAAATTTGTTTGTATAGGATAAATATTCATTAACGAAACCTTGAGCCGATCAATACGTTTGAACGTAAAACTTTAGTTCTACCTGTCATGCCGTCATTGGCTGAAGCTTCATCAAGTAAGGCGTTGTATTCGCCTATCAAGTCAGCCTTTAGTGTTCTGTTCGCTGATACAGGTATTGCTAGCCTATAAGCCAAGTATGTTGATAGCGCTGTGATAAATGAAGCTGTGAATCTGTTTGGATCTTCAACTTTCTCAATGTACTTAACCCACACTTGACTTGATGTATCGGCTGAGATGTATTCGCCTTCTTGTTGCCATTGCAGGTTATTTGTTGTGTATCTTGTGTTTTGATTGCCGCGCTTGTTATCCCAAACTTCTACAACCCTTGCACAGTCTGAGGGTATTTTAAAAGATGAGTCGAAATTAAATACAGGCTCAGTGTCGCTAGATTCTGCTATCTCAATTCGTTTAGTTGCAAAGTTCCAGTCGCGAGACTCTAAAACGAAATCAAGCGCATAAGGATAATGAAGTCTACAAAGATCTGCCTCTGTAGACTCCTCTAGGGGATCGACAACAAAAGAACCGCCGACAAGATTTAACGCTAAATTCCAAATGTCTACGGTACTAGCCATTGATTAATCCTCTTTCTTTTTTGTTGCTTTCTTTTTCTTTTTTGGCATGTAGCTTTCAACTGATTCGAGCTTAATCTTTAACTTAAGACTAATCTCTTTAGCTGAAGCGCCGTCAGCCGACATTGTTGCTATTTTGTTCTTATCTAGCTTGTTAGGTCCAACTTTGAACCCGTCATGCTTTGGTTTTGGTACTGGTCTCATAAATCACCTATACAGCTTGATTGCTTGCGACTTTTATTTCCCTAGCAGCAGCTTTGTTACCGATAAAGTTTAAAGCCTTGCCTAAATACCCTGTAGCTGAACCCGGCGTTAACTCATTAGACATACCTTTAGTTGTGCCGTTGTCCATATACCAAGCCAACCCTGTAGATGTTCCGCCTGGTACTGCTTCGATGCTTATATCAAGCTCAGTTCTTACACCTGTAATAGCCATGATATTCTCCTTTAAAAATGGGGCCAAAGAGAAAGGCTGAGGATCAATCCCCCCAGCCCCTAAACTCTCTAAGCGTCAGCTAACTTAAGACGAACAATGTGTTCATCTTCAACACGTACAGCGCCTAGTTGTTGGAATGCATATAATCGCCACATAAAGCTAGTACTCGGGTCTTCAGCTACGCGAGTGCTTAAGTCGCGGTTAATCTGTAGCCCGATTGCTTTTTGTGTAAACGCTAAACAATCAACTTGATCTACTACTGGCTCTAATAAGCGAGTTGACACAATCCAGTCATAACCTAAGAAGTTAGGTAAGTAACCGTTACGCAATGCCATTGAATCGCCTTGGAAGTCACCCGAGGTAACTTCTAAAAGACCTAGTAATGTTTTACGTTGGAACGGTGAAATAACAACACACTTAGGCTCGTCTGGATCGATGTCATTATCATAGAACTTCATGTCCATCTCGTTAATTAAATCTAACGAGATAGGAGTTGTATAGTCACCAACTTCTTGTGACGCAGGGAATGCATTTAAGTTACCATCACCGTCTAAAGCGTCAGCAGTTGCCGCGGCGATAATCACATCATCCTTATTACGGTTTGAACCCATAGCAAAGTTCTGTGCGATTGCCGACTTAGGTTCAACTAACATTTGCATGATGTCGTCCTGCTCTACAGTATCACCGTTATCATACGGTTTTGGTTGCGAAACTCGGCGCGACCAAGGTGTATCATTCTCGGGTGTAGCCTGTCGAGGGCCAGCTTTCTCACTGAAATCAGTAGGACCAATACGCTCCCAATTATGCGCGGCAGATTGCTTTGACTTAACCGTAACTTGACCGATAAGTCGAGATTGTTTTTGCTGGGCTAGGTGGATTACATTGTCTTCAAAAGTGTCGATGTATGCTTGTTCGATAGAAATAGCCATTAGAGGCTCCTTAATAGTTTAATAAAAATAGTTTAATTATTTCTTTGGACTAATGAGGTTGGTCGATTAGCTACCCAAATAGATTTGTACATTGGATAACAGACCAGAAAGGCTACCTGTTATGTTTATTATAGCGCGTTTGTATTTAAATGTGTACACATAATAAAAACCGCTAATTAAAGCGGCTTTGAATGTAGGTAATCACCTCTTGTAAGAAGGTTTGTTATCGACTTATTGGTGATAGCTTGGTAATAACATACCCAAATAAGCACCATAAAGCAACTAAACCGCCGTATAATAAGACTGCTAATAGGTACGTGTTCATCGGTCTTTCTTCTCCATCACTTCACGAATATGTCTATCAAAATCTTCGCGGTCTTTTAAGTCAACATCATGAATAACCTGCGCACTACCTCTAGCCTTTGCGTTTAATCGGGATTCTTTCTCTATCGAAAAGCGAGCCAACAACAAACGAGCTTCACCCATGGCATTAGTTAAATCTTCGTAACTAATTTCATGGATGCTTATTGTGCTAGCTGCGTTTCTTACTATACGCGAGGCTATCATGCTGCTTTACCTTTAGCTAGTTTACGGAGACTCATAACCTTGTCTTGAAATTCTTTGTGTCTTGGGTGTGATTCATTCCAATAAGGGCTTTCCTTGTTATCCATAATTTCACCTTTTTTGAATAACGCTTCGCTAGGTGTCATTATTTGATCGCCACCTAAATCAGATACAGCGTTTGAGCCCTCACCGCCGCCAATCTTTTGCGATAAAGCGTGGAACCATCGCAATGAATCACCGTCAATGTTACCGGCTTTAGCTAACTCGATAACACTATCTGGTGCGCCAGTGGCCTCTAGTAATGCGATAGCTTTAGAGCTGTTTTGGTCAAACGCTGCGCCCCATTCTTTTTCTACTACGCCACGGCTTTCTGCTTGTTGCGTTTGTTGTGACTCTAACGCTGCAGCATCTAAACCGGCAACAGATTGAACCATTGATTCAAACTGTTTGTTCGTCATGTTTGCATTTAATGCCATTTCGCGCAAGTGGTCGAAGTTACCCTCTGTGCCTTCCGGTACTGTGTAACCTTTACCATCTTCAGGCTTACCCATTGATTCAAATACTTTCGCGTAATCTTCTGGCGTTGTAGGCTTGACCATCAGGTCAGTTTTATTCATTAGCTTGGCATGGAAAGCATCAATAGCTTCTTGTCCTGCCTCTTCGCCAGGTATACGGATGCTGTTACCGATATGTGATTGTGCATCTAGGAACTGCTTAGCAAGAGAGTCTACATCTTTGACAGATTCAAAAGCTTTAGCGCCTCGGATATCTTCTGGCAAACTTGCTCGCCAGTCTGCTGTGTCTGCAATAGTTGCTTCTGTGCTTACCGCTTCGTTAGTTTGTGCGTTTTCTTCACTCATTTGTATCAATCCTCAACAATTGATCTATATAAATAAACACATCATGTTTCCCAAGGTTTAAATGGGTTTCATGTGTATCGCCTTTGACAAAGATTTCATCGGGGTTTATATGCCCTTTCAAATCTTCCCAAACCTTTTTGCCGTTAGGCGTGCTAAATACTGATTGGTATAAAGCCGCTATATCGTTATTAACCTTTATTGTACTATGCATTTGGGTCGCCTTCTAATTCTTTTTTACCTTTACCAACTGCTTGCATAGCTTCACCGCCTGCTTTCATGTTTTCAGCTTCAAACTGTGCTTGTTGCTGTTGCGCTCTTTCTTGCCTTAGTGCTTGTACGTCTTCATCGCTATTCAAGTATGCAGCAGGAATGTTTAAATCAACACCTAAATCACGTGCCGCTTTATCTTGGTTAAATAAATCTAATACTTCAGGCTTGAACTCTGCAATACCACCAAGCAAGCCAAGATAGCGCTCTACATTAGCGACAGTGTCCATCTTTTGACTACGTGACATTGAGCCAACATAAGCAACATCTATATCACCGCCTTGCTCTTTAAGTGAATCAGGGATTTCTTTTAATTGGCCTGAGCGGAATAATATATTTAACGTTCGACTGATTAACGGGTCAAGCAAGTCTGATTGTAAACGGCCTAAAGTTGGCCCTAAGGTTCTTTGCATTAACTCCATACGTGCCATTGTTTCGGTTGCTGTCATTGCTGGCGAGTCTTTAAGCTGTAATTGGTCCATATAGAAAGCTTGCTGAATAGAACTGATTAAATCTTGTTTAGCTAATTGGCTTACGTCAAATCTAGCCTGTGAGTTTAATGTTACAAACTTTGCAGGGTCGCGCATTATATTTAAACCTGCAGGACGTTGGTCAAAGTCGCTTAGCAAGTTGTTCATGGTTGTAGCCCATGCTGGATCGATAACCTTTTCAGCACTACGCAAGATTAACTCAACTAACTGGTTAAGCGTCAACACGTCACTAAGCGCATTCATTGCGGGAGAGTTACCCCACTTTGATTCGCTGGTCTTTCTCCATCGTGGCGCATAAGCTGGCATTTCATAATAACCACCCTCTTCACCTAATGTTTCGCCACCTTCTTTTAGAATGTATCTAAATGCATAAGGACGCTTCTCAGGAGCAACAATGCCTTCAATAGATTTCTCGTCTATGTCTTTGCGTTTCCATATGCAATAAACAACTTCCATACGGTCTGTTTTACCTGCTGCATCCATGGCATTAATCTTTTCTGGTACACCATCTTCGCCAAACTTACTAATGATTTGTGAGGGCGTCCACATTAAGCGGCGGTAGAATGTAGCAATACCACCTTTGTGATCTTCCTCAAAATAAGCTTCTTTAATTGGCACTGCAGAGAATACTAAATCAATATCTTCACCGGTTAATTCGTCACCTGTGAACTCTTCAAGTACTACAGACGTACCATAACTAACCAGGTCTGTGTAACACTCGCTTATTTCAAGGTTAAAGTTAGACTCCTGCAAAGCATTATAAATACGGTCAGCAGTATCATCTAACCACTCTTTAGCCTCTTGAGTTTGATTAAGCGCATCAACACGAAATTGCAAATCAAACCAACGATAAGCAGGCGATGTAATAGAGCCGTGAATACTGGCTGATAGTGTTTGACAAGCATTTACAGCGGTAGAATCAAATATCTGACGCTGTCGCCAGTCTTGTTCATGCTCACTTGTTTGATTACGGAAGAACTGCCCACGATAAGGAACAACAAACTCTTCTAGTGTTTCCCATGTCGCGTCTAGTGTTTTGCGCTCTGCTGTTAGATGGTCTAACCGCTTAATGATTTGTGTGTTATTCATTACCCATAAGCCCTTTTAACTTTAATGTTGTTGATTATAGCATTACCGCGAGCAGTATTGAAATCAGGTCGCCAAGCTATAGCCATGTATCTAAATGAGTCCGCAATATCGCTCGCCCAATCATGCAAAGGATTATCTTTAAAGCGCTGCAGTTTCTCATCATACTCTTTACGATAGCCTTGCAATCCGTCTACTAGCTTAACCGTTTTATTCTTATCAAACTTAGCAACGCGTATCATACCTCTAGCAGCGTTAATACCATCTTCACGCGATAGGTTAGGGCATATCTCAACATAAAACCCTAGCTCTGCCGCTTGCTCTGATTTACGTTTACCCGTGAACTGTTCGCGGTTAGCTCCGTCATGAGGCCACCAGTGTTCATCATAATCATAAGGCAATTCCCTAAGCGTTTTAATCCACTCAGCTATTGATATGTTACGCCCTACTAGGAAATCTATAATGATAGGGTTGCCATCATCACCACGTTGGGTAAATACTATTGATGTCTGGTCATTGATACCGATATCCCAAAAGGTTTGCACTCGCTTAAGTGGGTCATGTGGATACTGACCAAACCTTTCACACTTCTGCATGTCTCTTAGTTCAGCGGTATAGTAAGCGCCCTCCATGCCACCTTCCCATGAACAGTAGTACTCTTGCTGAATCTTTTCCTCTGCCATGCCCATTTCCCTTTCCTCGTCTATATGCTCAGGACGTATAACAGGAGAGCCATCAGGTCGCTTTGTATCATCAATAGTTAATGTTTGAGCAAACCAACTATCCATTCTATTAGCCGCATCAAATAACTTTTTACCATGGTTATTGCCACGGGGCGTATATATGAAAAAAGCCCAACCGTCATTTTCATTCAGTATTGGGCTTACATAATCCCATGCTAAAGGGTTGGCTATTGAGTATTCAGAGAAGATTATTCCTACAGGGTTAGAGCCTACTAAACTATCAAAGTTGTCACTACCTACTACCTGGTAAATTGAACCGTTATGCATTTCGATAGACATATCGGATTCGTTTTTCTTTTTACGCATCCATTCAGGGAAAGCCTGGTCAATCATACGGCGACCATCTTTATCGATGCCCTTCCATATAACCTTTCGACCTTGCGCCTGTGTTGGCAGCATGTGCCATATAGTGCCAACTCTTAATTGACTAGCGACAGCAGCAAAGTTTAAACAAGTACTATCCTTACCCCCTCTACGATGCCATACACCTACACCGCGCTTTCTATCTAATCCACCTTTAAGCATATAGTTAAGCATAGGTTGTTGATACTCCCTAGCCGCCCAAGCATTAGGTAAATTATGATTCATTATTAATGCCTAGCGCTTCATGATCGATGTGAATATTAATGTCTTGTACGGTATCGTTCTCAACCTTATCGCGCCACTGTTCCGGCCTACGGTTCTTTAACCAAAAGATAGCGGCTGTATTATCTTGAATGCGTTTAGTTGTAACGGTTCGCTTCATGCCATCTTCGCTATGCTCTTCCTTTACCTCGTCATAGTGATAACCAATAGCTCTATCGTACAAAGCAGCCTCTACCTTATCATCGCTAAACACCTTGCCAGCCTTTAAGGACTCTGAAAAGCTTGGGTGCTCTAGCTTCCATTTATGGATTGTAGATTCTGCAACATCAAAGAAATCAGCTAGTTGCACATCAGTAGCCCCTAGCTTGCATAGTTTAGCCGCTTGAACGTTGTATTCTTTCTTATACTTGGTTGGCCTTCCGTTTGGCTTTTGTTCTCCGTTTTGTTTTTTACTAGTCATAACTACCTCAGCTTAGTCATTGTTATCGTTCTTCTAACCTAAAAAAGCTCCCGCTTTCCATGGTTACGTTGTTATTTCCTGTATTATTTTTAACCTGTAGCTGTATGTAATCATTTTGATCTAGTATCCCACCAAAAATCAAGGTAAAGAAAGCTACATCTCTACCGCCTACCAGTGAGTTAACTGGCCTAATACTTTCTGTATATGTTAATGGAGTAAAGGCGCTTGCTGAGTCATCCCACTTCTGCCACCTTACTGCTAGCTCGTTATTAGGCGAAGATTCTAGAGTTATACTAGCTGTTAACTGAAATTCCCTAGGCGAGTTACCATTGTGTGTTAGCTTACCATCCGCAGACGCTGAAAAATGCTCTAATCCGTTACCTGTAAAAACACCTTCGATTGTGTACCATGTAGAGCCAGCAGAAACAACCGTTAATTCTTCGCTTGTTACGCTTGTGGTTCCTCCTACAAAAGTATTCTGTAATCCGTTGTTTCCTTTCCAGGAAGAGCACAAATCTTTCTTATCCACGTTTGGCGTTAGGTTTGAATCCCCTGCTTTATAAATTCCGTCTCTAGTAATTTCACAACCTTGCAGTTGTAGTGTACTAGGGTTTGGGAAGTTTACTGGCTGAAAGTCAAGTAATGGCGCTAGTGCTGGCAAATCACAATTTATATCTGAAAGGAATCTACTGTTCATTTGAAACAAAGTACCTTCTTTAAATAGTGGGTCTGTCATTGTGCCGGACAAACCTCTTACTATTGATGTAGTAATTCGATAACCACCTGCCCACAACCCATGCAAAGTTAAAGTAGGTGATCCACCAAACCTACCAGTACCAGACTCTAAGCCCTGTCTGTAGTCGTACAAGTCACCAAGAGATGTGCAGTTGTTGTAGTTGATTCTCTCAAATTCAAAAGCCTCATTACCAGTCGTGCTATAAAGCTCATAAACCTTACTATTTGTACCGGTTACAGATATTAGGTAATCAGCGCCTAAAACGTCACCAGACTTAACAGTTAAACTTTCAGACTTAAACATGACGTAATTGCTTGCGCTTGAAGTTAAGCCGCTAATATTAAAATCATACCCTTTTATGTTTATACCGCCAACAGGGACTGTGATTTCATTAGAACCCATGTCAATGATACCATCAAGAAAATACTCCTTAGTGCTATCTATAACACCAGACAAGTCACTAGCAGACCTAACAACAATTCGATTAGTTAGTTCTGTTTCATTAGTGACCGCGATAGTCTCGTTTATTTTTTCTCTTACTTCATTGTGATTTATCTCACCTGTTGGTGATGCTGGTAGTGTAGTAATAGCCATGATTTATCCTATCCATTCTTCTAAGTCTACCCATGGGTCTGCATCAATCCACAAAGTGGCAGATGCGGCCGTAGGGCAGGCAATCCAATATTGATTGAGCATATCCTCAGTAGCTCCCGTATAACCTAAACTATTTAACCATGCGTTTCTGGCGTCAGAGTATGTCGAATAGGGAAAGCCTTGTATTACCAAGAACTCTTCCCATGCGTCATTTCTATTGTCAGAGGTTGCGCCTTCAGACTGAAGCCAAGCCAATTCCATATCCGGCATAGCTTCTTGTGTTATTCCGCTAACTAAAAAGCACGTTAGCCTGTTATCATTTAAACTCAATTTTAAAACTCCGAACCCCAGCGGTTGATGTTTTATATCTGTAGTGAAAGAAGTTAACTAATTGCTTGATTTTACTATCTTTTGTTTTTCGCTGCTTTTATCATAAAGCTCAGCACCTGCACTTAACAATAACGCACCAAGTATAACAGGGGCAATAACGCGAGTTAACCACCAGAAAAACCAGCTTTGCATTTTTCTAGCCGTATCGATTACCGGCTTATCATGCTCTTTGTATGAATCAATAAAGGCGTTAACTTTTTTATTTATTTCTGCCGCGTCACTTTCCATTTTTTCATTCATGGCAATAACATCTTCAGATAAGGCTTTATGCTTTTCTTGTTGGTGTATATCTCTTTCATTGCGCACAGCATTATCTTTAACAACATCACCAATAGCCTCGGTTAACTTGGTGATTCCGTTTGCCATATTCTCAATGGCTTTCTCGACCCTTATTAATCGATCTTGCATGGTGGTTACTTCTGGTTACTGTATTTAACCTTGATTATATCAGCAAATGACAAAGTAAGCACTATTGCGCGCGTTAAGCACAACAACACTAAGCAGATGTTTGATACTGTCACCAATTCTTCTGTATGGTATAAGCGTACAGATAAAGAGAATATGAGCGTATAAAGCAAGATGCTCGATATGGTTGTAAATAATTGTTTCATGCGTGCCATATATCCCATCCATGCCGTAATGGTAAGCATCGTAAGCGAGTGTTATTGATAGGATTAAAATTATACCACAAGCTAACTTTTGATAAAATGTCAGAGCATTGCAAGAAATTACATAACTGTAAGTGGCAAACGTTAACAGGTATAAACTAGCTTCACTTAGAGGATCGAATAAAGCTGCATCAAATAGCAAGCAAGAAAAGAAAAAGGCAGCTATGAAAGCCGCCCTTTTAATCAATACAGAAACCAGTACGTAAGCAGTAAATAAAATACTATTTACGTTTAGGTTTAGGCTGTGTAGTACTAGAGCGCTTTCGTTTATCGCCTGAGACGTAATTAACCATTGTGATAAATCCATGATTGTAAGGGCCTTTTATTATACTACTTTTTCATGCCGATTAGGAAATAAAACGCCATCAAGCCATTAATTAACAGATTAATGTCACTTTGTAAGAATGCCGAAACATCACTAGCAAGCAACATACAGGCATCTATGTTTAACATCCTGCCGAATATAGTCGCTATTAACCAAGTGTTAGCAAGTAAGAACCACTCAATAGTAATTAATATTGCCATCATTCGCCTTGTTGGTGATTGGTGTTTGGTTGCGTTAGCATGGTCAAGTATAAACTGCGCTTGCTCTTTAGGTGTCCAATCAGTTCCGGCTAGCTTATCAACTATTTTTAGTGCACTTTCACCCACTCCATCAAAACCAAATATTGCTTTTATTCCTGACCATATACTCATAATTAATGCCTCTCTATGGTTAATGTAAAGCTTTCGCCGCCTAACAAATTCATTAGCTTGACGTAAGCATTTTTACTCGATAAGCCTGCAATGTGAGTGCCTTTCATGGTATTAAGCACGCCGATAGTAGACGCAGGCACGATGCAACCCTCAGTATCAAGCGTTGTATTACCTTTGTGTATCAGTATATCAGTTCGGCCTGTTACATTGCGGATTTTATAGCATGGGCCGTACTTGGTCGAGTTAGTCATTTTAACCATGTACTCGCCTGCCGGAATGCAACTTATGTTTCTAGCATTCTTCAACCAGGGCAATTCCATTGTATAACAAACCATATCTTTGTCATGATACAGCTTACCCGTTGTACATAAATTATTTGAAAATGTTATCAGTTTAAGTTTTTTCATCTTCAGCCTTTCTAAGTTAGTTTTTATCAATGGCAGTTTATTACCTGTTGTTAATCTTTTCATTATTCCTTCTTTCCACGGGAAAACCATACCAACCTGTAAATCAAACACTAAACCAGAAACTTAACTTAACTGGTCTAATGTGTGAAAGGCGGATTAATTCCGGTTATCACAGTGTTATGTTGCTTTCATTTTATCTAATCGTTTTTGCCTACGCGCCAGTTCTCGCAAGCGCTTCTTTTTCTTCTTATCTTCTTTCTTGTTATCGTAATATTCTAACTCTTTAACTTTTGGTAATGCCTCGATAGCATTAGCAACCTGTGAGCTAACTAATCCTATACCGGCAAAACATATTTTTTTCATAATAAATCCTTATCGCAACATAAAAACCAAATAAACAGGGACAGTGGACTGCCCGTTATTTAAAAGGTTATATTTTTCTTGCATAGTAATCAGTGCAAACAGTCCAATCATAGGGATTTACCGTATTGCTGTTGTCTATGAATAGGTTGTTAATTCCTACAAAAACCCCGACCTCTTCAAACATTTTTACAGCAACAGCTTTAACATCATCAGCTTTAGTTTCCATCAACACCATTACGCACAATCTTTCATTATCCACTTTATACTCCAAAATATAACAACCAACCCCAAAGGAAAAATACTGTTCGCTTCGCTAATTTCGTTCACCGTTTAATTAAAGGTTATAGCCAAGTACCACACCATTAAGTTATGGCACTTTTCGCATTTGTATTTACCTCTGCCTTTATCTAGAGCGTAATAGCCACAACCAGTAAATAAATTATGCTTGCAATATCTACATCTTCTATCTGTGTGTACTGTAGCTATTTTCATTTCATTACCCTTTTTCTTCAATGTTGGCTTTCTTGTCTAGCCAAATCATGAGTAACACCAATACAGCTATAACTGGAATTGCGACGCCTACCCCCACCATAAACTGATAAAGAATAGGGCTATCAACTCTTACCATCCACGGAGCCAAGAAGAAAAAGAAACAGTACACAGCCAACAAAATTAAAGCCTGAGCTACCCTGTATTTATTCATTTTATACCTCTGTTTTTGTATTGATTTTGTTTATAGGTTGCAATCAGCATCCGTGCTGATATTGCGTTAACTTTTTAAAATGGCGGTTGATTGTCGTTAGGGTAGCCACCTGTAGGAGCAAAACCGCCTTGTTGCTGCTGTGGCGCTTGCTGTTGAGGTGCCTGTCCTTGTTGTTGGAATCCACCTTGAGATGGTGCTTGCTGTTGGAATCCGCCTTGAGCCTGTTGTTGTGGTGCTTGACCTTGTGGCGAATTAACAAAACCTAGCTTAGCATCTTGAATTAATAACTTAGGGTACTGAGTGTTACTCAAGTCTAAAATTAACCCTGTACCACTAACCTGTACAATTGCACCTTCAACTAATGCGCTTCGGTAGAAATCAATCTGTGCATCTTTCGCAAATAAAGCAGCATCGTAATTAGTGTAAACGTTTTGCTTTGTTTTAAAATCATAGTTCTTTTCACCAAGACCTACAAAGAATGTTACCCCGTTTTTTCCTGGGTGCTCGTTAGCTGGGCGGTTTAGTTTTGCTGTTACTGAATGACTCATTTTCTATTTACCTTCTCTAGTAGTTAATTGTTGTGTTTGGTACTTTGTTATCTATAAGTGTTTGAGTAGCTATCGTTGCATCCTCAAAGCTTACACCTGCATCAACAAAGCTCTGAAATATAGCTCTGTTTATTGTTCTTACATGGTCAACATTTGCTAGCCGTGCGTTTTCTGCGTTTATTTTATCCTGCTCTTGCTTCTCACCTAGCGCAGCAAGTCTATCAACAGCCTTCTTTAGTGCCTCAGCCTCTATTCGCTTTGACTCTTCTTTAGCTGCCTTTACCTCTTGCTCGCGGTCAAACTCAAAAGTCTTATTCATTAGCAAAGACATTTCATGATCTAACTCGTATTGCTCAGCATCAAGAATCGCCTGTTTACGTGCTTTTTCAGCATCAAGAATCTTTTTACGCTCTGCCTTATGCTCATCAATCAGCAAGGTAAAAGGCAAGTTGGCAATTTCTAACCGCTCTTTAATGTCTGCCGCTTCTGCTTCTACTTGTAGCTTGTAGTTTTTACTGGTATCAATACGAGCGCGGTCTAGCTTTTTAAGTAGCTGATTAATGCTTTCAGCCTTTTCTTTTACGTACTTGCGTTGCTCTGGCTCGTTCATATCAACATATAAACCGGTGTACTTTTCTGATTCCAGCTTTAGCTGTTCAAGCGCATCATTAGTTGTTATCCCATCAAATATTACAATATCCACTTACTTACCCCTCCGCCATTTTATTCAGCTTGTTAATTCTTTCATCACCAAGACTTTGCCATACACTGGCTATAGTTGTTTGCCAGTGATCACCGATATACTTAACATCATTAGTCTGTATTGCTTGATCAATCATAGCTATAGCCGCCTCTATCTCTTCGCTATTATCAACACTTGGGATATCTTCACCAGCATAGATGTACAACCCTAAACCAAACATAGCTAAATTCTTTGTTAGGCAGCGCATAATAGCGGTATTGATATCGAACATACTAGCCGCCTTACACTCTTTCTCCTTGTACTTGGTGGAGTACGAGTAAGCTTGAGACTTCATAGCCTTGTTTGCGCCGTCAAGCACTGGTAGGTGCATTGGTATGGTCAACCCGTCAACTGTAACCTTTGTTGATACCATATAACCCAGTACATCATCAGCAAGATACGGCTTTCCGTCATAAA
>Ga0105349_10000354_pt1 | contig 17699 bp, 16 predicted proteins | sample EN1Hudseemescosm_FD_83661 | JGI IMG/M metagenome (GOLD analysis project Ga0105349, IMG submission 83661) | Methane-oxidizing microbial communities from mesocosms in the Hudson Canyon - EN1B Hudson Canyon | ecosystem: Environmental > Aquatic > Marine > Cold seeps | place: Hudson Canyon...
ACCATCATTATCGCTGTAGGTAGTTAGCATTTGAACACCATCTTCAATTACAGTTTCAGTTATTGTGTTCCCACCAGAAGTTAATTCAAATTCATAAGAAGCATCATAAACGGCACCAGTTAGTCCTTGAGTTAGTTTACCTTCCCATTTTCCTAGCTTTTTCTTAATATGATTAAATGCAGTGCTATTTTGGACTTCAGCCATTTCTACACCTCCAACAACAGTTATGTCATTTTCTGCAGAGAAAGCAGAGAAGGAAATGATCATTGATGTTGCCAAAATAATCATTACTTTAAATTTGTTCATATTACTTATCCTATCACTGTTGATGTCTGCATAAATATTACACCCATTAACCATAATTCATAGCTATAAGACTATATAACTTAAGAAGGAGAAGGCCACTAGATAATGTTAAACATACTATATATAGGGGATTTATGACTTAATACTACTACATTAAGTTATTATAAGTTCGTATAATATATATTATGTTAAATTAAAGATTTATCCACAGTTTCTTCCACAAATATATAAAAGCTTTAATCCCTTCTCTCTTTAAGACAACTATGAGATATGGTGTAGTACAATGCTGTTTTTTAATAAATAGACTCTTATGAAACCTTTAGCTGGTATTAAAGTACTTGATTTAACTCATATGTTAGCCGGTCCCTATGCAGGAATGGTATTAGCTGATCTTGGTGCAGACGTAGTTAAGGTTGAGCCTTTAGATACTGGTGAAATGACACGCAGTTTATTATCTAATGACCCTAATTATTCGTTTAAAGGTTTTGGAGCTTATTTTCTTACTCTTAATAGAAATAAGAAAAGTGTTTGTATAGACCTGAAGACAAATGAAGGGCTAGAAGTATTCTATGATCTTGTAAGTTCAGCTGATGTGGTACTAAATAATTTCAGTGCTGGTGTTGTGTCTAAACTCAAAATAGATTTTGACACTCTATCTAAAATTAACCCAAAAATAGTATCATGTTCTATTACCGGATTCGGAGAAACCGGTCCACATTCATCCAGACCTGCTTACGATCAAATCGTACAAGCTTATAGCGGAGGCATGTCTATAACAGGACCTGATGCTAATACGCCGACTAGAGCAGGTATACCTATAGGAGATTTAAGTTCTGGGCTTTACAGTGTTATTGGAATTTTATCTGCCCTACTTTCAAAAGAACAGACCGGAAAAGGTCAGAGTATTGATATTTCTCTTCTAGATGTTCAGATATCTCTTTTAACTTACATGGCTACAATGCAGACTCTGTCTGGCATTGATCCAGAACCCATTGGCAATGCTCATTTTGTTCATGTTCCTTATAATACATTTACAGCTAAAGATGGATTTATAGTTATAGCTGTAATAACTAATGTCTTTTGGAAATCTCTTCTAGATGTAGTAGATTTAGATGCTCTAAGAGATCCTCAGTTTAATGATCAGCCAGGTAGATTAGCAAATCAAAAATTTATTGAAGAACAACTAAATAATAAACTCATTACAAAGTCATCAAATTATTGGATTAATGCCTTAAACAAAGTAAAAGTTCCTTGTGGCCCTATTAATACTTTTAGCCAAGCATTGGCAGATGACCAGGTTTTATATAGAAACATGGTAGTTGAAGTAGAACACCCAGATGGTGGCTCTGTGGATATGCCTGGAAACCCGGTAAAGCTTTCTTATACTGATGAAGACAGTTACTCCCCCCCTCCTCACTTAGGACAAGATACTAAGCTAATCTTAAAAAATTGGGCTGGTTACGATAACGCTAAAATAGAAAGTTTAATAGAAACTAAAATAGTTCAAAGTTTTGATTAATAAACTAAAATAAATCTATCAAGAGCAAAACTAATGATCGCCAATAAAACAGTAATAGCAGCTAAAAATAATAATAATTTCCCAAATTTAAATTCTTTTTCTTTCATCTTTCTCTTTTGATAATTAACTAACTAAGGCAAAATCTATTATATATGGCAAAACAAGATTTAATTGAAATGGATGGAGAGGTCATTGAAACTCTTCCTAATACGACTTTTAGAGTCAAACTTGAAAATGAACATGTTGTAACAGCTCATATATCAGGAAGAATGCGTAAGCATTACATAAGAATTCTTACTGGAGACAAAGTCAAGGTAGAAATAACTCCCTACGACCTTTCAAAAGGAAGAATAATCTTTAGAGCGCGTTAAGAAACTTTTTCCTTTTTCTTGATGTTCTCTTGATACTTAATGTCAATCTTTCCATGTTTGAGGTCAATTAAAGCAAAGCCTCCATTTTTTGATAAGTTCCCAAAAAGAATTTGTTCTGCAAGTTCTTTTTTAATTGTATCTTGAATGAGGCGTTGCATTGGGCGTGCACCCATATTCTTATCATAACCATTCTCTACTAACCATTCACGTGCTTCATCTGAAACTTCTATTTGAACCTTTTGCTCATCTAGCTGAACTTGAAGTTCAACCAAAAATTTATCAACAACTGTTTTTATAACTTCTATAGGGAGAGGGTTAAATTGAATAATCCCATCTAGCCTATTTCTGAATTCAGGTGAGAAAGTTTTTTTAATCATTTCTATCGCGTCACTAGAGTGATCTTGCGACTGAAAACCCATAGAAGCCCTACTCATATCTTGTGCTCCAGCATTGGTAGTCATAATTACAACAGCATTTCTAAAATCTGCTTTTCGTCCATTATTGTCAGTTAGTGATCCGTGATCCATGACCTGCAGAAGAATATTAAAGACTTCAGGATGCGCTTTTTCCATTTCATCTAGTAGGATTACAGAATGGGGATGTTTAGTTACAGATTCAGTTAATAAGCCGCCTTGATCATACCCAACATAACCAGGAGGAGCTCCTATCAAACGCGAAACTGTATGACGTTCCATGTATTCTGACATATCAAATCTAACAAATTCAATTCCCATTATTAACGCCAATTGCTTACTGACCTCTGTTTTCCCAACTCCTGTTGGACCTGAGAATAAGAAAGAGCCAATAGGTTTACCGTCAGTCCTTAATCCTGCTCTGGCAAGTTTAATAGTAGATGCAAGACTTCCTATGGCTTCATCTTGTCCAAAAATAACTCTCTTCAAATTTTCTTCTAATTTTTCTAAGGAAGCTCTATCTGAAGATGACACGGTTTTAACTGGAATTTTTGCCATAGTAGCCACTATTTTTTCAACATCTGTTTCGGATATTGTTTTTTTCTTTTTACTTTTTGGAAGTAGGCTTTGTTTTGCTCCCGCCTCATCTACTACATCAATAGCTTTATCCGGTAGAAATCTTTCATTAATGTGCTTTGAAGAGAGTTCAGCAGCTGCTTTTAATGCATTATCTGTATATCTAATATCATGATGTTCTTCAAATCTTGATTTTAATCCTTTTAGGATGCTGTAAGTTTCATCTACAGAAGGTTCTTCTACGTCTACTTTTTGAAATCTTCTAGAAAGAGCTCTATCTTTTTCAAAGATACCTCTAAATTCCTTATAAGTTGTAGAGCCAATAAATTTTAGACCTCCTTTAGCTAGAGAAGGCTTTAGCAGGTTAGAAGCATCCATTACCCCTCCTGAGGTAGCACCGGCACCTATAATGGTATGTATTTCGTCAATAAATAGAATAGCTCTCTCGTCTTCCTCTAATTCTTTTAGTACTTGTTTTAAACGCTCTTCAAAATCACCTCTATATTTTGTGCCAGCCAATAAAGCGCCCATATCTAATGAATAGATGTGACTATTTTTAATTAAGTCTGGAACTTTCTGATCATTTATTAACTTAGCTAAACCTTCAGCAATAGCTGTTTTTCCAACTCCAGATTCGCCTACTAAAAGAGGATTATTTTTATTTCTTCTTGCTAGTATTTGAATAACTCTTCCAACCTCTTCTGTTCTACCTATCAGAGGGTCTATCAAACCCTCTTTTGATTGTTGATTAAGATTTATAGTAAATTTACTTAAAGCAGAAGATTTTTCTGATTTATCTTCTAATTCTCCCTCAAATTCTGCATCTTCAGAAAATTCTTCATTTTTGCCATGACTTAAATAAGAGACAGCATCTAATCTTGATAAACCTTGCTGTTCTAACAAGAAAACACTGTGACTTTCTTTTTCGCTGAAAATGGCAACTACGATATTAGAACCTTTGACTTCTTTTTTTCCCGATGACTGCACGTGAAAAACAGCTCTTTGAAGTACTCTCTGAAATCCAAGAGTTGGTTGAATTTCACGATCATCTGTTTTTTGTATTTTAGGTGTAGTTGAACCTATGAATTCTTCTAGATCAATTTTTAATGTTTCAAGATTTATATTATTTGATTGCAGAAGATCTAAAGCATCTGAGTTATTTAAAAGAGATAAAAGAAGGTGCTCTACTGTTACAAATTCATGACTTTGGCCGTGTGCAAGTTGAAATGCATCATTAAGATTCTGTTCTAATTCGTTATCTATCATTTTCTTCTTCTACTTGTTCAATATCACTAATCAAAGGATGCTCGTTATCTTTTGCAAAATTATTAACTTGCGTACTCTTAGTTTCAGCGACTTCTTTAGTAAATATACCGCAAACTCCCTTACCATGTGTATGTATTGCTAACATTATTTGTTGAGCTTTATCTCTACTGAAACCAAAAAATGCTTGAAGAACATATACTACGAACTCCATAGGTGTGTAATCATCATTAAGGATAATAACTCTGTACAGCGGTGGTTTTTTTGTTTTAGGCTTATCTAAAACAGCTATAGTAGAGGTACTACCCGAATTACCTTGCTTATCTTCTTTATGAGATTTAATCAATTTTAATTCTTGATTAGACATCATTAGTCCATATTATCAATAATAGCTTCCCCGAATTCTGAACATTTTAACAAGCTTGCTCCTTTCATTAATCTTTCAAAGTCATAAGTAACAGTTTTATTACTTATTGTCTTAGATAGTCCTTCAATAATTAGATCTGCAGCCTCAGTCCAACCCATATAGCGCAACATCATTTCAGCGGAAAGAATTAAAGAACCGGGGTTTACTTTATCTAATCCTGTGTATTTAGGAGCCGTACCATGTGTTGCTTCAAATAATGCTATTTTATCCCCTAGATTAGCTCCAGGAGCAATACCAATACCGCCAACTTCAGCAGCCAAAGCATCAGATATATAATCTCCATTCAAATTTAAAGTTGCAATTACACTGTACTCATCTGGTCTGGTTAATATTTGTTGCAGAAAAGCATCTGCAATTACATCTTTTATTATGATTTCTTTACCATTTGTTGGATTTTTAAAAGAGTGCCAGGGCCCCCCGTCAATTTCTTCAGCTCCATATTTTTCAGCAGATAATTGGTAGCCCCAATCTTTAAATGACCCTTCGGTAAACTTCATAATATTACCCTTGTGTACTAAAGTGACAGAATCTCTGTCATTTAATATTGCGTATTGGATAGCTTTATCAACTAATCTTTCTGTGCCTTGTTTAGAAACAGGCTTGATTCCAATGCCACAATTATCGAGGAAACGAATTTTAGTCACACCCATTTCTTTCGTTAAAAATCTTATTACTTTATCTGCTTCTGGTGATCCAGCTTCCCATTCAATACCTGCATAAATATCTTCAGAATTTTCTCTGAATATAACCATGTCTGTTTTTTCTGGACTTACAACCGGACTAGGGACTCCTTCAAAGTATCTAATTGGTCTTTGACATACATATAAGTCTAATTCTTGTCTTAGAGCAACGTTAAGTGACCTTATTCCTCCACCTACAGGAGTAGTTAAAGGGCCTTTGATACCTACAAGATATGTTTCAAGAGCTTTTAAAGTTTCGGGTGGGAGCCAATTATCTTCACCATAAACTGTTAGTGATTTTTCTCCGCAATAAATTTCCATCCAAGAAATCCTCTTTTTTCCGTTGTATGATTTTTCTACAGCAGTATCAACGACATTAATCATGACAGGTGTTATGTCAGAACCTATTCCATCTCCTTCAATAAATGGGATAATAGGATTATCTGGAACTAGAAGTGCACCCGAATTGTCGAATGTTATTTTGGAACCTTCTTTAGGTTCTGTTATATGTTTAAATTCCATAGTGTTGTATTTTAATAGTTGTAGTCCCCGTAGGGCGGGCATTATATAGCAAAAAATTAATAAGGTTAATGAGCAAAGGTAAAGTATTAGTAGGCTTATCAGGAGGAGTTGATTCCTCAGTATCAGCCTATTTATTAAAAAAAGAAGGCTACTCAGTAGAAGGTCTCTTTATGCGAAATTGGAAAGATGATGATGGCACACCCTATTGTAGTGTTAAGGAAGATTTCTTGGATGCAACTTTTGTTGCTGATCAATTAGATATATCAATAAAGGAATTAAATTTTTCTAAAGATTATAAAGAGAGAGTATTTGAATACTTCCTTAAAGAACTTAAAGCTGGAAATACTCCCAACCCAGACATCCTATGTAATAAAGAAATTAAATTTGATGTTTTTTATAAATATGCCATGGAAAATAATTATGACTACATAGCAACTGGCCATTATGCACAAATTTCTAAAGACGCCGGTACGAATTCATTAGTTAAAGGTTTTGATTCTAATAAAGATCAAAGTTATTTTTTACATGCAATTAATGGCGACGTTCTAGAAAAGACACTTTTCCCTATTGGAAAACTAAAAAAAAATAAGGTAAGAGATATTGCGCGAACACAAGGTTTAATACAAGTGAAAAAAAGGATAGCACTGGAATCTGCTTTATAGGGGAAAGACCTTTTCCAGAGTTCCTAAGTAACTATATTAAAGATACGCCTGGCCCAATGTGTGATGAAAATGGAGATGTTCTTGGACAACATAAAGGATTGCCCTTCTATACGCTTGGTCAGCGACAAGGTTTAGGTATTGGCGGTCAAAAAACTTTAGAAAATAAACCTTGGTACGTAGCTAAAAAAGATATAGATAGTAATGTTATTACCGTTGTTCAAGGAAATGACCACCCTCTTCTTTTTTCTAAAAACCTATCCACAAAGAACTTACATCTTATTAATCCTCTTGAGGGCTCAGATTTTGAAGGTTTAGCTAAAGTAAGATACAGACAAGAAGATCAAGAATGTCAGTTTCAAATATTAGACAATAAAATAAATGTTAAATTTAAAAATAAGCAAAGATCAGTTACACCCGGTCAATCTGTAGTGCTTTACAAAGATGATGTCTGTCTTGGCGGTGGAGAAATCTCAACTATTTCTTAAGATACTACTGTGCGCTTCTATTAACTTATATTTCTTCTCTTTGGTGAGTTTCTTGATTTCAGCTTCTCTTTTAGTTGAGAGTGATCGGTTCTCATAGAACTCTTGATAAACTAAAACAAAAGGCCCTCTTCCCTTGGTGTATTTAGCAGCAATACCCGATTCATGCATTTTTAGTCTCTTGGTTAAATTGTTAGTGATACCTGTATACAAGGTTTTATCTGCACATTGAATTATGTAAACAGACCACATTTTAAAAGTTTAATTAATCAAGAAACTAATAAGCCAAATAAAAATAGTTAAAAATAAAGCTATAGTGCATAGCCATGCTCTGATTCGTGCTTCTTTGTCCATACTATGGAGATTTATAAATACTTCCATTCTTCATAACAAAATCAACCGTTTCTAATATTCTTATGTCTTCCAAAGGATTTCTTGAAACTGCAATAATGTCTGCATATTTACCTACCGAAATACTCCCTAGATTTTTTTCCTCTCCTAGTAGGATCGATGCTTCTTTAGTTGCAGACAGTATGGCCTGGAGCTCTGGCATTCCTGCATCAACCATTTCATAGAATTCTTCTGCATTTTTGCCATGGGATGAAACCCCTGTATCAGTGCCAAAGGCAATTTTTACACCAGCCTGATAAGCTTTAGAAAAAGTTGTTTTAAGTTGAGGACCTATGTCTAATGCTTTAGGTCTAACAAGCTCAGGGAAAAAACCATCTATTTTTGCTTTCTCTGCTACCCAAGCTCCAGCTAGGAGAGTCGGAACATAATAGGTTCCTTTATTTCTCATTAATTTCATGCCTTCGGCATCCATCAGAGTTCCATGTTCTATTGAATCCACGCCTGCTGTAACTGCTCTTTTAATGCCTTCTGCTCCGTGTGCATGAGCAGCAACTTTAAAACCATAATCGCGGGCTGCTAATACAATGGCAGAAATTTCTTCCAACGTCATTTGAGGATTTTGACCATTCTTAGCATTGCTTAAGACTCCACCTGTGGCTGTAATCTTTATTAAGTCAGCATTTTCTTTGTAACGATACCTAACGGCTTTAAAGGAATCGGTCGGACTATTTATTACGCCCTGAGCTGGCCCCGGATCACTGGATAGATTGGGACGTAAGGAATTTGTGGAATCACCGTGTCCTCCAGAAGAAGAAATACTTTTTCCAGATGAAAAAATTCTTGGTCCAGGCACGATCTCTTTATTTATGGCATTTCTTAATGACACCGTCACATTACCTGAATCACCTAAATTTCTTACTGAAGTAAAACCAGCAAGAAGTGTTTTTTTAGCATTAGCTACTGCTCTTATAGCATAATCTGGTGAACTTAATGAAATACTCTCTTCATAACTCTTAGAAGAATACTCAGAGCCAAGGTGAACATGCATATCAATAAGACCTGGTAGTACAAAATACCCTGTAAGATCTAAATAAGTATCATCAGGTTCTGGCTCTATATAGCCGGTTTCAACTCTTGTTATGAGTTGATTATCTATTACGATGCTCATTTCTCTTATTGGTTCTGCACCCGTTCCGTCTAACAAAGTACCTGCATGTATAACAGTTGCTCCTTCTAGAGAAAAACAAAGAATTAAAATTAAAGTGGATAAAAATTTTTGTAGGAACTTTAAATATTTTTTCATAAAATTAGTGGTCAGAGAATCGTTCTCAAGAAAGTAAACAACACTGCGTTATAATAAATAAGATTCATGAAAATAGACACACTTAAAGCACTATCCCCACTAGACGGAAGATACAGTCATGTAAATACTGATCTGAGGGATATTTTAAGTGAATACGGACTTATTAAATACAGAGTAAGGGTAGAAATAGAATGGTTCATCCATCTATCAAAAGAGAAAAACATACCTGAACTCCCTCCTTTAACTATTAAAGATAGCTCTTATCTTTCAGATTTAATTAATAATTTTTCAGAAAAAGATGCCTTAGAAATAAAAAAGATAGAAAAGAAAACTAATCATGATGTAAAGGCTGTTGAATATTATTTAAAAGATAAATTTTCTAAATCTACCAAACTAACTAAATACCTTGAATTTATACATTTTGCTTGCACCTCGGAAGATATAAATAATTTAGCCTACTCTTTAATGATAAGAGATAGCTCTCAGTACCTTCTTAAGAATATTATTATCAATATAGAAAGAAAACTAAGAAAAAAATCTAAATCTTATGCGAATATTCCAATGCTATCGAGAACCCATGGTCAAAATGCCTCGCCAACTACTATGGGTAAAGAAATAGCAAATACACTTGCGAGACTAAGAAAAGTTAAAAAATCTATAGAATCGATAAAACTCAGTGGAAAAATTAACGGAGCTGTAGGTAATTACAATGCACATCTGGTCGCCTATCCTGATGTTGATTGGCTAAAAATTTCAAATCAATTTGTTTCGTCTCTAGGATTGGCTTGGAACCCTTACACAACCCAGGTTGAACCAAAGGATGACATCGCAGAATTATTTTTAAATTACGTAAGATTAAATAATATTTTAATAGATTATTCGAGAGATGTATGGGGCTATATTTCTCTGGGGTATTTTTCTCAACACCTTAAAAAAGGAGAGGTAGGGTCGTCAACTATGCCGCACAAAGTTAATCCCATTGATTTTGAGAATGCAGAAGGAAATCTAGGAATATCAAATGCTTTTCTTACACATATCTCTAATACGGTTGTTATTTCTCGATGGCAAAGAGACCTTTCAGACTCAACTGTAATGAGAAATATAAGTGGATGCTTCGGTCACATGACTATTGCCCTTAAATCTTTAGAAAAAGGCATTGATAAGCTTCAAATCAATAAAATAAAAATCAAGGATGACTTGGATAACTCCTGGGAAATATTAACTGAAGCTATACAAACCGTTCTTAGAAAGAATTTAATTCCTGATGGCTATGAGTTGATGAAGGACCTATCTAGAGGAAAATTTATTAATCAAGAAGATTTAAAAGATCTTATAGATAAATTAGCTATTTCAGAGGAAGACAAAAGTATTTTGAATAAATTGAAACCCTCCTCCTATGTTGGATTAGCTAAAAAACTAGCTAAAGATATTTAAAAGACTGTTGTTTAAAAAAAAATCTCCGTTAAAATGCCCCATCTTTTTTATTAATAATTAAAAAGAATTTTGGGTTTAATGGAGATGGTTACAGTTGGAGATTACTCCGTAAATATAATGTTTTTTACATTGAGGAATGGCAATGACTACATATAAGGAAATTCTAGAAAAACTTTCTAATTTGAAAGCTTCTGGAAAAGATGCACACGTAAATATGAATCCAGAACATGCAGCTAGAATGAGATGGCAAAATCAGTTTCAAACAGGTGTTGATATAGCTAAATATACTGCGGCAATTATGAGAAAAGACATGGACGAGTATGACTCTGACACATCATCTTATACCCAATCTCTAGGTTGTTGGCACGGCTTTATAGGGCAACAGAAATTAATTTCTATTAAGAAACACTTTGGGTCTAACAATAAAAAATATTTATATTTATCTGGATGGATGGTAGCTGCACTTCGTTCGGAATTTGGTCCTCTACCAGACCAATCGATGCATGAAAAAACTTCCGTGGCTAGCCTAATTAATGAACTTTATACCTTCTTAAGGCAGGCAGACGCTCGAGAACTTGCTGGCCTTTTTAGAGAACTAGATACAGCATCTGATCATGAAAAAAGGTCTATACAAGAAAAAATAGATAATTTTGAGACTCACATAGTTCCAATAATTGCTGATATTGATGCGGGTTTTGGTAATGAAGAAGCAACTTATTTAATGGCTAAACAGATGATAGAAGCAGGAGCTTGCTGCATACAAATTGAAAATCAAGTTTCAGACGAAAAACAATGTGGTCATCAAGATGGTAAAGTCACAGTTCCTCACGCAGATTTTTTGGCTAAAATCAATGCTGTACGTTATGCCTTCTTAGAGTTAGGCGTAGATGACGGAGTTATTGTTGCCAGAACAGACTCACTAGGTGCTGGATTAACTAAACAAATAGCTATAACCCACGAAGTTGGTGATCTTGGAGATCAATATAATTCATTCCTTGACGTTGAAGAAGTCGAAGAAGGAAAAATGAATCATGGAGATGTTCTAATAAATCAAAATGGGAAAGTAGTACGTCCTAAGCGTTTACCTAGCAATCTTTATCAGTTTAGAAAAGGAACTGGAGAAGAACGTTGCATACTTGATTCAATTACCAGTCTTCAAAACGGAGCAGACTTAATTTGGATAGAAACTGAGAAACCTCATATAGGTCAAATTGGAGCAATGATGGATGAGATTAAAAAGGTGGTACCGAATGCAAAACTTGTCTATAACAACAGCCCTTCTTTCAATTGGACATTAAATTTTCGCCAACAGATTTTTGATGTTATGCAAAAAGCTGGTAATGACACCTCTTCTTACGACAGAGCAGATCTAATGAATGAAATATACGATACAACTGAACTAGCAATTAAGGCAGATGAAAAAATTCGTACATTTCAAAAAGATTCTGCAAGGGAAGCGGGAATTTTTCACCATTTAATTACCTTACCAACGTATCACACTGCAGCTTTATCTACGGATAATTTAGCTAAAGAGTATTTTGGAGATCAAGGAATGCTTGGTTATGTGAAAGGTGTTCAACGAAAAGAAATCAGAGAAGGGATTGCGTGTGTTAAACACCAAAATATGGCTGGATCAGATATGGGGGATGATCATAAAGAATATTTTGCCGGCGATGCTGCTCTTAAAGCTTCAGGTGACGATAACACTATGAATCAATTTTAAAATATATAATCAATCAAAAAAGGGAGTTATTAACTCCCTTTTTTTATACCTATATCTCAGTGCACTTAGAAGGATCTCCCCCACACAGTTCACACTCTCTGTCCGGGTCCAGTCCCTGCAAACCGCCGCATGAGCCTGTAATCGGTTTTCTTCCAAACAAAACTCCCACTGACATGCTTGTTACAAGAAACAAAACAATGATAAAAGTTAAAATTAGTGTCGTCATATATCTATTGTAACGTTTTTTTAAAACTCTCAGAAAACTCTATGATATATTCTTCTTTTTCTTTTATTATAAAAATTGCTTCAATATTATTTTTATTAGCAAAGTTTAGACCTTGGTTTGGCCCCATGGCATTAAGAGCTGTTGCTAAAGCATCAGCCTTCATAGCACTACCATCTATTACACTTACTGAGGATCTTCTAACTTCAATTGGAGTTCCCTTCTTTGTATCAATAGTATGAGAAACAGCTTTACCTCCAAATACTTTAAAGTTTCTATAATCTCCCGAAGTAGCCATTGAGAAATATTTTTTGATATTTTTATTTATTTTAAAGATAGATTGATCAGGTATATCTGGATGAGAAATACCAACACTCCAAGGCTTGTTTTTTGATTTGTACCCATATACTTTAATCTCACCTCCTACCTCAATTAAAAAACCAGTTATAGATTTATCTTTTAAAAGCTCATCAAACAGCTGATCTATGGCAAATCCCTTTGCTAATGCAGAAAAATCTGTTTGAACATCTTTATCTCTTTTAACTTTGCCATTCAGATTGTCAGCTGAAACCGAATCACACCCTATTTTTTTTAAAGAATTAGCTATTTGGTTTTGTTTAGGAGGGTCAAAAACTTCAGAAGGTCCAAAACCCCAAATATTAACTAAATCCCCAGCAGTAACGTCAAAATATCCATTAGAAAGCTTACATATCTCTATTGCTTGATTTAGAACCTTTAGAAATGTTGTAGGAGAATCAATCCATACACCTACAGGGGTATTATTAAATATACTAAGAAAAGAAGATTCTATATAAGTAGACATCTCTTGATTAACCTTCTCCAAGGTTCTTTTAATCATTGAACCCCTATTTTCATTAGAAGAACTTGCAATAGATACATTGTAGTAAGTACCCATCGTAGTACCTGAATAATTCTCTAATGAATCTTCTTTAGTAAAGAAAACAACTATAAATATTAAAAAACCTACTAATATCACTAGGGATCTTGAAGAAAAAAGGGAGTTACGTGTCTTCAAGAAATACTAATTAACTACCAAAGTCATCAAATTTAATAGCTTCAGGCTCAACGCCCAGATCATCAAGCATTTTGAAACAAGCATCCATCATCATAGGAGGGCCACACATATAATATTCGCAATCTTCAGGAGCTTCATGGTCTTTTAGATATTGATCATGTATTACTTGATGAATGAATCCTGTATAACCTTCCCAGTTATCTTTAGGATCAGGGTCTGATAGAGCAACATGCCAACTAAAATTTTCATATTTTTCTTCAAGCGCATCATACTCTTCTGTGTAAAACATCTCTCTGAAACTTCGCGCACCGTAAAAAAAAGTTATTTTTCTATTGGAGTTTAACCTTAGGAGTTGATCAAAAATATGAGATCTCATTGGGGCCATGCCAGCTCCCCCTCCTATAAAAATCATTTCACTGTCAGTCTCCTGAGCAAAGAAATCTCCGAAAGGACCAAAAATAGTTAATTTATCTCCTTCTTTAAGATTGAAGATATACGAAGTCATTTCACCAGGAGGAAAATCTGTTCCTGGAGGTGGTGAAGCAATTCTTACATTAAACTTCATAATCCCTTTTTCATTGGGATAGTTAGCCATTGAATAGGCTCGTATTACAGGTTCAAGAGTGGTAGCTGTGTTTTCCCAAACTCCAAATCTATCCCAATCATCATGATATTGTTTAGCTATATCAAATGTCTTATAGTCAAGCGAATAAGCGGGGATCTCCATTTGAACATAGCCGCCAGCCTTGAAGCCTACATCTTCGCCTTCAGGTAGTTTTAGTATTAACTCTTTTATGAAGGTAGCAACATTGTCATTAGAAATAACTTCACATTCCCATTTTTTAGCTCCAAAAACTTCATCTGGAACAATAATCTGCATATTGTCTTTAACAGGCACCTGACATGATAATCTCCATCCTTCTTTTTTTTCTTTATTTGTAAAATAGGCTTCTTCTGTTGTCAAGATAGAGCCTCCTCCTTCTATAACTTGACACTTACATTGTGCGCAAGTTCCTTTACCTCCACATGCAGAAGATAAAAATAAATTTTGATTAGCCAATGTTTGAAGTAGTTTTCCTCCTGCTTGTACCACAATGCTTCTTTCTGGATTTTCATTCATTTCAATTGTTATGTCACCAGAACTAACAAGTACTTTTCTAGCTCCTAAGATAATTAGGACCATAGCATTTACAGCCAAAGTAAAGACCAGAATGCTTAAAAATATTTCACTTCCCAATATACTACCCATTGCTACAAAGAGATTCCTCCAAAAGAAAGAAAGCCAAAACACATCAGACCAACAGTAATAAAAGTTATACCAAGACCTTCCAGACCATCTGGGATATCTGCATATTTAAGTCTTTCTCGTATACCTGCCAAAGCAACAATGGCCAAAGCCCAGCCAGTTCCAGCCCCAAAACCATAAATAACACTCTCCATAAAAAAGTAGTTTCGTTCTACCATAAAGAGTGAGCCTCCAAGAATGGCACAATTAACTGTTATAAGCGGCAGAAAAACGCCAAGAGCGTTATACAAGACAGGTACATACTTATCTAAAAACATTTCAAGTATTTGTACTATTGCGGCAATAATACCTATATAACAAATAAGACCTACATGTTCTAGATCTGTATCAGGTAGGCCTGCCCACGCAAGAGCTCCTGGTTTTAATGCTATTGTATAGATTAGATTGTTGATAGGTACAGTGATTGTTAGAACGACAATTACTGTAATACCGAGACCTATAGCTGCACTTATTTTTTTAGAAATGGCTAAAAAAGTGCACATGCCTAAAAAGAAAGCTAAAGCTATATTTTCAATAAATACCGCTGTTATAAAAAGATTCAAATAATACTCAAACATATTAAGTGACCTCCTCTTCTGAATCTAAGCTATTTTTAGCAATTCTATATTGAGGAACTTCCACCTGGTCAGGTTTCCAAGCCCTAAGGCCCCAAATAAATAACCCTATGATAAAAAAGGAACTAGGTGCCAGAAGTAAGAAATTATTTCCAACATACCAACCACCATTTTGTACTAGAGGTAATATTTCAAAGCCTAGAAGTGTTCCCGCTCCTAATAGTTCTTTAAATACTGCAAGAAGAATAAGAATAATACTATAGCCTAAACCATTTCCTAACCCATCTACAAAGCTTAACCAGGGTCCATTCTGCATAGCAAAAGCTTCTGCCCTTCCCATGACAATACAATTTGTAATAATCAAGCCTACAAAGACAGTCAATGTTCTACTTGTCTCGTAGTCAAATGCCTGTAAGAGTTCATCTACTAGCATCACTAAGGTAGCAATAATAGTCATTTGAACAATAATTCTTATGTTACTTGGGATGTGATTCCTTATTAAAGAAACCAAAAGACTTGAGACAGAAACAACTGCTGTTAGGGCCACACACATAATTAGCGTTGGGTAAAGACTACCTGTAATGGCCAAAGCAGAACAAATACCTAATATCTGTAATGCAATTGGATTGTCATTAAAAATAGGGTTTAACAGAACTTCCTTAGCTTTAGACATCTGCAGGCTCCTGTTTAGTTAACATCTCATTTATATAAGGACCATATCCTAAATCACCCAACCAAAAGCTAAGCAAGTTGGAGACTCCGTTACCTGTAATTGTTGCTCCAGATAGTCCATCTACTTGATATTTAGCTTGAGTAGAAGCTTTATCAACTGAACCTTTAATAACAGAGATTACTATTTCTCCTGTTTCAGAAGATATTTTTTTCCCTTTCCACAATGCTTTCCATCTCGGATTATCAACTTCAGCACCTAGCCCTGGTGTTTCTTTATGTTGATAAAACTCAAGGCCTATAATAGTTCTAAAATCTGGTTCTAATGCAAGAAAACCATACAAAGTTCCCCATAATCCATAACCTCTAACTGGAAGAATCACAGCAGAAATTTTATTGTCTTTATAATGCAAATACACTTTTTGATAATTTTCTCTTCTTTTTAGAGTCGCTATATCTTGTTGAGAAGATAAGGTTATGGATGTCTCTTTATCTCTAGCAAATTCACTCTCTTGAAAAGAAGATAAATCAATAGATGAGTCATATTTACCTGTTCTTAGGTCTATGATCTTAGACTCGATACTTAAAAAAAGTTCTTCAATTGTTTTCTCATCGTCTAGCAAATTAGCAGAGGCAAGTATCTTTTTTTGTTGATCAAACCTCACATTAGCCTCTTGAATATCTCTAAGGTTAATAGCGGTGAAAGAGATGACAGCAGAACAAAATAGACACAAAGATATTGCCACTAAAAGTGTTTTAAAGATTGTGTTGTTATTTCTCATATTAAAAAACAACCCTCTTCCTTCTCTTAATATTTTTCTCTTGGATGAAATGATCAATTAAGGGAGCAAATAAATTAGCAAAGAGTATTGCAAGCATCATGCCTTCTGGAAAAGCTGGATTCACAACTCTTATAAGTACAACCATTATTCCAATAAGTATTCCGTAATACCATCTACCAAGGTTAGTGTGTGAACCTGATACTGGCTCCACCGCCATAAATGCTAAACCAAAAGCATAGCCACCAATTACAAAATGCCAATAAAAAGGTAGGTTAAACATTGGATTTGTATCAGAGCCAACCAGATTAAATATACCTGACATGAAGACAGTTCCTGCTAATACACCTAAGATAATTCTCCAAGAGGCTATTCTCGTAAATAAAAGAACAAACAATCCAAAAAGAATAAAGAGTGTAGATGTCTCTCCTACGGAACCTGGAATACTTCCTAAGAAAGCTTCCGACCAAGAGTAAGTTGATTCTATTCCTTGTAATCCTTCTTGTGCTCCAATGCCTAAGAGGGTTGGTGAGGAGTAACCGTCTAAGGCAACCCAGACAGAATCTCCCGACCAAGTTAGAGGGTAAGCAAAATATAGAAAGGCGCGACCAGTTAAAGCTGGGTTTAAAAAATTCTTTCCTGTACCGCCAAAAATTTCTTTTCCTATAACTATGCCAAAACTTATACCAAGAGCAACCTGCCATAAAGGGGCATCGGGAGGACAACATAAAGCAAAAAGAACAGTCGTAACAAAGGCTCCTTCATTAACTTCATGGCCTCTAACGACAGCAAAGATAATTTCCCAGGTTAATCCAACGATAAAAGTAACAGCGTATATAGGGATAAAATAGCACGCACCATACCAAATACAGTCAATGATACTATTGGGGTTATAGTTACAAAGAAGATTTATAAATATAGCATGCCAATCCCCTTCAGGAATAATGCCTCCCATTGCCTCTATGCCTGTTAAAGCCTGAAAACCAATATTGTACATCCCATAAAACATAGCCGGAAATGTTGAAAGCCAAACAACTACCATGATTTTTTGTAGATCAGAACTATCCCTAATATGTATTGCGCCAAAAGTTCGTTTGTCT
>Ga0105349_10000385_pt1 | contig 16957 bp, 9 predicted proteins | sample EN1Hudseemescosm_FD_83661 | JGI IMG/M metagenome (GOLD analysis project Ga0105349, IMG submission 83661) | Methane-oxidizing microbial communities from mesocosms in the Hudson Canyon - EN1B Hudson Canyon | ecosystem: Environmental > Aquatic > Marine > Cold seeps | place: Hudson Canyon...
AGCCCAGGGCCTGGGAACGGTTGGCGATTGACGATTTCATCCGGAAGGCCGAGTTCCTTACCGATCAAGCGAGCCTCGTCCTTGAACAGGAATCGAAGAGGTTCGACCAATTCGAAATCAAGGTCGTCAGGCAAACCGCCCACATTGTGATGGCTTTTAATGGTGACTGAAGGTCCAGAGAATGGGCTTACACTTTCGATCACATCTGGGTACAAGGTTCCTTGAGCAAGGAATTTTGCATCTGTGAATTCCTTCGCAGCTTCCCTGAATTCTTCAATGAACTGATAACCGATCTGCTTTCGTTTGGTTTCTGGGTCGGTGACATCGACGAGGCGTTCGAGGAATCGATCGGTCGCATCGATGAATCGGAAATCCAATTGAAATTTCCCTTGGAAGACCTCGCAAACTTGCTCAGCTTCCCCTTCACGAAGTAATCCATTGTCAACAAAGAAGCAGGTCAGGCGATCTCCGATGGCTCGGTGGATCAGAAGTGCTACTACGGAAGAATCGACTCCTCCGGATAGTCCACATACGACTCGGCCATCTCCCACTTGCTTACGAATCTCTTGAACAGCCCATTCGACGTAGTCTTTGATTTCCCAATCACCACTAAAGCGGCAAATCTTATAGAGGAAATTGTTGAGTATCTTTCCTTCATCAAGCGTGTGGGTCACCTCAGGATGGAACTGTAATCCATAAAAGTTTCTGGAAGTATCGTGGACTGCAGCGAGGGGAGTATTTTCTGTGTGCGCGATGGCCGAAAAGGAATCGCCACTCTTGGAAACACGATCTCCATGGCTCATCCAGACCTGCAACTTGTCTCCGCAACCCGCAAAGATGGGATTGTCAGTGGAATCGATGAAGAGAGTTGTATCTCCGTATTCCCTTTCAGTTGAGGGAATCACTTCTCCGCCGGTGGATTGACACGCGACTTGCATTCCATAACAGATTCCGAGCACGGGAACATCCAAGTCGAGGATGGCGGCATCGAGTTGAGGTGCACCTTCGTCATAAACACCGCAAGGCCCACCGCTGAGAATGACTCCCTTGACTCCACGTTCCGCAAGTTCCTTTGCGGTTGTGGTACAAGGCAGGATTTCACAATACACACGGTTTTCGCGAACGCGTCTTGCGATCAACTGGCTGTATTGAGAACCGAAATCAAGAATCGCACAGAACTCGTTATCATTTTTCGAGGCCATGCTGGCCTCCTCTCAGCTGCAAATCACTGGGCTATTACTCGACACGCTCACGTGTTCCAAGGGCAGGTTTTTCGTAAGAGTACATGTCGTGAACTCCACCTTCACGTTGTGCTGACATGGTCCTCGTTTCAAAGTTGACCTGTCCAGCCGCCAGTGCTGAGTGAAGTGCCTCGACGCTTTTGACACCAATGTCTTGGAACGCATGTTTGAGTCCCTGACACAGATAAGGCACGAGGTTTCTGACCGAGCCTTTGTCCAGCACCATTCCAGAGACACCCTGGGCGACACGGACTTGCTCATCTTCTGCGAAGTATCGTTTTCCTCCACCGGAGTCCATCGCTTCAATAGAAGCCATTCCACGATACCGCTTCAGTCTCACACCATTTTGGTAGAAGTAATCACCAGGGGTTTCTGAGGTTCCAGAGAACATTAAGCCCATCATGACCGCAGAAGATCCGAGAGCGAGGGCCTTCACGATATGCCCAATGTCCCGAATGCCGCCGTCTGCAATGACGGGTACGCCACGGGAACGGCAGTAGTTAGCACAATGGAAGACCGCTGCGGCCTGACCGCGCCCGACTGCCATGGTTTCTTGAGTTGTGCAAATAGATCCTGGACCCATTCCTACACGGATTCCGTCGGCACCACTGTCGATGAGAGTTTCGCACTGGTCTTTGGTGACGACGTTTCCGGCAATCACCTGGAGGTCAGGGTAAGTCGCCTTGACCTCTCTGAGCAGTTCAACTTGGAAGACGGAATGACCTTGCGCACTGTCCACGACGATGACGTCCACTCCTGCTTCGACCAGTGCCTCGAGGCGGACTCTGTCGTCGGGGCGTGTTGATATTGCTGCGCCCACCATCAGTTGCTTGTCAGCACTCTTAGATGCTTCTGGGAAGTCTCTGTTCTTTTTGATGTCATTTCTGGAGACCAACGCAGTCAACAATCCCTGGGAGTTCACTATGGGAAGTTTTCCTTTTTTGGATTCGCGAAGGATTCTGTTGGCTTCCTTGAGAGTGATGCCCTTCTCGGCAGTGATGGGATCCTTTGTCAGAACATTTTTCAGCGTGATCGAGCGATCTGATTCGAAATCGATATCCCTGTTGGTCACGATCCCTACGAGACGAGTTTGCAGGGTTCCGTCTTCGGTGATCGGTACACCTGAGAATCCATGACGTTCACGGATTTGATCAACGTCAGAGATTTTGTGATTGGGAGAAAGGACGATGGGCTCTGAGATAAAGCCATTCTCATAGCGCTTTACTCGTCGGACCATTCGAGCTTGTTCCTCGACGGAGTTGTTGTAATGGATGAAGCCTATCCCACCGAGAAGGGCCAGATTTACAGCCATCTCAGTCTCTGTGACGGTGTCCATGGGAGAGGAGCACAGGGGAGCCTGAATGGCTATTTCCCGAGTGAGCTGAGTGTGGAGTTTGACATCTTGCACGCCGAAATCGATGAATCCGGGCATGATGATGAGATCGTCATAGGTCAGGCTACTGTGTGAATGAAAAACTTCACTGGCAGTCATGCCATCGGCCATGTGGCCCCCTCTGCTTGTTTACCCATTCCAAATAAGACGGGCCTCTTTAGGTGCGTCTGTGTGTGCCGAAATAGACCCCGATGGGGTAGATTTATCGGCAACAGCCGATTCGTCAAAATTCCGGTGGAACCACCCCGTTGTGACGCATCGTTATGAAGGGCAGTTGGCAAAGTTTAGGGGAGGCCTGATCGAAGTCAACGAGACCGAACGAGACGAAAGGGAATCACTGGCCAGTAAGGACGGGGGATCTTGCTCGAAATTGGTCGATATTGTCCTCGATGAGGGCTTTTCAGCCCCTTGGAAGGTTTCAACGCTCAGTGACCTCGATTATCCTCTGAGGAGATCTGCGGGGGATTTTTTTGGATCCGAATGGATTCCGCGTCCCAGCGGGCCCGGTGATGACCTTTTTTGCATCTTCGGTAGTTTTCGAAAGCGGGCAGGCCTGTGGGGATCTCAGGTCAAAGTGGGGTCTATTGCTGATCTTCCTTGCTGTCTCAGTCATCGGCCCCAAAAGGTCGATTCAATTGGGGATCATCGGAAAAGCCCTGATCTGAAAATCAAACTTGTGAGCCAAGCCTGATGAAAATTCTCCGGCGAGTGATATCCCGGGTGCATAAAATTAGAGGAACGAGGAATACCTGATGACCAGTGAAGATCTGAATTCAGAGGACAACCCATTCTCCCCATCCGATTCCGCTCCAGAAGGAGCGTTGGATGATGTCCAACAGGCCGTGGAATCTTTGAGAGAGCAATTAGCTCAGGTCATCGTCGGACAAGATGAAGTGATCGATCAGTTGCTTCTTTCTCTTCTTTCTTCCGGGCATTGCCTATTGGTGGGAGTTCCCGGATTGGCAAAGACTCTGCTGATTAGCACATTGGCCAGAGCTCTCAGTCTTAATTTTAATCGCATCCAATTTACTCCTGATTTGATGCCCAGTGACATCACTGGTACGGAAGTCATTCAGGAAGACAAAGCCACTGGGGATAGAGTTTTCCGATTCGTTCCGGGTCCTATTTTTGCAAATATTGTGCTTGCTGACGAAATCAACAGAACGCCACCAAAAACACAGGCAGCACTTCTGGAAGCGATGCAAGAGAAGCAGGTCACCGTGGGCGGAAAACGGCATCCCATTTCCGAGCCGTTCTTCGTTCTTGCCACTCAGAATCCTATCGAGCAAGAGGGAACATATCCGTTGCCCGAGGCACAGTTGGACAGATTCATGTTCAACATTCGGGTCGACTACCCGAGCTCTGAGGAAGAACTGGAAATAATGCAGAGAACTACGGGAGGGCATCAGTCAGAGGTTAATACCGTACTGGATGGCGAACGCATCATGCAACTTCAGGGCATGGTTCGTGAAGTCCCGATTGCGGATGATTTGATTAGGTATGCTCTCCGATTGACGAGGGCTACTCGTGTCAAAACCGAAGATGCTCCTGAATTTGTGAAGCGACATGTCGATTGGGGAGCCGGGCCCAGAGCGGGTCAGTATCTGGTATTGGGCGCAAAAGCGAGTGCGATCCTTGATGGACGCCCTCATGTCACCGCAGAGGACATTCGAAGAGTGGCTCTTCCTGTTCTCCGGCACCGTATTGTTACCAACTTTGCCGCGGAGGCAGAGGGTGTAACTTCGGATGACATCATTACCCGTCTACTCGAAGAAACGGCAGCGCATGTCGTCTGAGGAAGCGCAAAGGCTTCTCGATCCTGCCACGCTGGCCAGGATTTCCGGACTGATTGTCAGGGCACGGATGATTGTGGAGGGCTCTATCACGGGCTTGCACCGCAGTCCGTTCCATGGCTCTTCCGTGGAATTCGCAGAGCATCGTGAATACGTTCCGGGAGATGACATCCGTCATATCGACTGGAAGGTGTTTGGTCGTAGCGATCGATTTTACATCAAGCAGTTTGAAGAAGAGACGAACCTCAGAGTCCAGTTGGTTATGGATGCCAGTGAGTCGATGAATTACGGCTCTGGAGCGATGACGAAACTTGAATATGCGAGAACTTTGGCAGCCGCCCTCGCATACTTGATTTTGGGTCAGCAGGATGCCGTGGGCGCACTTGTTTTTGATGACAAGATTCGCGCTGACGCTCCTATTTCTCAGAGTCGAAGTCATCTTCAGGATTTGGTTTCTGTTCTGTCCCAAGAATCCGGGAAAGACACGACCGATATCGGAGAGGTTCTGGGGCGAGTCTCCGATCGACTCAAGCGGAGATGTCTCATCGTTCTCATGACCGATTTGTTTGATGAGCCCGAAGGAATCCTTCATGGATTGCGTCGGTTGCGTCATGCCGGGCATGACGTTTTGGTCCTGCATGTGATGGACCCCGATGAATTAGAATTCCCTTTTACTCGAATGACGATGTTTGAAGGCCTTGAAGGAATGCAGGATCAATTGGCTGATCCTGAAGCTGTACGGGAAGCCTATCTGGCAGAAGTGAGAGAGTTTACTCGCACTATTCGTAGGGACTTTAGGAATAGCGGCATCCAATATCAGTTAGCAGATTGTTCTCGAAGTTTTGATCAGGTCTTGCGAGAAGCTCTGGTCAGGAGATCGGGGAGCCCACGATGAATTTCATCAATCCTGCTCTACTCGGATTTTTGTCTCTGGGATTGATTCCCATCATCATTTATCTGATCAATCGGCAGCGATACCGCAGGCGACCCTGGGCCGCGATGGAGTTCCTTCTCAAGGCGATGAAAAGGCACCAAAGAAGGCTACGATTAGAGAATCTCTTACTTCTTCTGATCAGGACATTGGCTGTACTTCTGTTTGTTATGGCGATGGCTCGCCCAAGCCTAGACGACGGAACACTTCCTGTCATAGGACGAACGGCGAGGCAAGAAGCGGTCATTATCGACGCTTCGGCGAGTACTGCGGCGAAGTTGGCGAGTCGCACGACTCTTCAGGAAGCTCGGGAACAAGCTCGATCCCTACTTCTGGAACTTGAGGCGGGTGATAGAACCGCACTTCTGGTGGGAGGATTACCTCCTGCTGATACTCCGACTCCGAGGTTGGAGTTGGTCGTCGCCGGAGGACCCGCAGACATCCTTGGGCAACTCGAACAAATCAGTCCGGGTTGGTTGCCATTGACGCCCGAGTTTTTGATCTCCGAGGCCGCCGCTTTTGCTGCTGAGGAGGGAGGAGACTGGGTCTTTCATCTGTTCTCTGATTTTCAGAAAGCAGATTGGTTTCAAGAAGATGGAACTGAGTTGCCATCCGTAAGGAAAGCTCTCGAGTTGTTAGAGTCTTCGGGTGGTCAGTTACTCATTCATAATGTTGCTCCAACGAAGCCACGAAATGTAAGCCTGACCTCGCTTCGTCCATCCAGTGGATTGATCAGTACAGATGTACCTCTTTCATTCCAGGTTGATCTTGTGAATAAGGGCACTGAAACCGTTCCCGGACTGGAAGTCGAACTTCTCGTGAATGGAGAAGTTCAAGGGACGAGAAGGATCGATGTTGAGGGTGGGCAAGAACTGACCCTCGGCTTTCCACACATCTTCCGTCTCCCGGGTGTTGCCAATGTCGAAGCACGCTTGAAGAGCGACGATCTTGATAGAGACGATGCGCGGTGGTTTGCATGTGAGGTCGTGGAGTCTGTAAAAATATTGGTGGCTGACGGCGGCTGGAATCCAGATGACGAATCTTCTGAATCTGAGTGGCTCGTTGCGGCGATTGGTGAAAGTGAAAGTTCGAGTCGTGGAATTCGACTCTCGCCATACAACGTTGAAGTCATCCCCGAAGACAGACTTCTTTCTGCTGATCTAGACGGCGCAAGGATTCTCGTTCTTGCAGATGTTTCACGAATGAACCCCGCCGAGTCAGAGAGAATCACAAAATTTATCTCTGATGGAGGCGGCGTCCTCGTCTTCACTGGATCTCGTATGGATCCGGCGAGTTGGACTGCGAATGCTTGGCAGAATGGTGAAGGCTGGTTCCCATGGAAACCAGGAATCTCCATTTCTGATCCGAGAAGACAAGTCTATTACCACTGGCTCATCAAGGATCCTGAGCATCCTGTGATGGAATATCTCGCTGGCGATCCCGAAGCTGGACTCGGTGATGTCATCGTTCACGGTTTCCAAAAACCTGAACTTTTTGCAGATGGAATCGAGGTCCTTCTTGAGCTGGACGATTTCGATCAAACCCCGATATTGGTGCAATCCAGTTTTGGAAAAGGAACAGTAATCGTTCTTGGAACAGGTGCGGATCGGGAGTGGAGTAACTTCCCGGTAACACCTGCGTATGTATGTTTTCTTCATGAATCATTGCCATGGCTCACGGTACAAGATGGCAGTCGTAAAAATCTGGCATTGGGAGAACCTCTCGTTCAAGAGATATCTTCTGCAGATTATGCTCCGAGAATTTCTTTGGTGACCCCTGAAGGAAGTGCCGTCCCCCTTGCATTGAAAGAATCTGAAGACCGAAAATCATTTCTTCTTTCAGTGGCAGGTTCTTGGTCTCCAGGTGTCTATGAGATTCGATTTGAGAAAGATTCCGGCGAGACGAGGAGCGATGCTTTTTCCGTCAATCCTATAAAAGGCGAGGGCGCACTGGTCTTTGCCGATCCAGATGGAATCGTAGAGATATATCCCGCAGTCCAAAGGGGAGATTTCTTGAATGAGAATCAAAGCGAATCGACCTCGGGTCGAAAAGGGGATCTTTGGTACCCCCTCTTCTACACAGTTTTGTTCCTTTTAGTTCTTGAGACGGGACTCGCGAGTTTCTTTAGCCGGGCAAGGAAGAGTTCACGATGATATTTGATCTTTCCTTGTTGATGTTTGCCGAGACCCGGACAGAAACTCGTATCGAGTGGCTATCCGCACCGGAGACCTGGATTACAGCCGTGATCATCATTCCGTTGCTCTTAGCAGCCGCCGCATGGTGCTATCGCGGAGATCAGGGCAAGTTGGGACTCGGTTCCCGCTTTCTTCTCAGTTCGCTTCGGTTCGCCGTTCTATTGATATTGGTCCTGATTCTTTTCAAGCCGACTCTGACGAAAGAACGAGTCCAAACTGAAAACTCAACTGTTGTGGTTCTCGTAGACGATTCCTTCTCGATGGGAATTCGCGATCGTTATGAGGATATTCAAGTTGATCAGCAGATAAGAAGTGTCGCTGGAGTGGAGGCGATAGCCGAACCCTCTCGACTCGAGGTGGCCAATGGAATTCTTAATGGAGGCCAATCGAACTTAATCGAACGCCTTCGAGAAAAAGCCGATTTAAAAATAATGACAGGCTCAGATGGCGTGAGAGCCATCACGGAGATGTCGAGGTTATCTGCGGATGATCCCATCTCCGAAATCACGGCGACAAAGGTAGATGAGCTGGAACTGAGGGGACGGGTCAGTCGTATTGGAGACGCCATCTCGGATGCGGTAGATAGCGTTCGGGGAAAAAAGGTTTCCGCAGTCGTTCTGATCAGCGATGGACAGGACAGCGGAGGAGTCTCCACGCCGGAAGACGTTGCGAAAAGACTGAATCTTCGGGAGATTCCGGTTCATGTTATTGGAGTCGGTAATTCGGCAGATCCCAGAGATATTCGTATGGTCGATCTCGACTTAGCGGATGTGGTCCTTGAGGGAGACATGGTCCCGATTGATTTTCGAGTCGCTGCAGAAGGATTTGAAGGACAAGAAATTCGAGCTGGCTTGAAATTGATTCGAGAGGATGGCGGGGTCGAGCAAAGAATCGATTACTACGTCAGAATCGGAGAAGACGGCGAGGTCGTTCCTCATCGTTTGGAGTTTACTCCCAAATCTCCCGGTCAATATTTGTGCAAAATAGAACTTCCATATCAAAATGGAGAGTTGTTCAAAGAAAATAACGCACTCGAAAAACCGGTCACGGTTGTTGCTCAAAAAATTAAGGTTCTCTATGTTGAGGGTCCTCCCAGATATGATTACAGATATCTGAAGAACTCCCTCATACGAGATCCAACGATGGAGACGCACTGCCTGCTTCTGGAAGCTGATCCAGAGTTCCCGCAGGAGTCCTCCCCGGGTCTCAGACCGATTCGGTCTTTTCCCCGAAAACGGGAAACTCTTTTTGAATACGACGTCGTGGTCCTTGGTGATATCAGGCCCGATGCTCTCTCCACTCAGCAGCTCGAGTGGTTGACGGAGTTCGTAGAGGACCAGGGAGGCGGTATCGTTTTCCTGTCAGGTCAATGGTTTATGCCGCGCCGTTTTCTCGGCTCGCCTCTTGAGCGATTGTTGCCGGTAGAGTTAGAAGATGCGGATGTTCGCGGAAGTGGATCCAGGGATCTTACTGAATCATTCCATGTACGACTGACACCCGAGGGACTCGATCATCCTGTCATGCAGTTGACGGGAGACTCCGAGCGAAACGAAGAACTCTGGCAGTGGCAAGGTCGAAGTGACAGAACGATGCCCGGATTCTTCTGGTATCAAAAAGTCAAAAAGTTGAAGAAAGGGGCAGTTGCCCTCGCAGTTCATGAGACAGATGAACACTTCACGTATGGACCTCGACCTATCTTCGCTTTTCAGTACCAAGGAAGAGGGAGATCTTTCATCTCCCTGACCGATGACACATGGCGTCTGCGGAGACTTGTGGGGAATCGATGGTTTTATCGATTCTGGGGACAGGTCATTCGATTCGTAGGAGCTTCCCGTTTGCTGGGCCCGTCAAAGCGATACTCTGTCAGTGTTGATCCCCGAGAAGCGATTTTGGGTAGTGAAGTTAACGTCCTTGCCCGATTGCTGGGACCTGACTTCAAGCCCACCTCAGATGAAGAAGTTGAACTTCAATTGGAAAGAGTGGATCCCCCAGGGGGTAGCTCACTCAAGGTGTCTGCACTCAGAAACCCAGCCCGCCAGGAGTACTACGGGGTGACGCTTGAAACCCGTGAATTGGGTGAACATAGAATCGCCTTGATTGACCGTGAGAAGGAAGTGGCTTCAGCGACCTACAGAGTGGTGGTCCCGCAACTAGAATATGCGGATCCCAAAATGGACCAGCAGCGTTTAACTCGTATAGCCGAGTTTTCAGGTGGCAAGTATTACTCAGCTCAGGATGCTTCGAATGTGGCGGATTCAATCGAAGTACTGGAGAGAGAAGTCCCCATTTCTGCGGACCGAGAGCCTCTTTGGGATACTCGTTTGATTCTGGCACTCTTCACACTGTTATTGACTGTAGAATGGATACTGAGAAAGGTCTTCAGATTACCATGATGATCAGCACCCGTTTTTTGCCATTAAGGATGCTTCTTCAGCCAAAGGCACGTCGTGACCTTTTGGTTCTGGGGAACTCTGGGCATAGTGCTGGTGACGATCTGAATTTTCATAAATCCTCTTTCGCGATCGTCCTCACCTTCTTGATGAGTTTTCTTTCTATTGCAACTCCTCCAGTTCAGGCCGATGTCGGAAAGGCTTTGATCCCACTTGTTGTAAGTGCGGATGCTCAGTCTCAAAGATTCAGAGAGTCGATTCAGAAAATTCAAGATGGCGATGTCTCGGAGGGTCTTCGAAGATTGCAGGGCCTTCATGAGGAGATCTGGGGGAAAGATTTACTGATCGAATCGTATCGCGATGATCACTGGCTTCAGACCGTTCCGATTTCTCAAAAGATCAACCAGTACTTGGTGAATCTTCCCGAAGATCAAAAAGCTTTTTATATTTCAGAATTTTCAACTCGTGCGTTTTCAGTACGAAAGAAAGCCATTTCTGAGAGAGATCCTTTCCAACTGTTTAGAGTTGCTCAACTCTTCCCGTTGATGGATTTCAGGCGAGATTTACTTATCTTGTCTGGCGATTTGTTTTTTGAAATGGATGAGCCGGATGCTGCTATCAATGTCTGGCAACAAGCGTCAAGGATTCCAGTTGCTGGCGATCTCTCGCCAGCATTAACTCGAGATCTTGCAGAGCGAATCTGGCTGGCGGGGCAACGCGCCGGCAGAGAAGAGTTGATTGCCGAAATCAAAAACTTATATGACGACCTTGATGAGATTGTTCAAGATTCTGCGCCCGTGAGTAAAAAGAGGAAGTTATCGAGGATTCCTTCGTTGTCTTTCGAAGAGGGAGAGATTTCTTGGAAGACCAGTGACTACTCGCGGCACATCGCTTCCAACCCAAGGCAATACAGAAGTTATTTCTCTTCTGATTCAAACTCACTTGTTTCACCTGGGGTGGATAAGTCGAGGTTGGCAATCCCAACTTCAAGTAAGTTGCTTCGATATGATCTCCGCACGGGAAAGTTGATTTCCGATTTCAATCTTCGACCGGGAGATTCGACGTTCCAAGAGCAGGATCCCAATATGCGACTGTGGGCAGTTGAGGGAGAGAAATATATCCTCACCTCATATGTATCCCGAGCCAGTCGCAGAGAAAACTATCTCGGATATGACATTCAAGTGTCATTGCCTTGGAGAGGGATCAAATGTTGGGGTGTAGGTGGTCGGGGTGGAAGATTACTCTGGGATACATCAAGAAGAGATAGCACCGATGAGATTCTGAGAACGACCAGTTTTAATTCTCGACCCATTATTCAGGACGGCAAGATTTACGCTCTGGGTTGGAGAAAGAGTGGCTATATCGATGTGAGTCTCTGGTGTCTCGACGCCGAGACAGGCAAGAGAATCTGGATGCGACCACTCGTTGGTAATCAGGTGGAACTCACCATGTTTGGTGAACCATCTCGTGAGCCTATTCTCGGATCATTACTCATCGCCGATGATGTTGTTTATAGCTGTTCTAATCTGGGTGCTATCGCTGCAATGCGGGCCTGGGACGGAAAGGTTCTGTGGATTTCAGAGTACGAGAGAGTGACGAAACGGAATGGCCGTCGTCGGTACAATTCCAGAGGTAGCTCTTCTCAAGCTTGGAAACCGAATCCACTGATTCTGAAGGACGGTTATCTGTTCGCGACTCCACTGGATTCCTCCTACTTGTATTCACTTTCAGCAAAAACAGGCGCGCTGAATGCGAAGGTTTTTAACAACGGAGGAATCGGCCCATACATGCTGGGTATTGCAGGCAACCGGTTGTTCCTTGCAGGGGACATGATCACCTCCATGATATATGTCGACATCGGCCGCGAAGAGTTATATCAACAATCGATCGTCAGGAATCCTTCAGAGTCGCGTCCGGCTTTGGTAGAGGAAGGTGTGCTTTACATCAATCAAGTCGATGGTTGTTTGTATTTGGAGGGGCTCAAACCGAGAACTCCTCAAAAGAAGATTGCTTCACTCGTATCTGATAGAGTTCGAAACCGAAATAATGGTTGGAATCAGGTCGTAGAGGTGGGGGGCGTTATCGAAGTGCTCGATGGTCAGATATTGATTACGAATCCATATCAGGCAACTTGCGTCACGCCCCAGAAAAAGTCGAGGGAGAACAAATGATACTTCGCTGGCTTACTATTCTGATTTTGTTGGGAGCGTTGGCTCCGGCCTGTTCCGTTTCGGGTCAAGTTGTGGACGAGGGTCCAGAACGAGTTATCGATTTGGAACTCCAAGAGAGATCTCGTCTCGCTGTAGAGCGAGGTCTACAGTTTCTAAAAAGAACTCAAAACTCCGATGGTTCCTGGACGGACAAAATTGGACGTAAAGTTCACTACGAGTACCGTGGAAGACTTGGAAAACATGTCGGTGTTACTGCCTTGGCTTGTATTGCTTTCTTGGCAGAGGGCAGTTTGCCGGGAAGAGGCAAATACGGCGAACAAGTTGAAAAGGGACTCGACTTCGTTTTACGAAATGTTCAGACGAATGGGTTTATTACTTCCGATGAGTCTCGAATGTACAGTCATGCATTTGCCACCCTGTTCTTAGCAGAGGTATACGGCATGACAGGTATGGAGCGCGTCAAAGAAAAGCTGAAACGCTCCGTGGGCTTGATCGTTCAAGCACAAAACGAAACAGGGGGCTGGCGATACCAGCCTGGCGCAGATGACGCAGACATGAGTATCACAGTTTGCCAAGTGATGGCTCTGAGGGCTGCGAGGAACGCTGGAATAAATGTTCCCAAAAATTCGATCGATAGCGCCATCGCCTATGTTCGAAAGTCAGCAAGCATTGAGAGTGGCGGATTCATGTACCAACATGAAATCGGTCCCAGCGGTAGAGTGCAGCGATCGAGAACGACTTTCCCTCTGACAGCAGCGGGTATCACTGCGCTCTATGGCGCGGGTATTTACGAAGATCGTTTAATCGTCGATGGGCTGCGCTACCTCTCTCGTCATAGGCCTCGTCGATACGAAGCCCTCAATACCTTCGATTACTACTACGGTATGTACTACGCAACTTTGGCTGCGTTTCAGCGAGGCGGCGAATTTTGGACGAAATGGCATAGGGATACCTGGCGGGACATTTTGGCATTACAAAATGCGAGCGGGTCATGGAAAGATCTCGTTGGCGAGAACTACGCCACGGCAATGGCCTGCATCATTCTGGAAGTCCCATATCAATACCTTCCGATATTCGAGAGGTGATCGTGTCTGAATCTTCTGAAGGAATAACCATCAATAGACCCGTCATTGCGCTGAAACGATTGCGTCAGTTACGGTCACGTCGTCGTCTGATGAGAGTGGTCACTGGAGTCTTACGCTGGTTAGCGTTGGCTTCCGTTGCGATGTGGGCTGCGTTCTTGTTGGACTGGGTAGCAGTATTGCCTCAGTTACTCAGAGGGCTTCAGGGGGCTTTTTGGATAGTTCTTCTGGTCGTGGCATTTCGGGCAATATTGCTCGCAGTCAGACGTCCCGCCCGTGAGTCAGAGCTGGCTGCCATGGTGGAGGTCTCATCAAAAGAATTAGAAGATTCTTTGATCACCGCTATCCAGCTGACAGATCCCGAAAACCCTCGTCGTCACTATTACAATCCTGAGCTCATCCGTAGGACAGTTGAACTCGCCGAAGAAAAAATGGAAACTCTTCGACCGGGGAAATTGCTCACTTGGAGTCGTGCAAGAACCACATTTTTCATATTGCTGTTACTTTTAGGCCCTGCTGTGGCAGGCCAATGGTTACGACCTGATCTCGTTCGAAATTTCATCGACAGGAATGTCTTCTTGGAAGATAAACCTTGGCCGAGAAGTTATGACCTCGTTGTGTTGAGCCCCGTTGAGAATGAAATGATTCTCGCAAAGGGAACTTCATTAGTCGTCGAGGTTCGCAAAGATCGAGGGGGTAATGCTAGGGGATTTCTTGAAGTCAAATTCCCAGAAAGCGATGGTCGAAGAGCCATAAATGAAGAGATTTCGCTGGACCGAAAAGGGAATGAAGGATTCCGGTATGTCTTTCAAAATATGCAGAGAGACATCGAATTCAGAGTTCGCTGTGGGGATTTCACTAGTAACTGGTATGTCGTTCAGGTGAAGTCGCGCCCGCGTATCGAGGAAATGGAACTTTACTATGAGTTCCCGGAATACACCGGCTTGTTCTCAGATCTAGAAAACCCTTCTGTTCGCAGCGGGCATGTGAAAGCTCCGATGGGAACCTCTATTCGCTTTCGAGGACGAAGCAGTTTACCGATTCAATCGGTGATTCGTGTCGAATCAAGGCCCAGTGGAGATGGAGAAGAGTTGATACGGAGCGATGTGAAGCTTCTCGCTGGAAACATCGTAGAAGGTGAGTTCATTGCTCAAGCGGATGCACGTTGGTGGTTTGAAATGACCAGCACCGAAGGATTCCAAAACGAAACACCTATTACTTGGCGAATTGCGGTCATACCCGATAGAGCCCCAGAAGTCTTGATTGAACAACCGGGCCAAAATATTGAGGTGACTCCGCGAGCGCTGTTGGACGTGGCAGTTCTCTTGAGAGATGACTACGCCGTCCAATCGGGGACTTTAATTTTCGAACCTGAATTAAACGATCAGGAGTCCTTAGACGCCCGTGTGATCGAACTCCAGGATCTGATGGTTGATCCTGAAGAACCCAGAAATTCGAAACAGTCTCTCAGTATCGATCTTGATCAATGGGAGTTAGAGCCTGGGCAACGATGGAAGTATCGTGCCGAAGCGAAGGATGCTCTGGGTCAAATTGGTGTCAGTCGAACTTGGATTCTCAGCGTATTGAGTGAGGAAGAGTTGGAGCGAGTGACTCAGGACGAACTCACATTATTGCGTGAGCGACTGGAAGAAACTCTGACTGTTCAAAGAGATGTCCGAAGAGAGCTTGAAGACTTGTCAGAAGCTCTTGGAAAAGGTGAGAAGCCGGAGGAACTGGCTCCTCTCGCCCGTCAGGCACGGACAGGCCAAGACAGAGTTTCGACAAGAATCGAAGATGCTGCTGAGCGACTCGAAACCATCACAAGTCGATTGATGCGAAATCGAATGAGTGCCGCCGAAGAGTTGTCTTGGATTCAAGGACTTGCTAGCAACCTAGACAAGATTTCTTCCGAAACGATGGCACCTGTCCGGCAAAAACTGGACGAGCTTGCCCAAAAAACCTCAAAGGGAGAGGTCGATCAAGAAGACGCAGAGGATGCGATTTTCGAAGTCCAACGAGTGGAAAGCCAACTTGGCGACGTCGTTTCCGATTTGCAAGAGTGGGGTGATATGAGAACGATGATTCGCAAGGTTGAAGAACTGATCAAGACCGAGCGAGAACTTGAAGAACGTGTTCAAGAGAGAGTTCGAGAGAGTCTTGGCGGAGAAGCCGCTCCGGGAGGGGATGACCGATGATCAGATGTTTTAGCCTGTTATTGATCCTTTTATTCCTCATACCGAACGTCGATTCTTTAAATGGACAAACAGCGGACCGCTTAGCTCGTTTACAAGAAGAAGCTCGCAAGTACCTCAGGGACCTTCAGGGCCAAATGGAAACCTTGGCCAAGCGACTCGACGAAGACATTCCCGAAGATTCTCAGAGGTTGCGAAGTGCACGGCAAAAAATCATTCAGGATCTCATCGAAGATGATATGCGTGCTGTCACTGAGGCTTTGAGTAGCGATGATTACGTAAAAGCGTTGGAGACAACCCGGAAAGTTCGAGCGAACCTTGAATTGGTGTTGTCGATTTTAGAATCATCTCGAATCGACCCTGAGGCGGTCGAATCTGATCTTCAGAAGGTGAATGATCGCCTGAGTAATATCAGTGAACTTGCTGATACTCAAAGATCGTTACTAGATGTTACGAAGAATGCAGACGAGGCAGAGCAGGATATGCGTGACCTCGAAGAAGTTCAGGATGATTTAGGATCACTGATCGATGCACAGGAGAATCTGCCTGATACTCCCGATAGCTCAGCCGATAACTCTCAGTTGGCGGACCAGGCGATGGATATCTCAAGAGGAGTCCAAAATCTTGCTGATCGGCTCACTCGGGAAGCGCGTCGGCAAAGAACTCTCTCTGCAGTTTCTCGGCAGATTCAAGATCTCCAGCAGCAACTCGAACAAGATCTTCAAGAAGCACAGGAACAGGCCACAGCAAACAATGGCCAGCCGACCGGGGATCGAGGAGAACGCTCGAATCGTGCGAAATCGCAAGCGAGAGCGGCTCGATCCTTGTCTGAGCGAATCAATTCTATTCGTAGAGAAGCCACTGCCGATGCTGACAACGGTGATGCTGAAGCAGAAGAAATCTTGGAAGATCTTGAAGCGGCATCTCAAGCGCTACAGGAAGCCGCACAAGAAGCTGAAAAGGCGGCCTCGGCATTCAGTGGTGATCCCAGTGAAAGCGTCGATCGGTCTGATCAAAAGCAAGCGCTGTCAGAGGCACAAAGTGCAATTCAGAGGGCCGGGGATAGTAATAACGAAAGAACCGGTGGGCTGCGTGAACAACTTCAGGAAATGAAAGACCGATTGGGCGATTGGATTCAAAACGCCAGCGGCAAACTTTCTGATGAGGTTCTCGAGGCGGGCGCATCTGCGCAAGAAGACTTGAAGGCCGCAGGCGATCAACTCGATCAAGCCATGGCTTCTGGCCAACAAGGCCAACAAGGCCAACAAGGACAACAAGGACAGCAAGGCCAACAAGGTCAACAAGGCCAGCAAGGCCAGCAAGGCCAACAAGGTCAGCAAGGCCAACAGGACCAACAGGGCCAACAAGGTCAGCAAGGCCAACAAGGCCAACAAGGCCAACAAGGCCAGCAAGGCCAGCAAGGCCAACAAGGCCAACAAGGCCAACAAGGCCAACAAGGCCAACAAGGCCAGCAAGGCCAACAAGGCCAACAAGGCCAACAAGAGCAGCAAGGCCAACAAGATCAGAGAGAGAAAGTAGAAAGTCTTCAGGAAGCTGGAGAGCGTGCGC
>Ga0105349_10000387_pt1 | contig 16910 bp, 20 predicted proteins | sample EN1Hudseemescosm_FD_83661 | JGI IMG/M metagenome (GOLD analysis project Ga0105349, IMG submission 83661) | Methane-oxidizing microbial communities from mesocosms in the Hudson Canyon - EN1B Hudson Canyon | ecosystem: Environmental > Aquatic > Marine > Cold seeps | place: Hudson Canyon...
AATATTATTAATATTCATAAACTGTATGGCCTTTTTCGACTAATTGACATAAAAATTCCAAGCAAAAATTTAGACATTTAATGAACATCAAATAATTTTTCTCTTAGCTATAGAGGGTATTAAATTTTATATATAAATAATGAATAAATCCTAAATCCCTTTGAAATAATTTAGAAATTTTTTTGTTGGGGTTACCAAAGAAGTGTTAACAATATAGCCTTCTTTAAATTTTGCATCAATATTTTTGAAATTCATCTCTTCTCCAATCATATTATTGCAATTGCGAAACCTACTACTACTAAATTTTTTATACCCTGAGTTTGTAACTCCCAACCATTTAAAAAAAGGGCGCAAGTCTACTTTTCTTGTTAAATACTCACTATATAATTTAACTGAGTCATCTCTAGAGATTCTTTTGAAACGAATCTCTCTACTTAAATGATCTCGGACTTTCTTATAACTAAACTTTTCAAATCTCAATAAATCATGAAGACCATAATAAACACTAGAACCAGACCTTTCAAATTGATCAAAGGTATAAATAGAGTTTTCAGGCTTAAAACCGTATTTAACCATATGTTGATTTTGCCTCCAAGGATCCCATCTCATATAATTACTTAAATAAATTCCTGTCACCTTTTTTGCCTGCTTTATTGGCGGATAAATATAATGATACTGGTTGTGCTCACTTATCTGAGCCCCTGTACCAAAGAAATTCTCCTCATCCACACAAAATAAATCATGTTGAACTCTCCCCCATCCAGACATTTCAACCATATCATGATGTGAAAACTTACCTGTTTGCTCTGTAGCCTGAAGTCCGCCCCATACAATAAGTGGAATTTTCATATCTAGGGCGAGCCTGACCGGATATGCCGTCTTAATAGCTTGATAGGGCCAATATATTGAATTAAACTTCCTTAAAGATGTTCTAACAGCCTCCTTGTAATCAATAATATTTGGATTAAAAGTTACCATGTCTAAGTCAAAATGAGTTTCTAAATTATGCAAATTATGCCAACTCAATTCAGTTCCAAAATAATTGTTTACATTAACAAGTAAAGGTTTTAAATTAAGTCTTAAGACTGTTTCCACCACATAATAATCCTCAGCATCCGCATTTAATGGAATAATGCAATCATAATTTGCTTTATTTCTCTTTATAATATTATGGCATTTTTCTTCCAGATTTCTCCATTTTTCATCCCAATCAATAACATCTTTCTCTTTATGGGTTAAACAACCTGTGCATAATCCAGTGTCGTCAATTACTTGACCCATTGGATGCTTAATATCATCTAAACACTGAATACACTGCCTCATCTTAATCCTTGAATAGAAAACTCTGAATGCAAGGCAACGTTGTCTAGGGAGACTCCAGCCAGTTTCATTTCTTTTGCTTTATGAATATCTAGCTTTGTTAAGCCACCTGAGATCAAACCCTGTCAATAGGGAACTTTAAAAATTTAAAAACTTTAAAATTAAAACCTTTTCTGGTACCTTCTGCGTCTGCATCTAACAATATTACTTCGTTACATAATGAATTTAAATTTCTCCAAAACTCGTCAGACACATTGATAAATTTATTCCTTTTAGAGTGGTAAATTTTTAATGTATTTTTGTGCAAGATAAAGGGCATATAGGCAAGTATAGCTTGACGCCCCATCTTTAAAGACACTTGTTTGATTACTTCATTATCATCAAATATTAAACTATTAAAAACCAATCTTTCAAAATATGGGTCATTTGTAATTTCCGCTATATTTTTAACATTGAGCCCACCTCCAACACTAAGTGGTGTTGAGATAGATACATCTTTTAATTCTGTTAGTACTTTAGATGTATCTACACCCTTTCCTTTCAGTGGAATGATTAAATGAATTTCATCAACTTCATAATCATCCAAAAAAGACAGTACATTTTTTACACAACCTAATATGCGTTTTGTATTAAAGTTATAACTTTGAAGCGCCCTTCCATTAATATCCAGCAAAACTGTTGCACCAATCCTAAAACTCATATTATTAACTTTAGCAAATCTTGGCCAGTCTGCTGGCTTTTTTCTGGATGGAATTGCATACCAAAAATATTATTTTTAAACGCATACGAAGTAATTCCATTACTCAAGATATGTGTATATACATCATCTTCTAATTCAATCATTAACTCATGATTAAAAAACACCCTTCCATCTATTTTTTTTACTCTTTTTTTTGGAAAAGAAACATTATGTTTTACCCTTCTTGTATCAATCTTGATATCTTCCCATCCATTGTGTGTTTTTTTATCTTCAATATACCTAGTAACTCCATTTAATAAGCCTAAACAATTTGTCCCAGAGTCTTCTTCAGAATAATTGCTCAGGATCTGAAAGCCTAAGCAAATTCCAATTATTTTTTGCCCAGATTGACACCTTTTTATGATTTCTTTATCAAGCGCCAAGCTTTTCAATCTCTCCATATACTCACCAGCAGACGCAACACCTGGAATAATTATAGGACCATTTGTAAACTGATCTATATTTGTAACCCTTCTAGGAAAAAGATGACAATCTCTTGTCCAGTGTTCGATCGAATTTATATTACCCAACCCAACATCAATTATATTAACTACCAAAATCAACCCCAACCTTAAACTTTCTTCTTGGTCTTACACCTTTTTCTATTGTAAAAATATCATGATTTGTATATTTATTAACAACATCCCAAAAAAAATTAACCTTAATGCCGACATATTTACAATATCTTAATACGATAGAATCATCACATATACCATCATACTTTTTAACTAAATTAATAGCCTCATTCCTTGTTAATATGTCACACCTTATTCTTTCATTACAAATATCTGTAGCACGACCAAAACCAAATTTATAATATTTAATCATCATGTTTATATTAGTAAACTCTTCATCTAGCATTGATGCACCACTTATATCTCCAGTGATCTTTGTGTCATCTGGCCTGAGAGTCAACCCTGTTAATGCTGCATAAATTGAATTTTCATCATTACTCCAATCATCCCATGCAGTTCCAAGATACATAATATCTACTTTAGCTTTATCAAAAGATTCTTTACAAGGATAAAGATACGCTTTCGCCTTGTATGCATCAACTTCGTCAAAAATCCACTCGACTCCACCATCTTTCAATGTGTTTAAATTCCGTAGATTATTCCCATCAAAATAATTAACTCCTTCTGTATTTGCATCCCCTACTTGAAGCGCAGGATTTTCACCCCAGAAAATTAACGGTATTTTTTTTGACATGGCAATCCTTGGTACAGCAGAAAATAAAGCCATTTCAGTTGACTTGACTACATTGCCAAATTTTTTAAATGAAGATAAGGATAATTTAGCTGATGACTGAGGCGCAGGAGTAAACACCTCAATATCAAAGCCCAGTGAAATTAAATTAGACATATTAGATGCGCCAATATCTGTCATTTGCAAAGGAGGGTATCCACAGCAAACCAACAAAGGCTTTAAACCTAGCCTATCCCTAACCCAATGTGCTTGCCTAGTACTATCTTTGCCACCACTAACTCCAACAATACAATCATACAATCCATGATTCTTTTTTTTAGATTTTGTTTCACGTATCATTTGTTTAAGAAACTTTAATCTACTACTAAAAGACTCGCTAAGCTGATTTTCGCTATATTCACAAGCAATGCACACACCACTTGAATTAAACGATGCATTAGGTCTAAGATCTGTTGTTAGGCATTTTTTACAATACTTCATTTAACTAAGTGCCAATTAAGTGCTGTTCCTCTCTTAATCTCCATTTTTGAAGTTTTACTCAGAATTTCTTCATAATATTTTGGAAGCAATCCAAAACCAGGACGAATAGAACGTACATTGTCCGTGCTAAATTTTTCACCTTTTTTAATGTCTTTAACCACATACAAAGAACGGCGGAATATTAATCCTGACTTTTCAGCCTCTTTTAATTCATAACTGGCAACACCTAATGATTGGTGGGCTATTTTTGTATCAATACATAGTTGTTTTAATTCGTGTGGTTCTATTGAAAACTCACTATCAGGGCCTTTGTCAATGCGACTTAGAGTAAAGTGTTTTTCAATCAAGCATGCGCCCAACCCAACACTTGTAGTAGCAACGGTTGTTCCCATTGAGTGATCTGACAAACCCACAAGCACACCAAACTTTTCTGCCAAATCTGAAATAGTTTTTAGGTTTGATTGTTCAGGTGGTGCAGGATAACTACTAATGCAATGTAACAATACCAAATCTTGACAGCTATTTTCTTTTGCTGTTACTACAGCCTCTTCTATTTCTTCTAAATTTGCCATACCTGTTGACATAATCATCGGTTTTTTAGTTTTAGCAACTCTTTTGATAAGTGGTAAATCAATGATCTCAAAGGAAGCAATTTTATAAGCAGGTGTGCCTAATTCTTCTAGTAAATTAACTGATGTCTCATCAAAAGGCGTACTAAAAATAGTAATACCTATTTCTTTAGCATAATCAAACAAAGGCTTGTGCCATTCATAAGGTGTCTCTGCTTCTTTGTATAAGTCATATAAAGTATAACCATCCCATAAACCACCTTTAATTTGAAATTCCTTATTCTCACAAGGAATAGTCATTGTATCAGCAGTATAAGTTTGTATTTTGACTGCATCTGCCCCCGCATTTTTAGCCGCCTTAATGCTTTCAAATGCTCGCTCAATACTTCCATTATGGTTCGCAGATAGCTCAGCAACAATATACGGTTCTTGTTGGTTATTTATTAATCTATTGTTAATAATCATAGGTTAGTCTTTCTTAATTGTTAATGTATATCTATTGCCATCTATTTCAAAAAAAGCAGGATATTCATCATTATCAACAATTCTTAATAAATTAAACTGATCTTTAATTGTTTTATTAATATCTAACTCACTATCATATTTAGTTCTTTTTGCAAAAAAACTTTCTTCGCCACTTTGTGGTTTTGATATTTTATACTCTTCATAGTGATCTAAAAAATCCACACACATCTCTTCAATCATATTTGCTTGTTTTTGGCGCAACTCATTATTTAACTCATAGCCAGTTAGTTTTAGTGACTTTGAAAAATATATATCACCATTATCTAAACCAGTAGATGCCTCAAATATTGTAAATATAATATCACTTTTACCCTCCAATACTTGCCAAAATAATGGCGCCCAACCTTTGCCTTTAGGAAGTGCACTAGAATGTATAACTATATTATGTTTATGCAATTTTAAATATTTTTCTTTAATAATTTTATGGTAACTCAATATAAAAACAATATCATACTCATCACTAATATTTTGATGATTATAAAATAATTGTGAATCCTTTATTTGCTTACACAACTCTTTAGAATGAGCAACAAACCATTGGTTCTTTGAAGTTAGGATAGCAATTTTCATTTCAAAATCTCTTTTACATATTGGGTAAATTTCTTAACGTTAAATAATTGAAGTGTCAACCACCTTCTTCTTTCTAAATAATGGTAAATGTATTTCTGATTTTCAGCAGTTTGAATAGCAATAAACGGCAGTTTTAAAGACATTACCTCATAAACAGTAACACTTGGTGTAATAACTGCAAAATCACTGTCATCCATCAGTTTTGCAATATTTTGGTGATCAATATGAATGTGAACCTGGGAGTATCGCTGAGAAAATTCTAATAAGGCGTTGATATTGGAGTTTGAACTAGTAGTCGTCAAATTAACAGTTATATGATTGAAGCCAATTAATACACTCAGCACTTCTACACTTATATTAGTAGTGTCAGCTCCACCCATCGACACAAATGCGGTTGGATTGTCTTTATTTATCTGACGGCTTTTAGGTTTTATTTTTTTAAATTCATCACGAATCAATGTGTATTTTTCACCGCATCTTAACTCGCAAAAACTTGGTACTAAATCTTTATACTGTTCATCTTTAGCATAAATATTATGGTTGAGCAGTATGTCACAATGATGAGGTTGATAAGTATCATCAAGACTTAGGATTTTTACACCTGTTTTATCCTTGACGGTCTTTTCAAACTGCTCATCAATATCGTAATGATCAAAAATCAACAAATCAATAATGCTATCATTAATAGTATTAATTAGTGTTTGAGTGGTATTATCACCTAGGATAATAAACTGGTAACCGTGTTCTTTGACTTTATGATTAGCATTGCCTGGCAAGCCTTGCATGGCAAAAACAACATTATCTTGTTCGTATTGTTCGGCTAACACGAGGCAACGCATCAAATGACCTAAGCCAATTTCTGATGAAGAGTCTAAACGAAATATAACTTTCATTTTTCCTCTGTAACTTTATACATCGATTCTGCTCTATGCCAATCTTCCAATGTATCAATATCCTGAACTATTTTTTTTGGCAAAACAACAGGGATAGATTTTTCAGAAAACATACTCACATTATCTAAAAATGCTTGTGGCTTACCCCAATAAAATTGACCAGCATCATGATAGGCTTCTTCTAAATCTTGTGAACGACTTGAAAGGTGTTCAGGATAAAACATTGAAACCTTGCCATTATCAATTTTAATTGCTCTTTGAATTGGGAAGGGGAAACTGGTTACTGAAAAGGCGAATAGTTGATTACTATTGCTTAATGATTCTAATCCTTGTTTTAAATATTGAGCATCAACAAATGGTGCTGTTGCGTAAACACAGCAAGCATAATTGATTTCCATACCTTGATCTAGAAACCAATTAATTGCATGTTTAACAACATCGTTAGTGCCAGTATAGTCATCTGATAACTCTTTAGGGCGAACAAATGGAACTTCAGCACCATATTCTTTTGCAACTTTAGCAATCTCTTCATCGTCTGTTGAAACAATAACCTTGTCAAACAGCTTTGAGTTGAGTGTTTTTTCTATTGAATAGGCAATAATTGGCTTGCCTAAAAAAAATTTTATATTTTTTTTAGGAATTCTTTTGCTACCACCTCTAGCAGGTATTACACATATATTCATTGCAATATCCTTCTTAGCGTGTCACACACTCCATCTTGTTGTTCTGTTGTCATAGCTTGAAATAGTGGAATGCTTATAACTCTATTATAATAAGCCTCTGCATTAGGAAAATCCCCTTCCTTAAAACCAAACTGCTGATAATATGGCTGTGTGTGAATTGGAATGTAATGCACATTTACACCAATGCCACCACTTCTAAGTTCATCAAAGACTTGTTTACGGCTTTTATCAATTTTTTCTATAACAATTTGAATTGGATACAAGTGTAGTGCAGAATAGCTGCTTTTATCTTGATAAGGTTTTATTATTGGAAAATCATTTATAAGCGAATCGTATCTTTCTTGTAGCACATGACGTCTGGCAACAAACTCATCAAGTCTTTGCATTTGGCTAACACCTAATGCAGCTTGTAATTCAGTCATGCGATAGTTAAATCCCAAATCAACTTGCTGATAATACCAATCACCTTCAGGTAATTTGGTCATCAACTCTGAATCACGAGTTACACCATGACTACGAAGTAATTGCATTTGCTTGGCAAGTATTTCATTATTCGTTGTTGCTAGCCCTCCTTCTGCAGTGGTAATAATTTTTACTGGATGAAAACTAAATACAGTAATATCTGAATACTGACAAGCGCCAACAGGCTTATCTAAATACTTACTACCAATAGCGTGTGCAGCATCCTCAATAATCCTAAATCCGTATTCTTTACCTAGGGAGTGGATTTTTTTCATATCACAAGGTTGCCCCGCAAAATGCACAGGGATTACGATTTTTGGAAGCTTATTATTTTGCTTGGCTTGAATGAGTTTTTTTTCTAATTCTGTAACAGACAGATTATAAGTTTGCGGGTCTATATCAACAAAATCAACCTTTGCACCACAATACAAACCACAATTAGCAGAAGCAACAAAAGAGTTTGGACTAGTCCAAAGCCAATCACCCTTACCTAATCCTAACGTCAAGCAAGCAATATGTAATGCTGAAGTGGCACTATTAACTGCTACACTAAATTCTGCTTTGCAATACTTTGCAATTGTCTTTTCAAATAATAGAACCTGTGGACCTTGGGTTAAAAAATCAGATTTTAAAACCTTTATAACTGATTCTATATCGGATTGATTAATGTCTTGCTTACCGTAGGGAATCACGCTTAAATTTTTCCTTTGTTTGCTTCAATCCACTCTTGAAGTTCAGAAATTTTCATCCATTCTTTATTGTTCTCAGAACTATATATAAAGTCTGGGTGAACCTTAATGCCACTTCCAATTCTTATAGGGTCATCAGCCCATTTATTAATTGATGGTAGAATTTTATAATATTCAGTATATTCATAAGTATATAAAGCATCTTCTGGACCAATCATCTGTTCGTGTAGTTTTTCACCTGGTCGAATACCAGTCACTTCTTGCTTTGCTTTGTAATCAACTGCCAATGCAATATCCGTTATTTTCATTGAAGGAATTTTCTTAATATAGATTTCTCCACCCTCCATATCTTCAAAAGCATTCCATACCAATTTAACAGCTTCTTCCAACGTAATCATAAACCTAGTCATACGATTATCTGTGATTGGCAATACACCATCTTCTTTAATTGACAAAAAGAATGGAATAACAGAGCCACGAGAACCCATAACATTGCCATATCTAACGACTGAAAATTTTGCTTCATTGGCTCCAGTATATGAGTTTCCAGATACAAATAACCTATCGGAAGTTAGTTTGGTTGCACCATAAAGATTAGCAGGGCTGCTGGCCTTGTCAGTTGATAAAGCAATAACACGCTTAACACCTTTATCAATACAAGCATCAATAAGATTCATTGCACCAAACACATTAGTCTTTACACATTCGAATGGATCGTATTCGGCAATGGGTACGATTTTAGTAGCTGCAGCATGCACTACGTAATCGATACCATCTAATGCTCGATACAACCTATCTTTATCACGGACATCTCCAATTAAAAAACGAATACGTGGATCGTCTTTAAACAACTTGGCCATTTCCCATTGCTTCATTTCATCACGAGAAAATACTACAAGCCTTTTTGGATTGTATTTCTCTAGGGTCATTGGAATAAAAGTGTGCCCAAATGAGCCTGTGCCACCCGTAACTAAAATTGAAGATTCTTTTAACATATATTTTTAATTTTTTATTAACTGTTGGTAGCTACCAATTTGAGTAACACCGCCCTTATCTACCCTAAAAATATTATCGCAATTCTTCAGAGTAGTTAATCTATGCGCTATAATTAATATCGTCAAATCACTCCCTAAACTCTCTATTGATTCCATAACTGCTAACTCTGTATCATTGTCTAATGCACTGGTAGCCTCATCAAATACCAACACATTAGCGCGCTTGTATAAAGCTCTTGCTATGCCTATTCGTTGCCGCTGACCACCTGACAACCTTACTCCTCTCTCGCCTACATATGTTTTATAACCGTCTTTCCATCCTTCTATCAAATCTGACAATTGTGCCTTATTTACAGCCTCCTCTACATGTTTGTGGTTAATCTGATCTTTAGGTATGGCAAAAGCTATATTTTCTTCTATCGTACTATCAGATAAATATATATTTTGTGAGACATGTGCTATATGTGCTTGCCACTCTCTTACATTCTCATTTGTTATAGTGTTTCCATCTATTTTAAGTGTACCTGTTGTAGGCGATATTAGACCCATTATAAGATCAATCAAAGTACTCTTTCCACTACCTGTTTCACCAACAAACCCTATACGTGAACCCTTAGGTATTTCTAAACTTACATCCCTAATTACCAAAGGAGTGTCTTCAGAATAACGGAAATTTAATTTATCAAGTTTGATCTCATTGTTAAACGGTATTGGTATTAATGATGAATTATCAATGTCTTTTGGTAATGGCTGCTCTAATAACTCCAACATATCTTGGAAAGATGATTTATTTCCTTTGATAGTACTAAATGAGCTATAGATTTGTTGCAGAGCTGGAAGGAGCCTTTGGGCCCCTAATGCAAGTGCTCCTAATATAGGAATCACTGTTAGTTGGCTAGGCTGTTGCGACATTAAATAAGCAGCTATTGCTATAAAGGACATTCCGAAAGCTTCAATAACATTTTTTGGACTACTTGTAATAAATTTATTATTACCTGATGCAATTCGTAACGGAAGATCAGCATCTCGATAAAGCTTACAATAAAATTGTTGACTTTGATCAATCAACACATCTCGAATACCTCCTAGCCCCTCTTGAAGAGATTTGATCATTTGTGTTGAGTTGTCGGCTATTACTTTACTATTTCTATTTAATTGTGACCTAGTATAATAAGACACCGACAAATATAACACCGAAAATACAATTAATGCAGAAAATGCTATTGTTGTATCAATAATCAAAAGAGCGCCTATAATTCCAACCGTTAATATTGTTGCACTAATTATTGTAAGGACTGGAGTTACTACCCCACCAATAACTGTACCTGTTTTAACGATAATACTATTGATTACTTCACTACTATTTCGCATAACATGAACTGAGTATTTTTGGTAAAGGGTACGTTGATAAATATTTACACTTAAATCTGCACCTGTTGAAAATGAAAGCCTAGTCATTACAAAAAGCAACATTAAACGAATAATTCCAGAAATAATTGTTGCTACTATAAACAATATAGTAAGTGGTAATAAAATTTGATCAGGCTCAACAAGGATTGACATCCCAAATATTGGCATCAAAACCTGTAGAAATTGTTGCATGATTGGATGGTAGAAAAACTGATCTGGTGCGGTCAACATACCAAGAAATGGAAGTACAGCGCCTATACTCATAATTTCTGCAAATGATGCTAAAATCATAAGGATTAATACTAATCCAAACTGTTTTTGGCGACGACGAGGCAAGTAACTCCAAAGTTTTTTTATATCATGCACACTAAATATCCTTCATGAAATTATCTTCTATATTTAAATAACCAGATTCTATTAAATTATCTTCAATACACTCCATTAATGCATGACCAGCTGTAATATGTGCCTCTTGTATCCTGCCAGTATTATTATCTGGAACTAAGAAAAATTCATCACATAATTTAATAGCTCTTCCACCACCAGAACCCAAAAATCCATACACTTTTATCCCAATTTCTTTAGCAGCTCCCATTGCTAAAATAATATTCTCTGAATCCCCTGATGTAGTTATTGCAATAAGACTATCATTCTCTTTGCCCAGGGTTTTTACCATCCGCTCATAAAGCAAAGCATACCCAAAGTCATTTCCACAAGCAGTGATTGTAGATGTGTCTTGTGTTAATGCTATTGCTGGAATGCCTTCTCGATTAATATTTGGTCTAAGGCGCACCAGCATTTCTGCTGCCAAATGCTGAGCATCAGCTGCTGAGCCACCATTTCCGCATAACATTATCTTTCCTCCATTTTGAATACTGGTTGAAATATTGCTGGCCATGTTATCTATAACTTCTACGCCTTGTTTTAGACATTTTTGCTTTGTAGCAATCGAGTCTATAAATAACTTTTCAATTTTTTTCAAATTATTCATAATTTATATTTTAATTTTAACTAGGTTTATTTATGGTGGTGTAATAAGCTTTTCACAATCAATAACTATTTATGACTCAACATAAAGCCACTTATTTAACAGTATTTTTTTATTGTACCGTAGTTTGTATTGCCCCTTATTTGCATATTCTTCTATACTTGCACCAGCTTCATTAATAATTGCGTGTGCTGCCGCAGTATCCCACTCCATGGTACGCCCAAGTCTTGGATAAATATCAGCTTCACCTTCAGCGACTAAGCATATCTTCAAAGAGCTGCCAATTGATATCAACTTTTTCACTTTGTTTGTGTTTATAGAATCTATAAATATTTGCGTATCACTAGACATGTGAGAGCAGCTGGCAACTATATTATAAGTTTTTTTTGATCTACTGCTTTAAGAGGAAGTTTTTTTTCCATCTTTAAATACACCTTTTCCCTGCTTAGCCCAATAACAAATATATAATCCCGGAGCATAGACCACGCCAAGCACTGGCTTATCTTTATGAATAAGTGCAATGTTAACGGTAAATTCACCATTCTTTTTTACAAACTCTTTAGTGCCACCCAATGGGTCAATCAACTAAAAATATTCCCAATGCCTTCTGTCTTCATAAGGGATACTCTTTCCTTCTTCAGATAGTATAGGAAAGTTAACTGAGAGTTGATTTAAGCCATCTTCAATATGTTATTGGCTTTTTTATCTGCCAGTGTTAATGGCGAACTATCTTGCTTGTAGACCTTCATAATACCGTTGCCGGCTTCTTTAGCAATACTAACAATATCCCGAATATCAATATGATTAAACATGATTAATTTATAATTTCCTTGGATTTCAGAATGCCAATCACCTTGCTAACAGACTCTTCTAATGATTCACTCTCAGTATCAATAACCAGTTCTGGACTGTCGGGTGCTTCATAAGAGGAATCAATGCCTGTATAGTTCTTAATTTTTCCAGCACGTGCGAGCTTGTATAAGCCCTTAACATCTCTTGACTCACAAACCTCTAGACTGGCCTTACAATAGATCTCAATAAAATCCCCATGAGGCACTAATTGTCTAGCAAGATTACGATCTTTTTTGAATGGACTAATGAATGCAGTCATGGTGATAACACCAGATTCCATCATTAGATTGGCCACCTCGCCAATTCTTCTAATATTTTCTTTGCGATCATCATCGCTAAAAGTTAAATTAGATGAAAGACCATGTCGTACATTGTCCCCGTCCAAAACATAAGTTCTGCACTCTAACTTATGTAGCTCCTCTTCAACTGAATGGGCAAGCGTTGATTTACCTGAACCTGATAGACCAGTAAACCAAATGATGACTGATTTGTGTTTATTTAGTTGGTTACGTCGTTCACGAGTAACGGTTGCGTTGTGGTAAATAATATTTTGGGTTTTCATAAAAACTTTATTAAAGATTGTTGTACTCTTTATACCAAGCCACAAAATTCTCCACACCCTGCTTAACACTCATACTTGGCTTATAGCCAAACTGCTTTACCAAATCATCTACATCTGCATACGTATCTGGCACATCTCCAGGTTGGAGTGGTAGTAGTTCTTTTTCTGCCACTTTTCCTAGCGAGGTTTCTAATGCTTCAATGTAATCCATAAGCTCTACTGGATTGTTGTTACCAATATTATAAACTCTGTATGGTGCACTGGAGGTTGCTGGATCTGGATTGTTACTATCCCAGTCTGGATTTGGTGATGCTGGTTTATCTAGTATTCTGATAATACCTTCAACAATATCATCGATATAAGTAAAGTCTCTACGGTGTTTACCGTAGTTAAACACCGTAATAGGTTCATCATTCACAATCGCTTTGGTGAACTTTTGTAGCGCCATATCGGGTCTGTCATAAGGACCGTACACAGTAAAGAACCTAAGACCTGTTGTTGGTAGGTTATATAAGTGGCTATAGGTATGTGCCATTAGCTCATTAGCTTTCTTAGTGGCAGCATACAAACTGACTGGATGGTTAACTGCCTCATGGGTAGAGAACGGTTGCTTAGTATTAAGTCCGTAAGTAGAGCTTGATGAGGCGTACACAAGGTGTCCTACCTTGTTATGTCTGCAGCCCTCTAATATGTGCGCAAAGCCCACTAGGTTAGTATCAACATAAGCTAGTGGGTTCTCAATTGAATACCTAACACCTGCTTGCGCTGCCAAATTAACCACGGAATCGAACTCTTCATCTTCAAAAAGCTTGGCCATTGCTTCACGGTCTTCAAGATTCATTCTAATATGTGTATAGTTTGGATGCTCGGCATGTCTTGCTAGACGTACTTCTTTTAGTGCTGGATCATAATAGTCATTATGATTATCTATACCTACGACGATGTCGCCTCTATCAAGTAGTCTTATCGAGAGTGCTGAACCAATAAAGCCCGCTGATCCTGTTACTAATACTTCCATATAAACCCTATTGTTTGTTAATCGGAATTAAACAAGTCTCTAGTGTAAACCTTGTCTTTTACATCCTGCAACTCATCCACCATTCTATTCGCAACAATCAAATCGCTTGTTTTCTTGAATTCTTCTAGGTCTCTTATTACCTTTGAATGAAAGAATTCATCCTCTTCAAACATTGGTTCATAAATAACTACTTCAATACCTTTAGCTTTAATACGCTTCATAATACCTTGAACCGAAGATGCCCTGAAGTTGTCACTACCTGATTTCACGATAAGTCTATGCACCCCCACTACTTTAGGATTCTTTGCAATGATTGAAGCTGCAATAAAGTCCTTTCTTGTTGAGTTAGCATCAACAATGGCACTAATCAGTACATTAGGCACGTCTTGATAGTTGGCTTTAAGCTGCTTAGTATCTTTAGGCAGGCAATAGCCACCATAACCAAAGGACGGGTTGTTGTAATGTGACCCAATTCTTGGGTCCAGCCCTACACCTTCAATGATTTGTTTTGAATCTAGTCCATGTGCTTCAGCATAGGAGTCTAGTTCATTGAAATATGAGACCCTCATAGCAAGATAAGTGTTACTAAAAAGTTTTATAGATTCTGCTTCAGTAGAATCTGTAAACAAAACATCGATATCTTCCTTTATAGCGCCTTCTTGTAAAAGATCAGCAAACTGTTTAGCCCTATCAGACTTCTCACCAACAATAATACGTGATGGATATAGATTATCATGAAGGGCCAAGCCTTCTCTTAAAAACTCTGGTGAGAAGATGATATTGTCAATCTTAAATTTATCTTTAATGCTTTGAGTGTAGCCAACCGGTACGGTTGACTTGATAATTATGACTGCATCTGGATTAATGTCTATTACATCTTGAATAACTACTTCAACAGAAGCAGTATTAAAGTAGTTCTTTTGTTCGTCGTAATCAGTTGGGGTGGCAATGATGACAAAGTCAGCTCCCTTGTATGCTAACTCTTTATCTAAAGTTGCGGTAAAGTTAAGATCGTTATTAGCCAGAAAGTCTTCAATCTCAGCATCAACAATGGGAGAGACTTTATTGTTAAGTTGTATGATCTTCTCAGGGATGATATCAAGAGCAATAACGCCATGATTTTGAGACAAAAGCATGGCGTTTGAAAGGCCTACGTAGCCGGTGCCGGCAATGGTGATTTTCATTTAGAAACCAACGTTTCAATAATTTTTTCAAGACTGGAAAAGCCCACCTGCAATCCCAGTATTTTCCTAGCCTTTTTATCACTTGCAATTAAGACCGATGGATCGCCATCTCTTCTACCTTCTTCCATAGCCATAAAATCTTTACCTGTTATATCTTTTACTTGTTGAATCACCTCTTTAACACTAAATCCATTGCCATTTCCTAGATTAAACTCTGCACTAGATGATTCACTCTGATTCAAGTAATCTAGCCCTTTTAAGTGTGCATTGGCAAGGTCATTAACATGAATATAATCTCTTACGCAAGTTCCATCATTTGTATCATAATCATTGCCAAAGATGCTAACTGAGTTCCTTTGTCCATTTGCTGCTTGCATAATAATTGGTAGCAAATGAGTCTCTGGATCATGCCTTTCACTTAATTCTCCTTCTGGATCATGGCCTGCAGCATTGAAATACCTAAAAGATACATACTTTAAACCATGGGCAGATTCAAAATCTTTAAGTATCTCTTCAACCATTAGCTTAGATTTACCATATGGATTGATAGGATTTTTAGGATGATTTTCATCAATTGGAGTATATTCTGGATTGCCAAAAATTGCAGCCGAAGAACTGAATATAAATTTCATACAATTATTATCAATCATTGCTTTAAGCAAACTAAGCGTACCGGAGACATTGTTATTGTAATATTTGTAAGGATCTGTCATTGACTCACCTACCAAAGAGTAGGCGCTAAAATGCATGACTGCATCTGGTTTGTGTTTTTTAAAAAGTTTATCTAACTTAGCCGTATCAAGAATGTCACAAAGTTCAAATTCTCCATACAAAACTGCATCTTGATGACCCGTAGAGAGATCATCCAAGGTGATTACATCGTGACCGGTCTTATAGGCAATTTTGACCATATGAGATCCGATATAACCAGCACCTCCGATAATGAATATTTTCATAATTTAAACTCTATACATAAATATTGCTCAACATACTCTTTCAAAATAATAGAAATATTAAAAACGATAATTGCTATTATCGCGCCCACTTTTCGAAATACTTAAGCCTACACAGACTGCGTATGAGCTGCCAACCAACCGCGCAACAGGTCAAAACTGAGATTACCTTAAAGCTAACAACCCTAAAATAAAATCTTGCGACTCTGCATCTGTTGCAACAATCTCAAGGCCATTAATCGCTAAAAAAACAAACGCCTCCGCAGTGACCGTCCGTTTATACCCGTCAATGAAAGGATGATTTTGTGACAAACTTTCCCATAACGCGGCCCCTTCATCGATCAGGGTTACGTAATAACCGGTCTGCGGTCTTAAATAGTTCGCTTCACATAAACCTGGATCCCTAAACGCCTTCCCGACCACCCAAACGGGCGATTTGATCGGCATGAATAGCGATTCATTACCTTCAACACGAATGGTGTCAAAATTCATTGCGCTAATTTTTTATACAATCCCGGAAAACGCTCGGTACTTTTTAAATACGCTAGCCAAACATAATCTCTGCCACGAGCCTTTTTATTATCTTGAATCCTCAAATAGTTATACTTTTGAAGAGTAGAACACTAGGCCATAGATATAATATCAGTTGGATATCCTAAAATATCGCGAAATTTATATTACCCTTTTTTACCTCTTGTCACCGCACGTAAGACCACTCGCCTACTCATCTCCTTTCTTGTAAAACACAACGCCAATACGTTGGATATGCTCACACAATTCGGGATGTTTTAACTTGTCGAAAATTGAGAGAT
>Ga0105349_10000395_pt1 | contig 16782 bp, 15 predicted proteins | sample EN1Hudseemescosm_FD_83661 | JGI IMG/M metagenome (GOLD analysis project Ga0105349, IMG submission 83661) | Methane-oxidizing microbial communities from mesocosms in the Hudson Canyon - EN1B Hudson Canyon | ecosystem: Environmental > Aquatic > Marine > Cold seeps | place: Hudson Canyon...
AATTACATTGCTGACAATAATAAAGTTTATTTGGTTCTAAGCCGTGAGGATGAGTGGCTTTTTGCACACATTAAAGACACATTAGCTCAGGGTAAGGTTGCAAGTCATGAATTGAGAGAGATGGCTGAGAGAGTTACTCCAGTTTATGTTGGGCATGTGCTTTCTGTATTCTTTAAGGCATATGTCTATTCTGTAGGACTTTTTCTGAGAAATATTTTCTCCATTAGGCGTATTGGGGCTCCGGTCAGGAAATTTTATAAAGTAGGCGTTATGGTTTGGGGCGGTGCGTTGCCAGCTCGAGGGCCTGTAATTAATGGTGGAATAGATTGGCTGTTAGGAGGGGGTATTTCGAAAAAAGATACTGTGTTTTATTTAGAGGATAAGCCTAGCCGTAGCTATATAAGACAGTTGAAGAAGTTTGAATATAATTATATTGATTATTCGTTAAGTAATGTGTATCGAAGTTGTGATTATACTAATGTAGTGAGCCTCTTTCGTGCACTGGTTGTTATTACTTTTTTCTTTCCGTTTTTGGTATGGAAAACGCCTCTTAGTTTGATTGTGCGTTTGCCTTATACCCTATATAACTATTATAGGTGGAATAAGTTTTTGGAGGAGTACTATTTTAAAATATCATTATCTTATAATGATTATTCACTCTCTTGTCTTATTAAGAATTATATTTTTATGAAGAATAATGTGAAGCCATGGAGTTATGCTCACAGTTGTTCTGATAAGTATGTGTTCGATGTGAGAAGTGGCACCAAGGATTCTGCTCAATCTTATATATCATACGACCGCCGATACTATTTACTGCCTGGGCAGGTTGATTTCTTTTTAGCATCCAGAATAGAGGCGAATGATGTTCGTATTATGGGACCTTTGTTTTCTAGATATATCAAAGATAAGGTGTGTGTCGACGAAAAATATATGAAAAAGATCAATGGCAAGAAAGTAGTTTCAATTTTTTTAGCGTCAGTAGGACCAAAAGCAATAAATTCAAAAGAATCTCATAGTACCTTTATTAGGGATATAGATAAGTTAGTAAGAATGTTGGATGACGATGTTGTTTTCTTCTTAAAGGGTAAGGGTAACTACGTTGAAACTCTCAATGCTTATAGTGATGGTGCTGGTAAAAATGTATTAGACATTGTTGATTCGCAAAGGGTCTTTTTTATTTCGGATGAGATTTATACAAGTCAATTGTTAGGGATGTCTAATTTTGTTATTAGTATGTCATTTACCTCGCCAACAATTGAGGGGCTTGCTGCTGGGGTCCCTTCAGTTTATTACGATCCATGCGCGCTATTTCCAGGGAGTGGTTTTCGTGATATCGACAATCTATATTTTTCTTCATTCGATGAGTTGTCTCATTTTTGTTTGGAGGTTTTAGATGGTAATAAATTAAAGGTTGATCAATGGGTGCAGGTTGCGCGTAAAGGTATTGGTATTACAAGTAATAGAGGTGGTGTTGATGTTATCTGTAGTGATATATATGATGAAATTAATGAGGCGGTAGAATAAATGGATGGTGATAAAAAAGGCTTTTTCGATATTGATGATGGTTCAGTTTATGTTGTTGCTGAAATTGGTATGACGCACGATGGTAGTTTCGGGTTGGCTGTCAAACTGACGGAGGCGGCAATTGATTCTGGAGCGCATGTTATTAAGTATCAATGGCATATAGCCGAAGCTGAAACAACGCGAGCGGCACCGACCCCCCCATATTTCACAAATGAAAAACGTTTTGATTACTTCAACCGAACACAGTTTTCTGTCGACCAGTTTCGCTCTTTAGCTGATTTGTGTAGGGGAAATAATGTCATTCCTTGTGTTTCTGTATTTTCCATTGAAAGTGTTCATTGTGCCCAAGAAGCTGGCTTTGACATTATTAAAATACCTTCAGGTGAAGTTACTAATATTCCTATGCTTAGAGTTGTTCGGGATACGGGATTGCCTGTAATTCTTTCATCGGGCATGTCGAATTGGGATGAATTGGATCAGGCTGTTGATACGTTGGGCAATAAAAAGAATCTTTGTATATTACAATGCACATCAATGTATCCTACGCCAGCTGCAAAAGTTGGTCTGAATATTATTGGTGAATTACGTAGGAGATATAATACTAGCGTAGGGCTGAGTGACCATACTCTAACAGGAGCGACTGCTGTGGCTGCAGTTGCGTTAGGTGTAACTGTCATTGAAAAACATTTTACGATTTCGAAGTTACTTTATGGGCCAGATGCGCGGTTTTCTTTAGACCCGGATGAATTTAAACGGCTTGTGAATGACGTTCAGTATGTCTCATGTGCCATAAATTCAAGCGTGAATAAAGATGATATAGGTCATTTCTCAGAAATGAAGCAGGTTTTTCAGAAATCAATTGTCGCTAAAACGGCCATTAAAAAAGGTGAAGTGTTGACAATGGATAACTTGGCATTCAAAAAGCCAGGCACCGGGATTCCTGCTAGTCGTGTTGATAATATATTGGGTAAGACGTATGCATCAGATGCATCTACTGACGATATGATTAATATCAAGTGTGTTAAATAGTGAAAATACTTGGCTATATACCTGCTAGATCGGGATCTAAAGGAGTTCCAGATAAAAATATTAAGCAACTGAATGGAGTGCCGTTACTTGAGTTCAGTGTGTTTTCTGCTGTTAGGGCGAAGCAGTTTGGTTTTTTAGATCAAGTGATGGTCTCTACAGACTCTCCTGAATATTTATCTTTGGTTGATGGGTATGATATATCCCAGGGTTATTTGAGGCCGGAAGAGTTTTCAACAGACAAGTCGCCTACCATTGACGGTATTCTTCATGCTTTGAAGTGGTATAAAAAAGAGCATGATATGTTTTTTGATGCCGTCATGACCTTGCAACCAACATCACCATTTAGAACGCCTGAGCATATTGAGAAGGCTCTCCAGCTTATGAAGTCAAATCAGCAGGCAACTTGTGTTGCTAGTGTATCTCTTTTGGGTGATTATCATCCTCTACGAATAAAACGTTTGGAAGACGGTGGGCGATTACTAGATTTTTATGACGAGCACGTCGAGCCAGATCCATCTCGTAGGCAAGATTTCGAGCCGAGTGCTTATATTAGAAATGGTGCAATCTATCTCACTAAAATAAAAACACTGTTAGAAGATGGTTTGATTCGGGGCCCTTGGATATTAGGCATGGAAATGCCAGAAGGCAATTCTATTAATGTGGATGAGCATATGGATTTTCTCATTGCTAAGGCATCATTGGAGTATGAAGGTTATAAGGACCAGCTGTCATTTTTTAATGAGTTATTTAAGAAGAAAGATAAGCGATGAAAATTCTAGTTGGTTTTTCTCAAGAAGAATACCCTAATGTTGAAACATTTAGATCAATAGGAGACTGTACATTCATCCGTTATGATCGTGCTTATTTGTTGGATCATATCGCTGAGTATGATGTTTTTGTTCCTCACTTGTTTGATGAAGTTGATACGAGCATTATATCTAAAGCTTCAAAATTGAAAGTGCTTGCCACACCTAGTACAGGTAAAGATCACCTGGATGTTGAGGCTATTCTCGCAGCAGGTATTCATTTTATAAGTCTAAACGATGATCGTGCGTTTATCGATGAGATTTCTAGTACAGCTGAGATGAGCTGGATGCTAACGCTAGCGTGTATGAGGAACATACGTGGCTTATTTGATCGAGTGCAAGTTGATAAAAATTGGGTTAATACTGATATTCGAGGTTATGAGCTAAAGGGTAAAGTTTTGGGTATTATAGGTTACGGTCGACTTGGGAAAATGGTGGCGCGCTATGGGCAAGCATTTGGTATGCGAGTCCATGTATATGATATTGATGAATCGCAATATGATGATGTGGTTAAGTCTGTTGACTTCAACACGCTATGTAGTGAATCTGATGTTATTAGTTTGCATGCTAAACTCAACCCTGGGTCTGAAAATATCATTGATGAGAAAGCGGTTGGTTTGATGAAGGAAGGGGTTGTGATTGTGAACACGGCTCGTGGCGGTATGATTGATTCAAATGCTATCTTGCAGGGCTTGGATGCTAATAAAATCCGTGCGGTGGGATTGGATGTTTGTAATGACGAATATGAAGCTGCAGAGTTACCGCGAGACCCTTTAGTTGAACGTTCTTTTGTAGATAATAGAATAATTGTAACGCCCCATGCGGGTGGTTCTACTTTGGATGCTCATGGTAAGGTTTTCGGGAAAGTTGCTGAATTAATTAAAAAGTATATGAATGAAAAGGCTGTGGATACGCAATGAAAAAGATAGCTGTTTATGTAGGTAGCCGTGCAAATTATAGTAGTGCGCGCTCTATTATGAAATCGATTCAAGTGCATCCAGAGCTTGAGCTTGTTGTTGTACTTGGTGGTGCAGGTGTGTTGCCTCGTTTTGGCAACATGCTTGAAATCTTAGAAGAAGATGGGTTCAATGTTGATGTTGTGGCTCATACGATAGTTGAGGGTGAAGTCCCGGTAACTATGGCCAAATCAGTGGGTTTAGGCATGATCGACTTCTCTATGATTTTGGATAATATCTCGCCGGATTGTGTGATAGCTATTGGTGATCGGTTTGATGTGATGCCTTGGGTATTATCAGCATCGTTAAGTAATATTCCTGTTGCTCATACCATGGGTGGAGAAAGAACAGGAACTATTGATGAGAGTATTAGGCATGCAATTACGAAGTTTGCCAATATTCACTTTCCTGCTAATCAAGATTCAGCGGATCGAATTATTAAGATGGGTGAGGACCCTGAGACTGTACATGTTGTCGGTTGCCCTAGAAATGACTATGTTCTCGATTGCCTTGATCGAATAAAAAATAACCAGTTAGTGTCATCAGAAGATATTTTTCATAAATATAAGGGCGTTGGCCGAGAGTTTGACTTGGAGTCTGAAAATTTTCTACTGGTATCTTTCCACCCGGTAACAACGGAATATGGGTCTAATAAACATCACATTGAAGCTATTCTTTTAGCGCTTAGCGAGCTTAAAATGCACACGATTATGATTTGGCCTAATGCTGATGCTGGTTCTGATGAGATTTCAAAAGCTATTCGTGTTTTAAGAGAAAGGACTAATCCTAATTGGCTACATCTTTTTGTCAACTTGCCTATTGATATATATGTGCAGCTTATGTATCAATGTTCATGCATGATTGGAAACTCCAGTAGTGCAATAAGGGAAGGTGAAGCTATCGGCGTTCCTGCTGTAAATGTTGGATCCAGACAAAATATGCGGCTTAAGGGCACTAATATTGTTGATGTAGAACCGAACAAAGAAAGCATTGTTGAGGCTATCAATCAGCAAATAGATAATGGCCGTTATGATACTCAATATATATATGGTGAAGGTGGTACGGGAGATAAAATGGCTGAAATCCTTTACAGTATTGAATTACAGACAACGCAGAAAGTTAACTACTATTAATACGAGGAGCTTATGAAAGCAGTTGTCATGATTCCATATTGGGCTGGATATGCTTTTCCTAAGGAAAGCATGACCCGGCGTGATACAGTTAGTGTTGGTGGTCGCTCATTAATGGATCATACGGTTCAGATAGCAAACGGAATACCAAACATTGATGATGTCATAATTTATGCGTCAAATGACGATATATTAAAGCAGTTACGTGATGCGTCGTTGTGTAAGTTTTTTAGGCGCCCCTCTGACCTTGATGATCAGGGAGTGTCTATAGAAGATATTATTGGGAGCTTTCTTTCGATTACTGATGCTGATGTAATTATTCTTATGCACCCTAAAAGCCCTTTTTTGAGGCCAAAGTCTATTGCTGAGTGTATGGATAAAGTGGTGAATGAAGGGTTTGATTCTGCGTTTGTTGCAACAAGCCCCAACAAGCTGGCGTGGTTTAGGGGGCAACCATTAAATTACTCGCTGGCCAAGAATGAGGACACGCCAAGTATGTCTTCAATCGATCCTGTTATTTTGGAATCCTCATCTGTCTATGTATTTACTCGGGCCCTTTTTGAGTCATCGAGGCGCCGAATCGGTAGCGATCCCTTTATCAAAATAGTTGGTCACTTTGAAGGGTTCGAGATCGATCAAGAAGATGATCACAGAGTTGCAGACTTGATAATGAATGCTGGTCTTGAGTCGTATGGGGAGTGATTTAGAACTTATCAACGTATCTATTGCTGATGTTGAATATGATGTCAGTATCGCCAGGAATTTAAAAAAGGATATCGTATCTTTTCTGAGTGATAAAACTAAAAATCGAAATGTATTAATAGTTACAGATCAATACTTTGAGGATAAGTATGCTAATGAACTTTCATCGCAATTAGAGATAACTGGTTTTAAAGTAAAATTGCATGTTATGGCTGGTGGGAAAGTTAGTAAATCTTTTAATGAAGTCTTAAAGATTTACGGCGTAATGGAAGTGCATGATTTCGCAAGAGATGCAACGCTAATAGCATTGGGTGGTGGAGTTATTGGAGATTTAGCTGGCTTTGTGGCCAGTACATGGTACCGAGGGATGAATCTCGTGTATATCCCGACATCGCTTATGAGTATGGTTGATAGCAGTATTGGGGGCAAAGTAGCTGTTAATTTTCGTAATACGATAAATGCTGTAGGTAATTACTATCACCCTATTGCTAATTTTATGGATATGGATTTACTTGATAGTCTATCCGAAAGGGATTATTTCTCTGGGCTAGCTGAAGTGATTAAGTGTGCGCTAATAGCGGATGTGGATTTTCTTAACTACTTGAAATCTAATTGTGACGCTATATTAGCTCGTAATGAAGAAAAGTTGGTTTACTGTGTAAGAAGAGCGATAGAAATTAAAGTTGACCATGTGAGTAATGATGTTAAAGAAGGTGGCAAACGTCTATTGCTGAATTATGGGCATACTTTGGGTCATGCTATTGAAATGGCCACGCAGAGGGATAAGGGCGAGGCTTTTCGACATGGCGAAGGTGTTGCATTAGGTATATCAGCTGTGCTTCATTTGAGTGAGGTACATCTTGGTTTTTCCTCTGAGCACTCGAATCAATCGCGAGATTTGTTGCAGTCATTTGGGCTTCCGACAGAGTTTTCTGCTGCTGACCACGGATACGATCGCACTGACTTGATCGGTAATTGCATGAAATTAATGTTGAAAGATAAAAAGCGAAAAGATAATCAATTGAGATTTATCTTATTAGATAAGTTAGGACAAGCCAGTACGTATTCGGGCATCGATTTTGAGCATATTCGGCAAGCTTTTATGTGTGTAATCAAGGATTAATACTTATGTCTGGGTTGCTTAAAGATAAGGTTTGTATTGTGACTGGAGCTGGTAAAGGCTTTGGTAAAAGCATTGCTGAGAAATTTCTAGAACATGGCGGTAAATTAGCGCTAATTACACGGAGCAAGGAAGATGTAGATCGCCTGAATGCAGAGCTTGGCGTAGATGATGCCAGAATTTTAACTGTGTGTGGTGATGTGGCAGACCAAGCTATTGTTGATGAGTTTGTATTGCAAACTGAAAATAAGTTTGGTCGGGTTGATGTGCTGGTTAACAACGCGGGGATGCGTTTTAGAAAAAAGTTTAAAGATATCAGCGCTGAGGAGTTTAAAACAGTATTTGATGTTAATGTAATGAGCATGTTTTATCTTTGTAAAGCAGTACTGCCTATTATGGTGAAACAAGAGTCGGGAAAAATAATTAATATGTCTTCTGTTGCGGGAACTTTAGGTTTGCCTGATTTATCAGGTTATGTCACATCAAAAGCAGCTATCATTGGCCTGACTAAGTCCTTGGCATTGGAATACGCTGAAAAAAATATCCAGGTCAATGCATTGGCACCGGGATTCTGTAAGACCTCTTACTTTGATAATTTTAAACAGAAGTCAGACCTTTACGACTTCACAATGGATCGAATACCAATGCGCCGTTGGGGGGAGAGTGAAGAAATTGCTAATGCTTGTATATTTCTAGCTTCTAGCTTTTCTAGTTATGTGACGGGTGATGTAATGAATGTTGATGGAGGTTGGAGTGCCTGGTAATAAGAATATTATGGGTGTGATACCGGCGCGCTATAACTCGACTAGGTTGCCAGGCAAGCCATTGATGGATATCCATGGAAAACCTATGATCTATTGGGTGGCTAAGAGGGTCGAGGCGTCTAGTTTGTCATCATATTGTGTGGCTACTGATGACCAGCGAATAGCTGATGTTTGTGATCAATATGCTATTCCCTTTTTAGTGACATCTACTGACTGTGTAAATGGTACTGAAAGAGTCGCGGAAGTCGCTCGGCAATCTGATGCTGAGTACTTTGTCAATATTCAAGGTGACGAGCCTTGTATTAACCCTGGAGCGATAGACCAACTGATTCAGAGTATAAACACTTTTCATAGATCAGAATTTATTCAGGCGGTATCACCCATTAAAGATCCCGTTAGTGTAATGGATATCACTGTAGTAAAGGTTGCAATTTCGGAGAGTGGTCAAGCGATATATTATTCAAGAAGCCCAATACCATATCCAAGAAATCAAAAAGAAGATGTTTATTATAGATGTCTGGGTTTGTATCTCTATGGTCGTGATTTCTTGAAGAGTTATGCTGGATTGAGTGTAACAAGACTAGAGCAGATTGAACAGATTGAGCAACTGAGAGTGTTAGAAAATAATATTCGTATTGATACCGTTTTGGTTGATGATGACGGTTTAAGTATAGATACGGTAGAAGACCTGGCTTTTGTCAGAGCGCTAAGCCCAACGTGTTTTAAGTGATGTTGACCAGAACAGTTTCCCTTTGGCTATGAGAATGTAATGTCTGTTTTAGTTTTGAAGTCTTTAACATGCTTGTTTTTTTTGAATATATTTAACAATATTCTTTACCACAGATAAGCCGATTTCATTCTTTATTTCACCAAATATGTATGTACTAAGCGTATTTCTTTTGTTCATGGTGTCGGTTTTTTTGTGCGTTATCTAAAAGCTCCGGGAATTGTCTTTAATGGGGAGATACTGTCTGTGTCGTTTTGTTTTATTATCGATAATTCCATCTGGTTTGGGTTTGATTCTGTATGGGCTGACAGAGTGGTGGCTTATATATGGAAGCTACATCTTTATTGTCTACTTTTTTGCTTGCATTGTTTCTTAAGTTGGTAGATTTACAAGTTTGTATATGCTCATGGCGTTATCTATTGTTTCGATGATAGGATTGAAAATACCTCATAGGGACTTGTTAAACAAAGTTGTTAACTACTATAGAACACAGTCAGTTTGATGTTTTTGGTCTTGGATCGGCTTGGATTTAATCTTAATGTGCTCTGGTGATATTTTGTGTTAGTCGTGTCAATGGGTTTTATTATAGTGGCGGGGGAAACCTTTGATATTTATAGATGAAATTGAATTACGTTATCCGGTAATGTGGGATCAGATAGGGCAGATGTTGTTGGCAATGTATCTCGTACTGAAATCACAGCCATACTTGGTATAAGAAAAACCACATTTGGCGAAAGATTAGTAGTTTTAGTGGTTTGGTGTTGATAATAAGGTTTAATTATAGAAATGAGTAATCTAAAGAAAGCTTGGGAAATTTTTGTTCCACGGGAACGTCGTTGGTTGTTAGTGTTGCTAGTACTACTTCTGGCAGCAAGTTTGTTGGAGCTTGTAGGTCTTGCACTGGTGATTCCTTATGTGAATCTGATGTTGTTTGATGAAAGCCTAGATAAGTATCTTGAGATATTCCCTCTTTTAGAGGATATGTTTCTTTTCTCGGAGAACTATCGGATAGATGCTTCTGTATGGTTTGCTGGTTTCTATTTAATAAAAAATTCTGTGCTTGTAATAATGACTTTTATGCAGCACGCCATATTGAAATGGCTTCATGCGAACGTGATGCAACGAATGTATAGTAATACTATGCGTAAGTCTTACGGATTCCATTTAAACTCAAATACATCAGATATCATTCGCTCATTGACTTATGATGCGATACATTTCGGGGATGGGGTTTTAGTACAAGGCGGTATATTGATTGCTGAACTTTTTCTATTTATCGGCGTAATGGTGGTGTTGACGCTACAGAATCCAACGGCGCTATTTATAATGATTATCATGGTTTTGCCGTTAATTTTTATTTTTATGCTGATAAAAAGACGTCTCCTTGTTTGGGGAGGGATTCTCCAAAAAAGAGAAGCTGAGTTAATTCAGCATTTGCAAGAAGGGTTTGGGGGTATTAAAGATGTTGTTGTATTTGGTGTTCAGGGGTATTTTGAACAGCAATTTTCAAAAAATGTAATATTGCGGTCGCGCATTAAGCGTAATCGAGATGTGACTGTGTTGGTTCCACGTTTTGTTATTGAGACCTTGATGATGGTGGGTATGGCGGGTGCGCTTCTATGGTTAAGCAAGTCTAGTGGCTTGGAACAAAATTTTTCAGTTATAGCCTTTTTAGCAGTTGTTACTGTCAGGATGCTACCGATGAGTAATCGAATTATGAATAGTGTCAGTACTATACGTAGTGCTACTTCATCAACTGATGTTGTGTATGAGAGTGCTCGTGCGAATAGAGAAGTAAAAGGTTCAAACTATGGTTCACAAACACTCATGAGTGATGAGGGCGGTAAGAAACCTCCCTTTGAAAAGCTTAATGTAGAAAATATGAGTTTTGGTTATACAAAGGATATTTTTTTACTTAAGGATATCAATTTCTCAATATCAAATGGTGAAACGATTGGAATAGTTGGTAGTTCGGGTGCGGGTAAGACCACCCTTATCGATATATTACTTGGTTTATTGACGCCGATATCTGGCAGCATTAAACAGAATAATAATGAAGATATACAAAATGATTTGTCTGGCTGGCAGCAACGAATTGGCTATGTACAACAATCAATTTTTCTACTGGATGAAAGTATAGAGGCAAATATCGCATTTGGTATTCCCACTGAGGATATTGATCATGAGCGGGTGATGAAAGTTGTCGGTTTGGCTAAGCTTGATTCTTGGGTTAGTACTTTACCTAGTGGGGTTAATTCAAAGGTTGGAGAGCGTGGAGTTAGTATCTCTGGTGGACAACGACAACGTGTTGGGATTGCCCGAGCTTTATATCGAGACCCCGAAATTCTTATTCTAGATGAAGCAACTTCTGCGCTTGACAATCGCACTGAAAAAGAACTTATGTCTGATGTTTATGCGATGAAAGGTGATCGCACTATTATTTTAATAGCTCATCGACTTGAAACAATACGTCAGTGTGATCGTATTATTGTACTTGATAGAGGAAGGATTGCAGGTATAGGCACTTATGATAGCCTGCTGGCTGAAAATTCAGTATTTCAGGATATTTCTGCTCATCGGGTATAAATGATATGGGTTTGAAGCTAGAGGCTGTCGTGTAATGGGTGCATTATTGTTATGTGAGAATTCTGCCATTGATGCCGATCAATATGACAGCGTTGTTTTTTGGTCGTCCTTTGACAAGGGTGAGAATATTTATTCGATTCCAAGGATTGTTGAGGATGACTACGAGGCGTTTAAACAGCAGTATTTGAATTGGCTACATGAGCTTGGTAATGCTAATGTTGGAGGGCGTTGTATTACTGAGCATCTCGCTGTACGTAAAGAGTTTAGTATGTGGTGGATGTCCTTATTGGTTGAAAAAAGCCAATGGAAATCTCCTGGGCTTTATAATGCCTTTCGCCTTTTAGCATTTGATAGACTAATGCAGAAGGAAGGTATTGATAAGGAGAGAATTAGTCGAGTTGTAATAAATGTTCACGACCAAGCTGTTCAAAAGGCCGTTAAGAAGTGGTGTGTAGATAGTGGAATTGAATATGTTATTAACACTAGTGGTGACACAGGAAGTGGACTGAGTTCTAGGCGTCTATTCAGCGCATTGCCTTATACATTACAGGCATTTTCTTCTGTATTTTATCACGTTGTTTCTCGTTGGGTGGCAAGGTCTTCATGCCACCCTAAAGATGAGGTGGCTAACAATAGCCAGATTAGCTTTATTTCCTACTTTTTTAATTTGGATAAATCTGCAATTGAGGGAGGGCAATTCTTTTCTCGGTACTGGACGGCACTGCACGATCAGCTGGACCATGGACATAACAAGTTTAATTGGCTGCACCTCTTTGTAAAGAGCAAAGATATTCCTAATGTGGGACAGGCAGCTGAATTTATTAATAAATTCAATGCTAAAGCATCTAGTCACCAGTCACATAAATTGCTTGATAGTGAGCTTGGGTGGAAAACAGTATGCGGTGTAGTACGGGATTACACTAAAATGTGGCGGGCAGGTTGGCGTTTACGAAAGGTCGACTCTCTTTTTAGTGCGACCAATACGAAGATTAGTTTATGGCCAGTCTTGGAGCATGATTGGAAAGATTCTATTTTTGGTAAAACGGCAATTTCAAATTGTTTTTTTCTCAATTTATTTGAATCTGCATTTCAAAAACTTCCTTTTCAACGGCAGGGGTTCTATCTGCTAGAGAATCAAGCATGGGAAAGGAGTTTGATATATGCTTGGCGCAAAGCTGGCCATGGACAACTGATTGGTGTTCAGCACGCAACGGTTAATGCGTTGGATTTGCGACACTTTAACCACCCTGATGAATATTCAAATGAGCAGATATTAGCTTTGCCATTGCCAGATAAAATTGCAGTCAATGGTGATGCTTCAAGAAAAATGTATCGAGATGGCGGGTTTCCCGAAGATAGATTGTTAAAAGTCGAGGCTTTGCGTTATCTATATTTGGATTCACTGAAAGATCGTGTTCATAGTACAGTGGCTAGAGACAGAGTAAGGTTATTAGTGTTAGGGGATTATCTACCGACGGTAACACAGAAGCAGATGCAGCTTCTTTCTGATGCTTTCAGTAATCTCTCTGGTAAGGTGGAAATTTTTATGAAATGTCATCCTGCGTGTCCGATTGATCTCGCTAATTGGCCGTTGCTAGAGATTACCATTTTCGACACGCCGTTAGATCAATTAATCAATGAATATGACGTGGCTTACACGAGTAATGCGACCGCAGCCGCTGTTGACGCTTATTTAGCGGGGAAAAAAGTGTTAACAATGTTAGACCCGGATACATTTAATATGAGCCCACTACGTGGTTTTCCACGAGTCCAATTTGTAGTAACACCGGATGACTTGATTCAACATCTATTTCATGATGAAGAGACACAATGTACATCCTTGCATTCAGATGATAATCTGTTTTTTTATACGGACTTTAATCTACCGCGCTGGAATAAGTTATTGAATGGCGCCCCATCTAAAAATAGTAGGTTTTTAAGGTGAAAATATATAAAGATAAAGTAGTTTTAGTGACAGGACATACAGGTTTTAAAGGTAGCTGGTTAGCAACTTGGTTAACATTTCTTGGAGCAAAAGTTGTTGGTGTGTCCATTGATGTTCCTAGTAAACCATCAAACTTTGAGGTTTCTGAGGTCGGCAGTTTTATGGAGGACCATCGTATAGATGTGCGTGACAGTGAGGCAGTGAAAAAAATTGTTCAAGCCTGTCAGCCGGACTTTGTTTTCCACTTAGCTGCTCAGGCTTTGGTTCGTCCTTCCTATGAGTCTCCATTAGAGACGATTTCAACTAATGCCATAGGAACAGCTAATGTTTTAGATGCGTTGCGGGGACTTGATAAGTTGGTGATTGCTGTGATGATTACCAGCGATAAGGCCTACGACAACGTTGAGTGGGTGTGGGGCTATCGTGAAACCGATGCGTTAGGGGGTAAGGATCCTTACAGTGCGTCAAAAGGAATGGCTGAATTGGTTATTCGTACTTATGTTGAGTCCTTTTTTAATTTGCCAGAGACAAATGTTCGTGTAGGTATTGCTCGAGCAGGGAATGTTATTGGTGGCGGTGACTGGGCCGTAGACCGTATTGTGCCTGACTGTATGAATGCATGGTCTCAAGGTGATGTTGTGGATGTTCGTAGCCCAGAGGCAACCCGTCCTTGGCAGCATGTGTTAGAACCCTTAAGTGGTTATCTGGCGTTAGGGGTTGAGCTAGCTCAGAGTAGTAGTCTACATGGTGAGGCATATAATATTGGGCCTCCGGCACATCAAAACTATTCTGTAAGAGAGCTCATTGATAAGATGGCGAACTATTGGGAAAATGTACGATGGAATGATGTTTCTCAAGGGCAGGGTCATGTGCATGAGGCGGGCTTACTGAAATTGAATTGTGATAAAGCCTTATTTGATCTGAATTGGTTACCAACCTTGTATTTTGAAGACACTGTGCGTTTGACCGTAGAGTGGTATAAGGTTTTCTATCAAGGAGAAGGTGCATCTATGAGAGAATTTACTATGGCTCAAATTGATGAATATATGAATATAGCCAAAGAACGAGGTATAACGTGGGCGGCAATGTGATTGGTGGTGTTATTGTTACGCCACTAAAAGTCATTGATACTCCCGGGGGGCATATTTTGCACGGAATGAAGTGTAGTGATGAAGGCTACGATGGATTTGGTGAGGCCTATTTTTCTATGGTAGATCATGGTGTTGTAAAAGGCTGGAAACGTCATACTAGAATGACACTTAATTTGGTGGTTCCGATGGGAGAGATTCGCTTTGTGATCTTTGATGATAGAGCATCATCAGTTAGTCATGGCCTATTCCAAGAGGTTATTATATCAAAATCGAATTACTGCCGTTTAACTGTTCCACCAATGGTTTGGATGGGGTTTCAGGGTGTTGGTCAAGAATCGAATATGCTGTTAAATTTAGCCAACATACCACACGAACCTGAAGAATCTGAACGTTCGGATGTTGCTGCATTTAATTTTGATTGGAGTTTGAATACATGAAAGTTATTATCTTAGCTGGAGGACTTGGGACAAGGTTGTCTGAGTATACAGAAGCTATTCCGAAGCCGATGGTCACTGTGGGTGGACGCCCTATTCTTTGGCACATTATGAAAACATATGCCAAATATGGTCATGCCGATTTTAATTTAGCCCTAGGCTATAAAGCAGAACTAATTAAAGACTATTTTCTTCATTATCGTAGTCTAAATTCTGATTTTACGGTGGATTTAGGCACAGGGAATGTGGCTTCCTTTCAGGCTGATGATGTCGACTGGAAAGTCACTCTCGTTCAAACTGGAGTGGATTCCATGACCGGGGGACGAGTGAGGCGGATGCAGTCTTTTATAGGGGATGAACCCTTTTTACTAACTTATGGTGACGGTGTTTCTAACATTGATATTGATGCGTTAGTAAAATTCCATAAAAGCCATGGGAAGATGGTAACTGTTAGTGCGGTACACCCCTCGGCACGTTTTGGAGAGCTTGATATGGATAATGGTCGAGTTGTGTCATTTAAGGAGAAACCTCAAACGGGACAAGGGTGGATAAATGGCGGTTATTTTGTTATTGAGCCATCTTTTTTTAATTTGATTGAAGGGGATAGTACTATTCTTGAAAAAGAACCGTTGGAAAAAGCGGCTGAGATGGGTGAGTTAATGGCTTATGAGCATGATGGCTATTGGCAGTGTATGGATACCAAGCGAGATAGAGATCATCTTGAAGAGTTGTGGTTATCAGGTAATGCGCCTTGGAAAGTGTAGTTAGGTATGTCTGAAGAAAAAAATTTATTAATTGTTGGTGGTAGCGGGTTCATCGGTCGGCACCTTGTGAAAGCTGCTTTAAATGAAAAGTACTTGCCAACAGTTCTTTCTCTGCATCATGTGGAAAGTGATAGGCAAATTAATGGGGTGACTTATCTTGTTGCAGATATCTCAAATTATAGAGAGTTAGCAAATATATTAGCAGGCTTATCTTTTAGACGTGTTGTCAATTTAGGCGGTTATGTTAATCATTCTAAATATAGAGAAGGGGGGAAAGAGGTGTTTGATGCGCACTTTATAGGTGTGCAGAACCTTGTTCAGTGTTTGGATTGGGGTGTATTGGAGTCATTTGTACAAATAGGCAGTAGTGACGAATATGGCGATGCTGTCTCTCCTCAGCAAGAAAACACAAGAGAAATGCCTATTTCAGCCTATTCAATGGGGAAGGTGGCGGCAGGTCAATTGCTGCAAATGTTGAATAGAACGGAAGGTTTTCCTGTTGTTATTCTTAGGTTATTTTTGGTCTATGGACCGGAACAAAATAATCAGCGCTTTTTGCCGCAGATAATTTCTGGTTGCTTAAAAGGCGAGAGCTTTGCTACATCGCATGGTGAGCAGGTAAGAGATTTTTGTTACGTCGATGACGTTGTGAGAGGTATATTTCTCGCATTGAGTAATTCAAGTATAAATGGAGAAGTGATTAATCTTGCTTCGGGCGAGCCAGTTCAGATTAAATCAATGCTTGAACAAGTATTAGATATTGTTGGTAATGGCTCGCCTCGGTATGGTGAGTTGCCATATCGAGATGGTGAAAATATGTCTTTGTATGCGGATATTACAAAGGCGAAAAGTTTGTTGTCATGGGAGCCGCGTATAAATTTGTATGAAGGCCTCAAACGCACAGTGTCATATTATAAGAAGACTTTGTCGCAATGACTTCATCACCTCCTGTTGTTAGTATTATTATGAACTGCTACAACAGTGACCGCTTTCTTAAAGAGGCTATTGACTCTGTTTATGCTCAAAACTTTCAAGCATGGGAGATAATATTCTGGGATAACGCATCTACTGATTCGAGTGCTGAAATAGCTAAATCTTATGATGACCGAGTAAAGTATTATTTAGCAAATGAAACGACTCCTTTAGGGGAGGCAAGAAATTTGGCTTTAAAGAAGGCGGTAGGTAAATATATTGCTTTTCTTGA
>Ga0105349_10000396_pt1 | contig 16776 bp, 16 predicted proteins | sample EN1Hudseemescosm_FD_83661 | JGI IMG/M metagenome (GOLD analysis project Ga0105349, IMG submission 83661) | Methane-oxidizing microbial communities from mesocosms in the Hudson Canyon - EN1B Hudson Canyon | ecosystem: Environmental > Aquatic > Marine > Cold seeps | place: Hudson Canyon...
TAAAAGCAGGGTAAATATGTTTTCCATAAATACGAATAATGGTATCGAAAGCAGAAGGATCAATGCGGATTCGGCTGGCATCTGCTACCAAATCAAACTTTCCGTCTTTTACACTAATCACAGAATTTTCAATTTTCTCTCCATTTCCTAAATGGGCAATTCCACCCATAAAAAGGGTGGTTTTTTGGGCGGAAATATTCAGTACAAATATACATTGTACTAGTGTGTAAAATATTTTTTTATTCATAATCTTCAATTGTATCGCAATGGTAATGTGGTTCTTCTGTCTGTTCCACTTTTTGTGTTTCTTCTTCAGAATCTCCATTTACCATTTTAGTTATAATTCTCATTTTTTCTTTCAAATCCCTTTTCATTAACTCCCTATTTTTTGTGATATCAAAAAGCAATTGTCCATCTATATAAGTTTGTTCTACTTTACTATAAACCGAAAGTGGATTCCCAGTCCAAATAACAATGTCGGCATCTTTTCCTATTTTAATACTTCCCATTCTGTTATCCAAATGAAGTAATATAGCCGGATTAAGTGTAACCATTTTCCAAGCGTCTTCCTCTGATGTGCCTCCATACTTTACAGCTTTTGCTGCTTCTTGGTTTAACCTTCTTCCCATTTCTGCATCATCCGAATTAATAGCCGTTACTACTCCTTTATTATTTAGGATAGTAGCATTGTAAGGTATGGCGTCATTTACTTCAAATTTATAAGCCCACCAATCCGAAAAAGTAGAAGCTCCTGCCCCATGTTTTTTTAACTTATTAGCTACTTTATATCCTTCCAAAATATGAGTAAATGTATTGATGGTAAAACCCATAGAATCGGCTACATGCATTAACATATTTATTTCAGATTGAACATAAGAATGACAAGTTATAAACCTTTCTGAATTCAGAATTTCTACCAATGCATTTAACTCTAAATCTTCTCTTGGAGGAGTCGTTTTTCTCTTTTTAGAAAGAGGAAGTGAATTGTATTTGTCCCAAACTTCTTGGTAGTCTTTTGCTCTGTAAAAGGCATCATAAAAAACTTGTTCTACTCCCATTCGGGTTTGTGGAAAACGAATGGTATTGAAATTCCCCCAATTGGATTGTTTTACATTTTCCCCTAAAGCAAATTTTATAAATCCGTCTGCACCTTCAATTTTCATTTGTTCTGCCGAACTTCCCCATCTTAGTTTAATAAGTGCCGACTGTCCTCCAATTGGATTAGCCGAACCATGTAAAAGTTGAGATGCAGTAACTCCACCAGAAAGTTGTCTGTAAATATTATGATCATTCGGATTTATAACATCTCCAATTTTTACTTCTGCCGTTACCGCTTGACTTCCTTCATTTACTCCATGACTAATTGCAATATGTGAGTGTTCGTCAATAATTCCGCAAGTAATGTGTTTGTTAGTTGCATCAATAAACTGAACTTTAATTTTGGTTTTTGGCCAAAGTTCTTCTTTTTTCAGATTTGTACCAATTGCAATTATTTTTCCATCCTGAATTGCGACATCTGTATTTAATAAAATCCCTTCCTCTTCATTTGTCCAAACTGTTGCATTTGTAAAAATAGTAGGAATAGAAATCATGTTGTAACTATTTCCGTATGCTTTGTTGGGAGTCCAAATAGGAGGAATAATTGTATCGTATTTCAGAGTGAAATCCTTTCTATTTTTTAGGAATAAAGAATCTCTTTCCATAGTAAAGTCAATATTTTCCCCTTCCAAATTTTGATATCTTCCTTTAAATATTCCATCTACAAAATCGGCTATTCCTCTAACAGAAATATCTTTTGTATGGAAAATAATATTACTTCCATTTTGTTCTATTTCATAAGTAACTGAAGTAGTGTCGGAAGTAATTTCTTCCATTTTTAGTTTAGTAAGTTTACCAGTAATTGAGATATTTTTTTCTTCTGTTTCAGAGTTGAAAGTATAGTTTCCTCTAATATCAATTTCTAATTTTTGCTTTACTATATTCTGTATTCCATTTGTCCAATTCTCATAAATTGCTCCGTCTTCAAATATATCTGAACTACAAATAATAAAATTTGCTTTTTTTCCTTTTTCTAAACTTCCCAATCTTTCTTCTTCTCCAATTAAAGTAGCAGGAACTATGGTCAGAGCATCTAATGCGTCATATTTACTAAGTCCTTTTTCAATAGTAATTCTGAGGTTTTTTATAAAGTCTTTTGGTTTTTTTAGTTCCGACATTGTAAAACAAAAGTCAATATTATTTTCCGATAAAATTCTGGCATTAAAAGGAGCTGTTTCCCAGTGTTTTAATTTTGATAAAGTTAAAATATCACTTTCTTCCGGATTGTTTATTTCGTATTTTACAGGAAAATTGAGAGGTAAAATAATTGGAAATTCATAACTTTTTATTTCTTCAATTCTTTGGTATTCCATACCATTTCCTTTTACAATAAAGTCAATTTCAAATTCATCCGAAATTTTATATATTCGGCTGTAATCCGTTAGTAAACTAGTCTGAAAAATATGAGGTAATTCTAATTGATTATTAAAAGCATTAAAAGAAAGATTGGTTGTTTTCCCAGAATTTTGGTACCAATAAGAATCCAAAAATAATTGTTTTAAAAGAGCAATACTTCCCATAAGAGATGTAGGGTATTTTTGCCTAGAAACACCTTTTCGGAACGAAAAACAAGAAGCTATTTCTGCAGAGAGAATACTTTTTTGCTCCCTCTCATCTGATAAGGAAACTAAGCATGCTGTTCCTCTTACAATTCCATTCTGTTGGTGTGTAAGTACTACTCCAAATCCAGAATTTATATAATTTGTAGCTTCTTTATTATTGTACTGAAATCTGTTTGCAGCATCAATTTCTGGGTGAATTGCCTCATTCCAATGGTACGCTCCTTCCTTATTACTTTCGTATTGCGGTCGGTAACTATATTCTCTATGTTTAGGAGTTTCTAATCCGTAATTAGAGTATAAATCGATAAAAGAAGGATAAATGTAATCTCCTTTCAAATCTATAATAATTGTTCCTTCTGGAATTACTAATACACTATCTGCATCAAGTATTTTATCCTCCTGAATTAGTAGAGTTCCATTTAGAATTTCCTTTTCTGAAGAGATAATAAGGTGAGCATTTGTAAATGCATAAATGGGTGAAAAAGTAGATTTTACTCCATTATTTGGGAAACTCTCTTGGGAGAATAAAGGAAGAGATATTAGCAGTGCTAAAACTGTTTTTATAAACTTCATAGTGTAAAATATTAAAGGCCACAATTTAGCAATTTTTAATAACTTAAAATTTGTTTTTCGCATTAAGATTTAAATTGATAAATAATAATATTATTTAGTACCTTTGTATAACAAAATTTTAAACTAAATATTATGAAAACAGGAATGTTGCATTTACACCATTATTTACCCTACATATTTTTATTAGTATTATTAATTTCAATTGTAAGAGCGTACTTAGGGAAAATAGCAAACCCTAAAAAAGACAAATTACTTTTGCTAACTTTAATCTTGGCTCATATTCAACTTTTGGTAGGTTTTTATTTATTATTTCCATTTCCTGAAGTAGAAATGTCTGTTATTATGAAAGATTCTATATTACGTTTTAAATTTATTGAGCATCCTTCTATAATGGTATTAGCTGTTGCCTTAATTACTATAGCAAAAATAAAATCTAAAAAAATGGTGGATGTTGTAAAAGCAAACAAAACTATATTTAGTTATTTTACAGTTGCATTGGTGTTAATTGCAATGAGATTTCCTTGGGATAAAATATTTTAATGGGAGAGAAAGCAGTTTTAATAGGTTTAATAACCCCAGATTTAACAACAGAACTTGTTGAAGAATATTTGTTGGAGCTAGATTTTTTGGCTCGAACAGCAGGAGCAAAAACCGTGAAACAATTCACACAAAAACTTCCTCATCCGGATAATAAAACTTTTTTAGGAAAAGGGAAAACAGAAGAAGTTGCTAAGTTTGTAAAGGAAAATGAAATTGATATGGTTATTTTTGATGATGAACTTTCTCCTTCTCAACTCCGAAATATAGAAGCGATTTACTGCTGTAAAATTTTAGATAGAAATAATCTCATCCTAGATATTTTTGCTTCCAGAGCGCAAACTGCAAAAGCTCGTACTCAAGTAGAACTTGCGCAATACCAATATCTTTTGCCACGACTTACCAGAATGTGGACACACCTTGAAAGACAAAAAGGGGGAATTGGAATGAGAGGTCCTGGAGAAACACAAATTGAGACTGATAGAAGAATAATTAAGGATAAAATTGCTCTCTTGAAAAAGAAGATGGTAAAGATTGATAGACAAGGACAAACCCAAAGACAGAGAAGAGAACATATGATAAGGGTAGCTTTAATTGGCTATACCAATGCTGGAAAATCTACTTTGATGAACAGCCTTAGTAAATCTGATATATTTGCAGAAAATAAACTTTTTGCTACTTTAGATACTACCGTAAGAAAAGTAGTGTTTCAGAATTTACCTTTTTTACTTGCCGATACGGTTGGCTTCATCCGTAAACTTCCTCATCAATTGGTAGAGTCCTTTAAATCAACCTTGGATGAGGTGAGAGAATCGGATTTATTGCTACATGTTGTTGATATATCGAATGATGCTTTTGAAGACCAAATAGAGGTAGTAGAAAAAACCATTGCTGAGATTGGAGCTTCTGATATTCCTTCCTTAATTGTGTTTAATAAAATAGATCGTTATACTTTTATCTCGAAAGAGGAAGATGATTTAACACCTATTACAAAGGAGAATATCTCGTTAGAAGATTTGAAAAAAACTTGGATGGGAAAATCGAATCAGGACGCTATTTTTATTTCGGCTTTAAATAAAACGCATTTTGATGAGTTGAGAGAATTGTTATACCAAAGGATCAAGGAGTTACATGTAAAACGATATCCTTATAATAACTTTCTGTACTAGGAGATATTTTGTAGGTTGATGAGGATTTTGTAGTGACCTTCTTTTTCAACTAGCTCAGCATGATTTCCTCTTTCTACAATTTCTCCTTCTGATAAAACAATTATTTCATCTGCATCTTTTATGGTAGAAAGTCGGTGAGCAATTACCAATGTTGTTCTTTCTTTCATAAGGTTAGAGAGTGCGTTTTGCACTAGTTTTTCCGATTGCGTATCTAAGGATGAGGTCGCTTCATCTAATATTAAAAAATCTGGATTTTTCAATATTGCTCGAGCAATGCTGATTCTTTGTTTTTGCCCTCCAGAAAGTTTGTCTCCTTTTTCACCGATATTAGTATCGTATCCGTTTTCGCATCCTAAAATAAATTCTTCTGCATTTGCAATTTTAGCGGCCTGTAAAACTTCCTGTTTAGTTGCTTTCTGATTTCCTACCAATATATTGTTGTAAATAGTATCGTTAAATAAAATAGATTCTTGAGAAACGACTCCCATTAAATGACGCAAATCAGATAGTTTTATATCTTTTATATTATGATTATCAATACAAATTTCCCCTTCTTTTATGTCGTAAAAACGAGCACATAAATCGGCAATAGTAGATTTCCCACTTCCTGATTTCCCTACAATTGCAACTGTTTTTCCTTTCGGGATAGTAAAGTTTAGATTATTTAAAACAGGGACATTTTCGTACTGAAAACTTAAATTTTTTATACTTACCTTTTCTTTAATTTCATGAATAGAGATAGGGTTTGCAGATTCTGTAATATTGTTTTCGGTATCCATAAGTTCGTACACTCTGGCAGCTGCAGCTGATCCTTTTTGCAAGTGATAATAAGCACTGGTAAACGATTTTGCAGGAGGAATAATTTGAGAGAAAATTAAAATATAACCAATAAATTCTTCTGGGCTTAAAAGAGATTCTCCACCTAAAACCAGTTTTCCTCCAAACCACATTACCACAACCATTATTATGGTGCTCAAAAATTCACTCATTGGGGAGGACATATCTTTTTTTCGGAGCAAAGAAGTCATTAGAGATTGGTATTTTCTACTTTCCTTATCGAACTTATTGTGCACATTTTCTTCTGCATTAAATAGTTTTATTACTTTCAATCCACCAATGTTTTCATCTAATACCGACAAAATATCTCCCATTTTTTCTTGACTTTTTTCAGAAGATTTTTTCAGACTCTTACCAACTTTTGCAATAATAAAACCAGTAATAGGAAATAATATTATTACAAAAAGAGTCAGTTGAGGACTGATAAAAACGAGAGTAATTAAATAGATAATAATCTGAAGTGGATCACGAAAAATCATTTCCAAAGAACTCATTATGGACCATTCAATTTCTACCAAATCAGTTGTCATTCTGGAGGTAATATCTCCTCTTCTTTTTTCTGTAAAAAATCCAATAGGAAGGGAAATAACTTTTTTGTGTAAACTACTTCTTAAATCGTGTACTACTCCGTTTCGGATTGGTGTAAGAAAATATAAGGAAAGATAACGAAACAGATTTCTGAAGAAAAAAGTAATTAGGATAAGCCCGCAAATAAACAATAGGGCATCTACTTTTGTACCAGATTCAATAATGGAATTAATTTTATAATAAAAGTGGTCTTTTAAAGAGTCGGCACTAAAAGAAAAATCTGCTGGTTTAATATTTTCTACTTCAATTGTTCCGAAAAGTAATCCTAAAAATGGAATAACCATTGTAAGAGAAACCAAGGAAAATAAAACGGTTAATATATTAAATACTACATTTAAGATGGCGTAAATATAGTAAGGCTTTACATATCTTAATATTCTATAAAAATCTTTCATTCCGGCAAATGTAAGGATAAGAAAATAGAAAAGCTATCTTTGCAGTATGGAAACTAAAAGACAAAAAAAAGTATCAAAATTAATTCAGAAAGAATTATCTGTTATTTTTCAGAAAGAAACACATCAATTTTTAGGAAACATACTTGTTACTGTAACGGGAGTTAGGATTTCCCCAGACTTGTCGGTTGCAAAGGCCTATTTAAGTATCTTTCCGGTAGAAAAACCAAAAGATGCTTTAGCAATTTTGAACGAAAATAAAAAAATGTTTCGGACTTTATTAGGAAATAGTTGTCGTCATCAGCTCCGTATTGTTCCAGAATTAATTTTCTATTTAGACGATTCTGCAGAATATGCAGAGGAAATAGACAGATTATTGAACCAATAGTTTACCAAATGAATTTCCCATTTTTTATAGCGAAACGATATTTATTTACTTCCAAAAGTAAAAATGTTGTAAATATTATTTCCTATATCTCTCTGTTTGGAGTATCTGTTGGTACGGCCGCTCTTGTTATTGTGATGTCAGTTTTTAATGGATTTGAAAAGATTGTTTTGGATATGTACAACTCTTTCGATCCTCATTTAAAAATTACTTCTGTTGTGGGAAAAACATTTAATCCTGAAGATGTAAAATCTATTTTGTTGGAGCAAAAAGATATAAAGTTATATGCTGAAGTATTAGAAGAAAAAGTACTGATTCAGAATAATGGAAATGAAATTATTGCTACAATAAAGGGAGTAGATGATAATTTTAATGAGCTTGTTAATTTTAGTAAATTGGTTGTTTTTGGAGATTCTGTTTTTGAGAATTTCAATGGAAATGCGGTAATAGTAGGAAATGGAATTGCTTATAATTTATCCATTAATGTGAATAATATATTTGAGCAAATAAATATTACTGCCCCCAACAGAACTTCAAAATACATTAAGGATAAATCGGATTTGGTAAAAACTGCTTTTCTGCCAATTGGAGTTTTTTCTGTGCAAGCAGAATACGATAATGAGTATATTATTTGTCCGTTAAAAAATTTACAAAATATTTTAGAAAGAGAAAATGAGGTTTCGGCAATAGAGGTAAATCTTTTAAATTCTGAAAATATGGAAGATGTGAAGTCAGAAATACAAAAACAAATTGGAGATAATTACATTGTAAAAACTAGATTAGAACAACATGAGTTTTTGTATAAATTATTGAATTCTGAAAAACTGGCAGTATTCCTAATTTTGGTTTTCATTCTGATTATTGCAAGTTTTAATATTATTAGCTCCTTAAGTATGATGATGATTGACAAACAAAAGGATATTAAAACTTTTTGGAATTTGGGAAGTTCCGAAAAACAGATTAGAAATATATTTTTTACAAAAGGAATTCTGGGAGTTTTAGTAGGGAGTGCTATTGGGTTGTTTATAGGGGTTGGTTTTTCCTTACTTCAACAACATTTCGGATTTATTGCAATGGAAGGGAATTTTGTTGTAAACGCTTATCCTGTAGAGTTAAATATTAAAGATGTATTAATAGTAGAAATAACAGTAATTGTTATTGGATTGATTGCGTCTTTTTATCCTGCAAAAGTTTTGACTAATAGATTTTTGAAAAAAGTTTAAAACTCATACCCCTCAAATTTAAGGGCAACTTCATTTAGTGTTTCTAGTATTTCTGTTTCCGATTCAGAAGTAACCATTTTTATTCTGTAGGATTTAAAGTCATTAATTCCTTTAAAATAATTGGTGTAGTGTCGTTTCATTTCTGCTATTCCCAAAATTTTTCCTTTCCACTCAATAGAATGTTTTAGGTGTTGTTTACAAGCTTCTACTCTTTCTTGCATGGATGGTCTTGCCAAATATTCTCCTGTTTTTAAGTAGTGTTTTATTTCGTTAAAAATCCAAGGATTTCCAATAGATCCTCTCCCAATCATAGCACCATCTAATCCGAATTCATCTCTCATTAGTTTGGCCTTTTCAGGCGTGTCAATATCTCCATTTCCGAAAACAGGAATATTCATTCTGGGGTTATCTTTTACGGCTTTTATAAGGGTCCAATCCGCCTCTCCTTTATACATTTGTTTTCTGGTTCTTCCGTGTATGGAAATGGCTTGTATTCCTACATCTTGCAATCTTTCTGCTACCTCTACTATGTATTTTGTGTTGTCGTCCCATCCCAATCGGGTTTTAACCGTTACTGGTATATTGGTAGATTTTACAATTTGTTTTGTCATTTCTACCATCTTTGGGATGTCGAGAAGAATACCTGCACCAGCGCCTTTTTTTGCAACTTTTTTTACGGGACATCCATAGTTAATATCAATTATGGCAGGATTTGCTCGTTCACAAATTTTAGTAGCTTCCATCATAGATTCTATATCGTAGCCAAAAATTTGTATTCCAATTGGTCGTTCAAAATCATAGATATCTAATTTCTGAACGCTCTTGTCTGCATCTCTAATTAGTCCTTCTGATGAAATGAATTCTGTAAACATTAAATCGGCACCATGTTTTTTGCAAAGTGCACGAAATGGGGGGTCACTTACATCCTCCATTGGCGCGAGTAAAAGGGGGAACTCCCCTAAATCTATATTTCCTATTTTTACCGACATAATTTTTACAAAAATAGAAAAGCTTATGAACCTAAATGGAATCTTACAATATAAATCGGATAAAAAGAAAATTTTATTATTTCTCATCATCACTTTTGTATCTACAATTTTGGGTATTTTATTGGCAGAAGGAATAACGGCTTTGTTTTTCTCAGGAGAAATTGGGGACTCTCTTTCAGATACAACTAATGTGTTTGGATTAAAGATAAAAATTCTTATTACCTCTGTGTTTGTATTTATAGTTCCGGCATTGTTTTTTGCAAAATTAGTAAGTATAAATCCACTTAAATATTTGGAGTTTAACCATAAGTTTAATCGGCAAATGATATTATTAGTTGTTGTAATAATGTTGTTTTCCTCTCCATTTATAGGATTTTTATCACAGATAAATGAAGCGATTATTTCTGCTTTGCCAGATTATTTTGATTCTGTAGTAAGTTGGATGAAATCAGCAGAAATGGATGCAAAAAAGATGACATTTTCATTTTTGAAAATGGAATCAATAACAGATTTATTCTTCAATTTATTTTTAATAGCTGTAATTCCTGCTTTAGGAGAAGAGTTGTTTTTCAGGGGAGTTTTACAAAAATTATTTATAAAATGGACTTCCAAACCACATTTATCTATTCTGATAACTGCTTTTCTGTTTTCAGCAATTCACATGCAGTTTTTTGGTTTCCTTCCCCGGTTTGTACTGGGTATATTATTGGGTTATTTCTACTACTTTTCCAAATCAATTTGGATGCCGATATTGGCACACTTTTTCAATAATGCTTTGGCAGTAATTATAATGTACCCTTCCATAAAACAGAGTATTAAAGTAGATGTTTTATCAGATAATGTAGAAGTGAGTTTATTGCAATCGTTTATCAGTTTGTTTGCAGTGGGTATATTGTTTTACCTATTTTACAAAAGTGTAGAAATAAAAAAAGAGATTTTTTAGTCTCTTTTCTTTGTTGAATAATTAATCTTTAATGCATTTACTTTCCGGAGCTCTGTTTTTACATCAGTAATAATTCCCATTGTTACATTTTCATCTGCTTTAATAGATGTTGTCATGTATGGTCTATCTTTCTCATGTTTAGCTTCTCTTTCGGATATAATAAAATATTGAATTTCTCCAACTTCTTTCCTGCTGAAAGTACGATCATTTAACTGAATCCGAGCCGCAGGACCAAAATTTACTTGTTGAGATTCAATTGGTGGGCCAATATAAATATAACTTATTAAAGATTTCTTGTCCATTTTTTTTACTTCTGTTGCATCTGGAGGATTGATATCAATTTCAAGAGTTGTTTCTCTCATTACTGTGGTAACCATAAAAAAGAATAGTAACATAAATACAATATCTGGTAATGACGCTGTTGATATTGCCGGCATCCCTTTTCCCGTTCCTCTTTTAAATTTACTCATCTTTAGTTTGCTTTTGTTTCTGCTTCAGAAATTTTCATAGGATAAATTTCTTGAATTTTTTTCTTTTCAGTGTCATCTAATTTATCAAATTTCCTTCCAAAATCATTAATCGCCTGTTCATCTCTCAGTTCGTTATACGCTTTTGTTAATTCATTTTGAACTTGGATATACATAGTGTAAGAGGTTCCTTCCTGATTTTGTAAAGAAACAATTGCTTTATCTGGGTTTTCTGATGATGTTTCTGACCTTCCATTGTTACTTACAAATTTCTTTACATCTTCTTTAAGGGATTCACTAATAATGCCATTTCCATCAATTTCAATCATATTTGTTGGAGACCCAATTCCTGCCAAAACTCTATCGTTTTTATTAATTAGAACAACATAAATGTTTCGTTTATGAATTTCAGGGGTTTCAATATTTTCTTCTGGCATTGGAGGTAATTTTCTGGAAATACCAGTATCCACATCCATAGTAGTTGTTACTAAAAAGAAAATTAGAAGCAAAAAGGCGATATCCGCCATTGATCCTGCATTAATTTCTGGTAGTTCTCTTTTGTTGCTTGCCATTATCGTTTACTCCTCATTTTTAATCCTCCCATTATTACAATAGAAGCAATTGCAATACTTAAAAATATGTAAAAGGACCACAGTCCCATCCCTACTAATTGAGATGTACTAGATGTAATTTCATCCCCTGTAGCAAGCTTCTGATTCATTTCATCCATGGCTGCAGTTACTGAATCAGATGCAAATACGAAATAGGATAAAGCAAATACAGATAACAACCCTCCAACAGTCATAATAGTTTTCTTTGCATTTTCCCCGTTTTTTATCATTCCTCTTATAGCAAAGAAAATTATAATACCAGTTGCAAGTATTAATATTGAGACAGTAAACCAGTAAAAGATATATAAGTAATCACCAATAAATTCTTCCATAATTATTTATTATCGTTTAATAAATCAATTAATGAGATTGAAGAGTCTTCCATATCATTAACAATAGAGTCAACTTTTGCAATTAAATAGTTATAGAATATTTGTAAAATCATAGCAACAATCAGTCCGAATACAGTAGTTAAAAGCGCAACTTTAATATCACCAGCAACAACATCCGGAGAAATATCTCCTGCAGCTTCAATAGCGTCAAAGGCTCCAATCATACCAATTACAGTCCCCATAAACCCAAGCATAGGAGCAATTGCTATAAACAATGCAATCCAAGAAAGACCTTTTTCCAACAATCCCATTTGTACACTTCCGTAAGCCACAATTGATTTTTCTACTTCATCAATTCCTCCTCCAGATCTTTTTAATCCTTGGTAAAAGATAGAAGCAACAGGCCCTTTTGTGTTTCTACAAATTTCTTTTGCAGCATCAGTACCACCACTATTTAACGCAGATTCCACATCATTTAATAATTTAGTCGTGTTTGTAGTTGCCATATTTAAGTAAATAATTCTTTCAATAGCAAGTGCTAAACCTAAAATTAAACAAAGAAGTACAATCCCCATAAATTCAGGTCCACCTTCCATAAATTTTTGTTTAATAATTTGGTGGATATTTTCATCTTCCTCTTTATCATCTTTCTTATCTCTCTTCTTTTTCTTTTCAGAAGATTGATTATCTTCAGGTGTAGTTTCAGAAACATCCTCAGATGTTTGTTCAACATTTCCAGTATTTGTTTCATCCTGAGCAAATACTGTAAATGTACCCATTGATAAAAACGCTAATAGTGTAAATAATGCAAATCCTTTTTTCATTTTATTTTTTTTTAAAAATTAAGTGTCGCAAATGTATAAAAAATTTATGTTAGTTTTACTTTATAATGATGCTTCAAATCTTCTGTTTACTTCTTCCCAATTTATCACATTGAAAAAAGCTTCAATATAATCAGGTCTTCTATTCTGATAATTTAAGTAATATGCGTGTTCCCAAACATCCAAACAAAGTATTGGTGTACATCCACATTGGTCGTCCATTAAAGGGTTATCTTGGTTTGCAGTAGAAGAAACTTTAAGTTTTCCGTTATTTACTCCAAGCCATGCCCATCCCGAACCAAATCTTGTTCCAGCAGCTTTCGCGAATTCTGATTTGAAATTATCGAAACTTCCAAAAGTAGAATCGATAGCGGATGCAACAGCTCCACTTGGATTTCCTCCTCCATTAGGGCTCATTATGTTCCAAAATAAACAGTGATTGTAATACCCTCCTCCATTGTTTCTTGCTCCACCACTTAATCCTGGAGTAGCGCAAATATCTTCAATTGATTTTCCAGATAAATCTGTTCCATCAATTGCATTATTTAAGTTGTTTGTATATCCATTATGATGTTTTGAATGGTGTATTTCCATTGTTCTTGCATCAATATGTGGTTCTAATGCATTATATGCATATGGTAATTTTGGTAATTCGAATGACATAATATTTTTGTGTTTAATTGTTTATATTAGTATTTGCCAAGCTTCTTCTGATTTTCCTTGGCTTAATAATTCTTTGGCTAAGATATGTTTTTCTTCTGTATTTTTTTCTTCTCTGATTGTAAATTCATTTTTTGAAGGAATATTTTCTGCAGAAGCTAAAATTGCCAATTCATTTCCTGTTAGGATATTTGAATTTCTAATATTTTCAGGTAGATTATCAATTCCCATTCCCATTCTGGAGATAGGTTTTGCAATTTCGTAAAGAGATTCTTCAGTGGTTTTCCCATACCAATTTGACCCCAATCGGCTTACAATATTAAGTTTGAAAGGGTCAATGTCGTTATTTTCGTCCAAAACGTTTTCGTTTATATGCATTTTCAAAACTTCACAAAGTACCAAACTTCCAGCTCCACCCTGTTCTCCTAAAGTAATAATTTCATTTACTTTACACTCAAAATTAATTGGAGATTCCTTTATTCTGGAGGGAATTACTAAATCTGATTTTACTTCTGTAAACCCTGCTTTTTCAAATTCATTTACTTCAGCATCAAAATCGCATGAAGCTAAAGAAACTTGTTGTGCAATTTCTTCTGAAACCAAAGAGATGACACATTCTTTTACCTGATGTATATTATCTAAAGTATGTTTTGAAGTGTTGTTCCTCATTCTCCTAACAGGTGAAAAAACTAATATTGGAGGATTTACTGAAAACGCATTGAAAAAAGAAAATGGACTTAAATTTTTGTTTCCATTTTTATCTACTGTACTTACAAAAGCGATTGGTCGTGGTGCGATAGCAGCCGTTAAAAGTTTATATAAACCTTCAGTTTCTCCTTTTGTAATGTCTAAAGTTTTAATCATTTTTTAAGTTTTAATATCGAATGATTTGTATCTAATTTTACTATTTTATTAGTGATTTTCCCAAGTCCTTCAATTTGCATTTCAATTTCATCACCATCTTGTATCCACCTTACTTCATAATTCGGATTTGATCTTTTTCCACTTCCGTTTAATTCTAACAAACTTCCTGTCCCAACTGTTCCCGACCCAATTACATCTCCCGGAAAAAGTTCTACTCCGTAGGAAGCTCTTTCAATGATTTCTGCAAAGGTCCAATTCATATCTTTAGTGTTTCCTTCAGAAAGCAATTCTCCATTCATGAAACATTGCATTTTTAAATCATACTTTTTACCAAAAGTGGTGTCAATACTTTTTGCTTCTAACTCATCTGAAGTAACTAGATAAGGTCCAATAATATTAGCAAAATCTTTTCCTTTTGAAGGCCCTAAGTTTAGTTTCATCTCTTCCAACTGAAGTCGTCTTGCGCTCAAGTCGTTTAAAATACAGAATCCTGCAATGTGATCATCTGCATCTTTGGACAAGATGTTTTTTCCTCCTTTACCAATTACAATTGCAAATTCTAATTCGTAATCCAATCTATGAAAATGGTCGGGCATGAGTTCTATTGTTTCCTTATCTGCAAACATAGCGTTGTGGTTCGAAAAATAAAATACCGGAAATTCATCAAATTCCGGAATCATATCCGCTCCCCTGTTTTTTCTGGATGTAGAAACATGCTGACGGAACGCATAAGCATCTCTGAAAGAATTGGGTTTTGGTATAGTGGGTAAAACTGTAATATCTTCAATATCGTGTTTTAAACAATCTTCATTACAAATAAAAGCAGCTACTTGGTCTTGATAGTTATCAATCTGAATTAATTCTACTAATGAAATATTTCCGAAACAATTATTCAGGTTATAGACTAACTGATTTTGTAACACCCCAATTTGAGGAGCATCCAAATTATTTATTTTATAAGTAAGGAGTTTCATTTAGTAAGGCAAAATTATCATTTTTATGTTAGGGATGATATAAATCATGCTTAGTTTGTTTTTTATTGCTTTATATTTGCACAAAACAAATAATATGCCAAGATATCATAAATTAGGTAAAATACCACATAAACGACATACAACCTTCAGAAAAGAGGATGGAAACATCCATTATGAAGAACTTTTTGGAACGATTGGTTTTGATGGAATGTCTTCCTTACTATATCATTTACACCGGCCAACTCAAGTTAAACATATTACAGAAGCTTACTCGGTTGCTCCAAAAATTGCGGTGGATAAAAACTTAAAATCCTATATGCTAAAAGGATTTGAAGTCCCTCAGGTTGCGGATCATTTAGAAAGTAGAATATCTATAATGGTAAATAATGATTTGAATATTTTACTTTCTGCTCCTACTAATTTGGAGGAGGATTATTTTTATAAAAATACGGATGGTGATGAGGTTATATTTGTGCATAAAGGAACAGGAACTTTACGAACTTTTGTAGGAAATATAAAATTTAAGGAAGGTGATTATTTAGTTATCCCTAGAGGAATGATATACACTATGAGATTCGACACTTCAAATAATAGGTTGTTTATTGTGGAATCCTACACTCCAGTTTACACTCCAAAAAGATACCGCAATCATTTCGGACAAATGTTAGAGCACTCACCTTATTGCGAGCGTGATTTAAGAGTTCCGGAAGAATTAGAAACACATGATGAACAAGGCGATTTTATTATCAAAATAAAAAAGGAACAGATGATTCATGAGTATACTTATGCGTCACATCCTTTTGATGTAGCAGGTTGGGATGGTTATAATTTCCCTTATGCATTTTCAATACATGATTTTGAACCGATAACAGGAAGGATACATCAACCTCCACCGGTACACCAAACTTTTGAAACCAGCAGATTTGTAATTTGTTCTTTTGTACCAAGGTTGTACGATTATCACCCTGAATCAATTCCAGCGCCTTACAATCATTCTAATATTGATTCGGATGAGGTGTTGTATTATGTAGCGGGTGATTTTATGAGTAGAAATCATGTTGATGAGGGATATATTTCCTTGCATCCTGCAGGAATTCCACACGGACCACATCCAGGTGCAGCAGAAAGAAGTATCGGACAAACGGAAACGGATGAATTGGCAGTAATGGTAGATACTTTTGCTCCATTAAAATTAACAAAAGCAGCTATTGAACTTTCGGATGGAATTTACCATCAATCATGGCTTGAAAAATAATAAATATCATGCGAGAAGACTTAACAAAAATAAACAACACTACTTATTCCTTGGATAAAATATTCCCAGATGCGCAGGATTTTTTACCTTTATTAGGAACAGATTATGTCGAATATTATGTTGGAAATGCAAAACAAGCAGCCCATTTTTATAAAACTGCACTTGGTTTTCAATCTCTTGCTTATGCAGGATTAGAAACTGGTATTACGGACAGAACTTCTTATGTTGTGGTGCAGGATAAAATCCGAATTGTATTTACCACACCTATGCCAGGAGATAAAAATGAAATTTTTGATCATATTAAAAGACATGGTGATGGAGTTAAGGTTATTGCTCTTTGGGTAGATGATGCGAAAAAGGCTTGGGAAGAAACAACAAGTAGAGGTGCAGAATCTTACTTAGAACCAAAAACGGAAAAAGATGTAGATGGTGAAGTGGTAACTTCAGGGATTAAGGTTTATGGCGATACCGTTCATATTTTTGTAGAGCGTAAAAA
>Ga0105349_10000398_pt1 | contig 16727 bp, 15 predicted proteins | sample EN1Hudseemescosm_FD_83661 | JGI IMG/M metagenome (GOLD analysis project Ga0105349, IMG submission 83661) | Methane-oxidizing microbial communities from mesocosms in the Hudson Canyon - EN1B Hudson Canyon | ecosystem: Environmental > Aquatic > Marine > Cold seeps | place: Hudson Canyon...
GGCAGGTTGGTAGGCATCGGAACCTCGGGTATCGGACCCAGCCTCGTGGTGCGCTCTGCGCCACCGGAAGCCATACGGAGGGCCGGAGGTATTGGGTTCCGACCCTGGACGACCCCGGTCGGGACGTCCTCGGAGGGAATGATACCAGCGGGCCTGTTCGGGGCCACCTGGCCCGGACAACCTCCAGGGACCCTATGTATTTTCGCATCATGGCTGCATGATTCACCCACTTGGGGTTCGACATGGAAAGCCCGGCAGAGGGAGATGCTCTGGCAAACCTGGGACGAGCCGAGGGCTACCTGCATTGCGGAACCAAAAAGAAGCCACGGCCCATTGGTTACCTGGGCACTCTCACCGATCCCGACGGAATGTGGTGGAGTTCAGTTTCGGTCAGAGACAAAGAGGCCTTCGGCAGTTGAGGCTGGCCGGTCAATCGGCGCGAATGGCTGCTAGGTGACAAACCCTCTCGGCTGCGGAATCGGCGCAGTCGACACCTCTGTCGCCCCGGACCACCTCGGCCCGCTCCATGGTCTGCTCCACGGTTTCGGTGGTCAGCACCCCGAGAACCACTGGCACACCGTCTAATGATCAAAATTGGCTCAGCCGGTCTGACCATCAGACCATCTGGTACTATCTCACTCCTGCCGCCTCGGCCCGTAATCCGCCCTGACAAGAAACACTAAGGAAATCCCCGTGCCCCATTCAAACACGCTCGTCTTCATCGACACCTGAGTAGCGGACCAGTGACCATCGACCCGGCTGGAGGCGACGTCCCTCCAAACACCTACTCGACCCATCCCCCTACGGCTCGCTGGACACACGTGGCCCTCCGGGTGAACGACATCGACGCCACGATCGAGTGGTACACGACCCATACCCCACTCACTCTCCTAGCCCGACGGGAGGATCCAGACGGCTATGGAGCCTGGCTCGGGCATCGGGACAATGTGGAGCACCCATTCCTGTTAGTCGTGTCTCAGTTCTTTGAGGGCCACGACCCGTTCGGAGATTCACCGCACGCCGTCCTTGGGCCATTTGCTCATCTGGGAATCGAACTGTGTAGCCGGGAGGACATCGACGAGGCTGCTGCTGCCGCAGAGGCCACCGGGAGCCTCGCCATGCCGCCGACTCAGATGCCGCCACCCATCGGCTACATCTGCATGACCAAGGATCCCGACGGCAATACAATCGAGTTCTCCTACGATCAGGGCATCTACGCCACGGCGCAGGAGGTCTGGGGATAGCTGTCAATCCGACCGCCGTCGTCGCCTCCTACGTAGCCTCGTTCGCCGGAGGCGACCCCGACGCGATCGCCGCACACGTGCACCAGGACTTAGAAAATATCCACCGCAGTGCCCTAGGCGAATCATGCGTAGGGCGAGACGCCTACCGGGAGCGTCTACCCGGTTTCCTTTCAGCGTTCGAAGGACTCAATTACCAACTGATCGATACGGTGACCGAAGGCGACCGGGTGATCGTCTCCTACGTGATGCGGGCCGTCCACGCCGGGCATCCGATAGAGATCCCCGGTGTGTTTGACATCGTGATCGTCGACGGCCTGATCAGGCGTCGAATCGACTACTTCGACAGCCTGACTTTTCTACGACAGACCGGACAAGCCTGACCCGACTGTCCCGATGACCGGTCACCCGACCTCCGGGCCAAGGTGCCCCAGATGGGAACGCTTCGTCTCTAGGTAGCGCCGATTCTCGGCGGTCGGCTCACTCCACAGGGGCAAGCGTCCAACCACGTCGATGCCGAGGTCGACTAGGCCAGCAACCTTGGCCGGGTTGTTGGTAAGCAACACAACCGAGGCAATCCCGAGCAGCGAAAGCACCTGGGCGGCTACCCCGTAGTGACGCTCGTCGACACTGTGACCCAGTTCCAGATTGGCCTCAACCGTGTCCCGGCCCGCGTCCTGGAGTCGATAGGCGCGTAACTTCTCGGCCAAACCAATGCCACGCCCCTCGTGGCCACGGACGTAGACGACGACCCCGCACCCCTCGGCCGCCACCCGGGCGAGGGCCAGCGACAACTGTTCGCCACAGTCGCACCGCAGCGAGCCGAACACGTCACCGGTCAGGCACTCGGAATGCACCCTCGTTACCACGCTCCCACCCGCTACGTCACCGAGCACGAGGGCGAGGTGCTCAAGGCCGTCAACCAAACTCGTGAAGACGTGGCCCTCGAAGGCCCCAGCGTTAGTAGGCACCGGTGCCTGGGCTCCAGCACTGACCAACGGAACGGTCAGCCACAAGTGGTGGACAAGGTCCCAGTAGTCGACCAGCACCAGTCCCTCATCGTCGGCGAACCGGGGCAAAACCGCGTCCCGGGACACCATGGTCGAGACCGCGGGGAGAACGCCAAAGCCGCCTCCGGCCACACCCGCCAGACGGAGGAGCTCGCCGGCAATGGTCTCCGGCGAGGGGTCCGCGATGGAGGCACCCGGGCGACGAGCAGCCATCCCAACTGTCCGGAATCCCAAGGTTCTGCCCGCAAACCACGGTCGATCGTGCTCGGCTGCAACGACTGTTCCGTCGGCCACGACCTCCCCTTTGGTGGGCTCTCCAGCCATCAGGACACGGCCACCGGCACGAAGTGCTGAGATCGCGTCACCGATCGCTGCGGCACCCACCAGTCAGACTCCAAGCATCGCTGAAAACCGGCGGCGCCACTCGACCGAGGCCTTGTCGGCCTGCACGCTGACCAGGGCTGTCCGCTCTAGGGGTAGTTCACCAGAAAGGCGCTCGAGCATCTGGCGGTCCTCCTCGCCAATTGCACGGTCGAACGCGACCACCTCCTCGGCGGGGATATCAAAGTCGTCGTTTCGCCAGACAACGAAGGTGAAGTAGGACGTGACCTCGTCAATCGGACTCGACAAGAGCAGTAGCAGGTGTTGGATCCCGGTGTCATATGCAATCGTGCTCCGCACGGCCAACGGCAGGCAGAACCCGGATGTCATCACCCGCCCCACCACCGAGTCGTCCGACCCGGAACTGGCCTGGGCTTCTTCCGGATTCCTGGCCACGACCTCATATCGGTAGCCGTGGTAGCCGTCATCAAGGTCCACCAGGTCGATCGACGGCACCCGTGGCTCCTGGGCCCCCCCAAAGGTTCCGCGATGCACGTACGGGAAGTGGGAGATGTCAAGGAAGTTGTCGACCATTCGTGGAGCTGACACCCTCCAAACGGCAACGCCGGTGTTGATTCGCCGAAACGACGAGTCAGAATCGACTGCCATTTCGGGGATCGGGGCTACAGGTTCGCCGGGACACAGCCAGACCAGCCCGTACCTCTCAGAAACAGAGACCGTGGGGAGATTCGCCCGTGGGGGCACTGGAACGCCCTCATGGGCCGAAGGTACGTCGATACAACGCCCCTCGGTTCCGAAGGTCCAGCCGTGGTACATGCAGGCCAAGCAGCCGTCATCGACTGTGCCTGCCGACAGGGGCGCCTCCCGGTGAGGACACCGGTCAGGGGCAGCAATGAGTGAACCATCAGGACCCCTCCAAACGACGAAGTTCTCCCCGAGCAACGTCACGCCCAATGGGCCCGGCAACACATCATCAGACTCAGCAACCGCGTGCCAGTGGGAGCGCAACGGAGTTGAGCTCAACAGCGGTGATCGTGACATCGCTGAAGGCTAACGCCGACTTTGACTACAGTCCCAGCCCACCGGAGGTGAGATGACCGACCTGATCGTCGCAGGAACACTGCTCACCATGGACGACGAACGGACCATCTGGTCCGACGGTGGGGTGCTCGTACGGGCCGGCCTTATCGATGCAATCGACCAGCGTCTCGACCTGCTCGAAAAGCACCCGCACGCCAGGGTGGTCGGCGGGCCCGGAAACATCATCACCCCGGGCTTCGTGAATGCACACCAGCACTTGACAGGCGACAGGCTGATCCGGTCGTGTATCCCGGATGACATCCCAACAGGGGAGGCGATCTTTGACTGGGTGGTTCCGGTACACGCTGCCCACACGGGTGACGACGACGAGCTATCGGCTACCTTGTCCCTTCTGGAGGCAGTCGGCAACGGCATCACGACCACCGTTGAGGCCGGCACAGTCGCCCATCCCGAAAGGGTCGCCGCAGCCTTCGAGAAGGTAGGCGTCAGGGGCACCGTGGGCACCTGGGGTTGGGATCGTGGCCAAGGACCGTTCACAGCCCGCACCGACGAGATACTCGAAAACCAGAGATCCGTTGTCGAAACCTGGCCGACTGGTGGGCTCGTCGAGGGCTGGGTGACTCTTGTTGGCCACGACCTAGCGTCCGACCGGCTTTTCGCCGAGGCGGCCGAGCTGGCGAGGGCCGCCGGCACCTCCCTAACCTTCCACATGTCACCGTCTCCTGACGACGGTTTCTCATTCACCCAGCGCACTGGGAAGCGTCCGATAAACCACCTAGCCGACCTAGGGGTTTTGGGACCGGAGACCCTCATCGCCCATGCCGTCTACCTCGACGATGATGAGCTCGACCTCCTGATCGACACCCGGACGGCGGTCTCCTACTGTCCCTGGGCCTACCTGCGACTGGGACAGGGCGTGAGCGTTGCGGGTCGGCACCTCGAATTCCACCGAAGGGAAGGGCGCCTGGCTCTTGGTTGCGACACTGAGAACGCAGGAGACTCGATAGACGCCCTCCGCGTTGGCGCCCTGGCCGCTGGACTAGCCAGGGACATGTCGTGCAACCCGACCGCCTTCGGGGCACACGAGGCGTTGGAGCTGTTGACGATAAGGGGAGCCGAAGCAATCGGCATGGCTGACCGGGTTGGGTCGTTGGAGGTCGGAAAGGCTGCTGACCTGGTAGTCCATGACCTAAGCAGTGTCGGCTCGACGCCGGCTGCGATCGACCCGGCATTACAGCTGCTCTGGGCAGGTGACGGTCGGGCGGTAACAGACGTGATAGTCGACGGCGTTGCGGTGCTCCAGGATGGCGTCAGCACCAGAGTCGACTACAGAGACCTCGTGTCCGAGGCCAAAGTGGCCCAACGCAAACTCCTCCGGCAGGCTGGGCTATCACCGTCGCCCCGTTGGCCGGTCCGCTGAGAGACAGGAAGCCAGGGCACCTAGGTCTTGGGATACTCGACCTGGTCCGGGAACCCGGACCGTGCAACCACAGCCTCACCGGCTGCCTGACACCCAGCGAAGAGGTGCTCCTCGTCGAAGGCAGTAATCCTGCCATCTTCTAGGACAATCCGCCCATCGACGAAGACCGGGTTAACACCACGATCGTCCTCGAAACTGACCATCTGGTTCACGAGGTTCAAAAGCGGCCGCTCCTCTGGCCTGCCCGTGTCGTGAAACTCAACAGCGGCAAAGTTGCCGTTTACCCCGCCTCCGGGGAGATCAGCGAGCGATACCGCCGCCTCCACTCGAGGGATGCCTTGTCAGACTGCACGTCGACAAGGTCGCCATGACCCAACGCCAACTCCCCTTTGAGACGTTCGAGCATCTTTCGGTCCTCTTCAGCAACAGCTAGTTCAAAATCGACGATCTCTTGACCCGTAGAAGAGACATCGTCGTTTCGCCAGAGGACAAAAGTGAAATAACTACGTCCCTTGCTTATTGGAGCAGCCGTCATGAACAAAGTTTGTTCGATGCCGTTCTTGTAGGACATCGTGCTCCGGACTGATAACGGGAGTGAAAATCCGGTCGACATTTCCAGACTAATGACGTCCTCTCCACCGCCAGACATTGACTTTGCTCCACCTTCGTTGTTGACGACCACGGAGTATTCGTATCCGTAGAAGGTGTCATCAAGTTGTTTGAGGCTGAAGTTGGGGACCACCCGTTCTTGTTGGCGGCCGAAGGTTCCGACATGGGTATAGGGAAAGTGGGCGACATCGAGCATGTTGTCGATCATTCGGGTGGCCGAACAGTTCCAGACCTGCATCGGCGTATTCAGTCGAGTGAAATTCGCGTCTCTCTCTACTCCCAAATCTGGGACTGAAGATTTTGGCTCATCTGGACAAAGCCAGACCAGGCCGTAGTGCTCTTCGATGGACAGGGTGGTGAGGTGCGCTTTGGGTGGGATCGCTGTTCCCTCACCGGATGAGGGGATCTTCTCGCATCGTCCCTGTTCCCCAAATTCCCAGCCGTGGTAGGGGCATCTGAGGCAGCCCGCCTCCACCGTTCCACCGGACAATCGGCCTTCTCTGTGGGTACAACGATCCCTAGTTGCGATGAGTTTTTGGGTCGCAGTTCTCCAAATCACATAGGAGATGTCAAGGAGTTCAACGGAGACTGGGGCGTCTCCTAGCTCGTCAATCGTTGCTACGGCGTACCAGTGGTGGTCTAAAGGGTTGGCGCTCACAATTAATCGCCTGTTCCCACATCAGGAGTGGGATCCGCTACTTGCCTCTCATACCGGTCAACCAGCCAGGAGTTGAACTGTGGGATGACAGCTTCCTGCCACGAATAATTTCCCCGTGGCGCAAACCGGGATTCCATTCCTTGCTGGACACCGACATTTGTCGGCATGTCCTGGGCGTTGAAATATGAGACACCCTGAATAGCGGTTTCGAGAAGTTTGTCAAAGAGGGGAAGCATCGTGGTTGCTTCCGGAAACAGGTAGGCCATGCTCAGGTTGTGCGTCTTGGGTCCGGTCGGATCAACGGTGAACCAGAAGGCAGAGTCCGCCTGAACGCCGATGAGGAGACTCGGTGGTATGAGAGCAAAGACGACCTGCTGCCGCTCCGCTTCAGTCGTATTGGGTAGAAATGGGAAGAGGGCGCGCTTTGTTGGGTTGAACCCACCGCCTGTTTCCAAAGTCTGATTCAACCCATACATACCGCCGTCACCCTGCTCATACGGGGAGTACCAGATTCCACTGGAAGGCGCGAAATCATGGATTCCGCTATGGAGGCGACTGTTGTGATATCCCTCCATGAAGTTCTCGATCATGATCTTCCAGTTGAACGGAACGTCGGGAATGGTGATCGGATCTACGCTCACCAGGTCTTCAAGAGCATGGTTCTCTAGGACTGCGTCAAGCTTCGTCAGAGAAGGCGCTAGTGGTCTAGGACAAGGAGAGAGGTTGACGAAGACGAATCCCTGCCACGTCTCCGTCGCAATCTTCGGGAGAGCTACGGAAGACATATCGAAACCCGCGGTTTCAGACATCTCCGATGCCCCAATCAATTGACCATCTAGACCATAAACCCAATGGTGGTAAGGGCAACGGAAGTGCTTTGCATTGCCCGAGATATGAACCGGCGCCCCAAAGAGGTCCTCTTCGCCCCTCTCCAGATCTGCGGTCACGCAGAGGCCCCGATGCTGGCAGACAGCAGACATCGCCTGTATCTCTGTGTCCGAAACCCGGGTGACGATAATCTGTTCTCCTCCACAAGACCGAGCGATGAAGTCCCCGACCTCGACCAACGACTCCACTCGCCCGACACAGAGCCATTCCTGACCGAAGATGACATCGGCTTCAAACCGGTAAAAATCCTCGCTGAAATAGACGGAAGGAGGCAGACCCACGGCGTCACGGAATGTTCCCCGAGAAGATTCGAATTCTGCCAAGTCCAGCGGGCAGACCTGAGATCGAAAGCTCATTCCCAACTCCTTCAACTACATTTTGGTCAGACAGACTGACCATATAATAGGCTCTCACCGGCGAGCCCACTTCTCAACACCCAAACAAGGAAGAACCATGTCGTATCCAAACACCCTTGTATTCATTGACTTCCCTACGGACAATGTCGACGCTGCTAACGCCTTCTACAGCGAGGTCTTCAACTGGGAGATCGAGGAGCGGATTCCCGAAATATTTCATCGGATCGTCCCGGGCCAAAACTTCAAGGTGGATGACGGGTCTCAGGGGCCGACCGGCAACCTTCACATGGGAATCTCCAACGCGGCCAACATGCGACCCCATCCGGCCCCCGAACCTTCCGAACCGACCCACCTCAATCCTGGAGGTCGGGCAATAAGGGCTTGGATATTGGTGAGTGAAGATGATTCCTTCGATCGGATTCTCGAGGCTGCGGGCCGTCTCGGTGGGACCATTCTCTGGCGCGACCATTTCTGGACCGAGTTCGGCGGCGCAAATGCTTCCTTTGTCGACCCGTGGGGAAATCAGATCAATCTGTGGCAACACCTTCCCGATGCTGAGGTTGACGAAGACACCCATCAGGTCGTAGGCGAGTTTTCTGTCCCCACTGGATGGACCGTGGAGTAGGCGCTGCGCCTCGCCAGGACAAATGGCTACCGGCACCCCGTCTTCTAGACCGGGTGCCGGTCTAGAAGACGGGGTACTTGGCCTTATCCGGCAGCCCAGACCGGCTGGTAATGGCCTCGCCAGCAAGTTGTGCCTTCGCGTATAGCGCAGCTTCGTCCACTGTAAGCATCTCGCCGTTCTCGACGACCTTGCGCCCGTCCACTACAACTGTGTGCACCCCTCGGCCATCTGCCGACCAGACAAGTTGATTCATAACATTGAGTAGTGGTCGCCACTCCGGGCGATCGGTGTCATGTAGGACGAGGTCGGCCCGTTTACCCACTTCAAGGGACCCGATCTCTTCGCTCATCTGCATAGCGGAGGCACCGCCAAGGGTGGCCATCTCAAATGCCTTCTCCGCCGGGAACATCTGCGGATCTTGTCGCGCGTCCTTAAACAACCCCGCAACCAAATAGGTCGCGCGCATCAGGTCGGAGTAGTTGCTCGCATTATTTCCATCGGTTCCAATAGCAACATTTGTTCCCGCCATGACCATTTCAGGCATCTTTCCTACCTGGGTCACGCCGTAACTAACTTTGAGGGCCGTCGTTGGACAATGGACGACATGAGCCCCGGTCTCAGCGATGACGGACAACTCCTCGCCGTCCACCTGCACACAGTGGGTCATGGCCACGTCCGCGCCCAGGACGTCGAGTTCAGCGAGATGAACCATGGGTCGTTGTCCAAACTCGGCTATGAAACCCTCAGGATCGTTTTTTGCTGGGGACATGTGGAAGCTCAGCCCGACCCCATGTTCGGTGGCTAGTTCACGTGCGGCCTTCCACAGCGGATCTGAGATTGTCGTATGTCCTACGACCGTCGACCAAGTGCCGATGCGGTCGTCGGGTCCGGCTTTGAAGGCCTCCAATTGCCGCTGAAGATGGCCAATCGCCTCATCCGTACTCTGCCTGTAGACGTCCGGTTCGGGTGGTAGGTCCCAGATCCATCTACCGACTCTGCCTCGAATACCCACCTCCTCCAGACCATCAATTACCTCATCGAGAAAACGAATCGTCCCGGCTTCCAGAAACGTTGTGGTTCCAGACTTGAGCATCTCCACCGAGGCCAATATCGCTGAGAGTCGCTCTTCCTCCGCGGTATGAACCGAATAGAGCCCACAGAGCCACACGAAGACGTTCTCTTCAAACGGCGTGTCGTCGGGCACATACCCCCTAGTCAGTGGCTCTCCGGTTATATGGATGTGTGCATTGACCAGACCCGGGGTGATGACGAACCGTTCGCCGCCGATCGTCTCTTCTGGCGCGTAGACAGCCTCAAGGTCATCTGCTTTGCCAACGGCGACAATCCTTCCGTCGCGAACAGCGACCGCCCCATTGCGGATGATGTCGCGCCCCTCGTTCATGGTGACTAGGTACCAGCCCTTAGCGAGTAGGTCGATCTTCTCTGCCACTTCTACGTCCCCTAGATCGCTGGTTTGACGGCTACAAAGCACTGCTGAAATCCGATGGGCTCAATCAACCGAAGCGCTTCGAAGCCAGCGTCTCTAAGCCAGCCTGAGAACTCTTCGTGGGTAAAGGTGAATCCTCTTGTCGTGCTGGCCATCATCGTGGCCCCCATGAGAACGGCATGGGGGTTGAGTTTTCGCTCTCGGTCACAGAAATAGTCAGAGAGAATCAACCGACCGCCAGGCACAAGGGCACTGAAAGCTCTTTTAATCAGGTGCTTGGATCCGTCCTCGCCCTCCGTGCGGCAGATATGGCCGAGAATTACGAGGTCGTAACCCTCGTTTTCGATTTCAACGGTGTGAAAGTCACCAGGCCGACATTCGATTCGATCGGTCAGGCCGAAACGCTTGGCATTAGCTCGCGCAACTGGCAATACCTCATGAAGATCATTTACGAGCGCTGTCGCCCGCCCGTTCTGCTGCAGAATTGCAATCGACCAAGGAGCGCCTCCGGCCCCTAACTCCAGAACTCGGGCTTCAGGCATCGCGGAGTATCGGATCTTGAGGTCCGCTCGCGTAGCACATCGGTGCATCGTCGTGAAAGTGCCTTCAACAAGGGGTATATAGAACGCCCCCGGATCGTCCTCTATCGGATAAGCCGGCTTCCCCTGGCGCACAGTGTCCGCAAGACGCGACCAGTTCTCATGGGGGCCCGGGGCTACTGGCACCAATCCAGCCATTGTCGCTGGTCCATCACTGACTAGGTAGCGCTTAGCGGCGTCGTTGAGGTCGTAGACGTTCCTGACCTGTTCAAGGAGCTCAAGGGTGACTACTGCGTCTAGGAGCGCCCGCAGGTGCAGGACAGGCAGAGACAGTTCCTCGCTCAACTGCTCGACCGTGGACGGTCCAGTTCTCTGAAGCGTGTCAAAGATGTTTAGATCAAGGGCGGCCACAAGGACGTAGTACCGGCCGAGTCCCTCAATGGCAGCCCAAACCGGTGCGGCCGTCGGGGGCTTAAAATCGGTCCAGGGGCGGCCAACATGGGCCATCGTGTGAGTTTTCTTCAACTCCGGGTATGGGGCATCGCGCTGCTCGTTCACGGTCTCGCCGAGGCAGGTCTATTAAAGCCTCCCGGCTCACGCCTCACGGAACCAAGAGAATCTTGCCGAAAAAGTCACTTTCAATCATCTTCTGCTGGGCGTCCGCCGCTGCTGCTAAGGGAAAATGTGAGTCGACCGTAATCTTGAAGTCTCCTGCACAGAACTGCTTCCAAAGGGGTCCCATTTCATCAGGACCAAAGGGATCCGAACCCAATATTCGTATCCCGGAGTGAAACAGGTACCCAAGCGAGGGAATGGTGGCCTCGTCGCCTGATGAGTTTCCGCAACTCACCAGCCGCCCTCCAATGCCGATCGAGAAGAGCGACTGTCCGAATAACGCGGTCCCCACGTGATCGAAGACCATGTCGACTCCGGCGCCGTGTGTGACCTCCCTTGCCCAAGAAGCGACGTCCTCTATCCGGTTGTTCAAGACGTGGTCCGCTCCCAATTCAAGCGCCCGTTGACACTTTTCTCCGGTTCCAGCAGTCGCTAGGACCGTGGCACCAGCAGCCTTCGCTAGTTGAATACCCGCCGTCGAAACTCCTGAACCAGCGGCGTGAATCAGCACTGTTTCTTCAGCCCGGAGATCTCCAACTACGAAGAGCGCATGATTAGCGGTGAGATAGCAGGTTGGGAAGGTTGCTGCGTCCTGAAGACCTAGGTGCTCTGGAACCAAGTACGCGTGCGACGCCGGCACGAGACACTTCTCTGCGTATCCGCCGTCAACGTTCGCGCCAATGATACCGAGCTCGCCGTAGAGGTCTCCTCGGCCACTTAGCTTCGAATAGCCGGAAACTCCCGCCAATGAAGGATCTATGACGACCCGATCCCCGACTTCTAGAGAATCCACACCGGATCCGATAGCGCTAACTATTCCCGCCACGTCCATTCCAGAAATGTGCGGGTAGGTGAAACCAGGCATCTGGTACCAGCCATTTCGCTGAACAACGTCGAGCCGATTAAGCGCTGTAGCGGCTACATCTATGACTACGTCTGCAGATCCAGGTTCTGGATCAGGCACATCGACGTACTGAAGCACCTCTGGCCCACCAGGTTCCTCATACAGCATTGCTTTCATTCAGACTCAACGCCCTTCTTCAACAGACAAGGAATACTTTTCACTTTGCGAAAACACTCTCACGCCCTCTACCCGCCTTGGAATGCCGCGCCCTCACTATCTGAGGCCACGCACAAACGGACGAGCTAGTGCTGCGGGAGGTCGCACCCGGTGAGCGAACAGGGCCATTCCCAGAATGGTTACGAGGAAGGGAAGGGCCTGGAGGAGTTCACTGTTCACCTGGTAACCCAGTCCTTGGATGGAGAGCCTGAACGAAAGTGCTGCAGCAAAGACAACACAACCGAGAATGGTCCCTCGAAGGGTCCAGCCGCCGAAGATCACTGCCGCAATAGCAATAAACCCGCGTCCGCCCACAATCGAGTCGTCAAAGCGACCAACCTGAACAAAGACGAGAAAGGCTCCACCCAGACCTGACGTCAGACCGGCGTAATAGACGGCCTGCCTCCGGCGTCTATTCACGTCGATTCCCGAAACGTCCGCAGATTGTGGATTCTCTCCAGCCGCCCTTAGCTCAAGCCCCTATCTCGTCCGATAAACGAGCCACCATGACAAAGGTATGAGGACGTATAGAAGGTAGAACGGCCACGGTTGGCTAAACAGCGCCTTTCCGATCAAGGGTGCTTTGTTGAGAATCGGAACGGTCCAACGGGCCGCTGTCTTCGTTGCAGGATCAATTTCACGATCAAGAAAACCCGTTAGGCCGAAGATCAAGATGTTAAGTGTGAGGCCAACCACAAACTGGTCAGCAGACAATCGATGGCTCATCTCTGCCTGGATGGCCGCCACTAACATTCCACCAAGGATTCCTGCCACCAAAGCGACCACAACTGAGTCGGTAAGGTCATAGCCGACAGCGCTCGTAAAAGCCCCGGCGAGCAACATCGCCTCTACTGAAATATTTAGGGTTCCAGCTCGTTCAGCCACCCACTCGCCTGTCGCAGCAAAGGCGAGAAGGCCTCCGAAAAGAGCCGCATTGATATAGGTCGAGTTACTAGTGAAGATGTCATAGACAGCTTGAGGGAAACTACTCATCGCTCCACCTAGACCCTTACCGTCGCCGCTGCCCTGGCACGTCGAGTGTTTCGCAAGAGCATCACTGCGGGTGGGATTAGGAGTGCAAGAACCAAAAGGCCCTGGATTACATCGGTGATCCGTCCTTCCACACCTGTACTACCAACGAAACTCGAACCAGTTCGAAGGCAAGCGAAGACAAATGCAACCGGGACGGCCAGAAGAACTCGTTCTCGGGCAACAAGGGCGACTAGTAGACCTGTCCAGCCAATGTTGTCGGAAAATCCGGTCATGAACTGGTAGTTGCCAAAAGAGAATCCGCCTCCCGCAAGCATTGCCCCGCCCGCAAGGCCCGCAAATCCGCCGCTAACCATGAGGGCGCCGGCTCCAAAAGCCTTCTCTGAAACACCGCAGCGCTTCGCGACACGTGGATTGTGGCCCAACAGGCGGAGTCGAAGCCCCCAGACCGTTCGTCCTAACCCAAACGCCAGGAGGAGTGCAAGAACCATGCCGATATAGACCGTAAGCGGGAACTCATTTCCGAAGATTTCGGGTCTGGGCAGGCGATTGTTGGAAGCCAGCTGCTTACTGACCTGGTTCCGATTACCCCTGGAACTCTGCGGAGCCAACAGCAACCACTCCCACCTCATTCCGTAAGCCACCGTCTGGATGGAGACCGTGACAAGCAGGAGTGTCGACAGGACCTCAGGAACACCTCTCCAATAACGGAGACCAGCCGCAATCCCTGCCCATGCTGCTCCTCCGATAGCCCCGAATAAGAGAATCAGCACGACGTTGAGAGGCCCCGGACCACCAATTAGGAATGAGAAATAGGTGGCCACCGCCGCTCCGAAGAGAAGTTGTCCCTCCTGGCCAATGTTTACGAGACCCGCCTTCGAAGAAACCACCGTTCCCAAGGCAACTAGGAGCAGCGGGCCCGCAACGCCCAGCGTCTCCCCCCAGCGGCCAGGCCGTCTAACGCTCCCGTCAAGAAGGGCGCTGAGCACCGGGAGCCAATCTCCACCGGTTGCCTCAACCAAAGTCCCAGCAATCAGCAAAGCAACGAAAATGCTCAGCGCGTATAGAACCAGCCACTCGCCGACACGGATACGCCGCCAAGTCTTAAGAGTCGGAGCAACTTCCGTTGTACCGGTGCTCATCCGGTCGAGCCACCCATCAGAAGCCCAAGATTCTCAAGACTCGCCTCACTCCGAGACATTTCTCCGGCGACTCGTCCTCCTCGAAGTACAACGATTCGATTAGAGAGGTCCAGTATCTCCTCCAACTCACTTGAGATAAGCAGGACGGCGACACCCCCTTCGGCTGCAGTTCTCAACCGGTTGCTCATGTATTCAATGGCAACTACGTCCAGTCCTCTGGTCGGCTGAGCTGCAACAAGGACCTTCGGGTTCTGCACGAGTTCTCGCGCAAGAACGACGCGCTGTTGGTTACCTCCCGAGAGAGACCACATCGGGGCAGCCGGCCCGTCACACTGGATGTCGAACTCTTCGATTATTTCCCGAGCAAACGCAGCAAGGCGCTTGGCATCAATCAAAGACCTTCTGGTCACATAGTACGGATTAGTTATGACCAGATTTTCGGCGACCGTCATCTCGAGGACAACCCCACTGTCGTGTCGATCTTCTGGAATCACCCCAATACCCGCCCTCGCCATAGCTCCGGGTCGTCCTGCTGGGACAGCGTTACCGTCGACCTCCACTCGCCCGGACTCCAGCGGCAACAGGCTGGAAAGAAGATCGCCTAAGGGGCGCTGCCCGTTTCCTTCTACGCCCGCTAAACCGACAATTGTGCCCCGATGCAACTCGATCGTTAGGCCATCAAGGATCTTGGTGCCTTCTGGGCCGCGTGCAACAGCCTCCCCAATACGGAGGGTCGGATGTTGGCTGTCCGGACCCGACGAACCAGGCGACCCCATGTCTTGATGCCCCTGTTCGTCGTCTCCGACGAGACCTAGGGCGGCACGCTCGGAACGGAGCAACACGTCTCGGCCGACCATGCTCCTCGCCAACTTTCGAGCGTTGGTTTCGGTCGGGACCTGACGAGCGACCACCCGACCCTGCCGCATGATCGATATCTCATCTGCTGCGCTAAGCATCTCGTCAAGCTTGTGACTAACCAGGGCAACAGCACGCCCTTCAGCGGCAACCACATTTCGTAATGAACTGAACAACTGTTCCGACTCCTCCGGTGTGAGGACTGAAGTCGGTTCATCAAAGATCACGATCTGTGGATCTCGCCGCAAGCACTTGATGATCTCCACACGCTGTCGTAGGCCAGCGGGAAGGTCCCCAACACGGGCATCTGGGTCAATCGCTAGCCCGTATTGCTCGCCGATCTCCTCGATGCGCTCGCGGACGGTACCTGGATCCAAGGCCCCCTTCTCGCCGAGAGCCACATTCTCCCAGACGGAAAGTGCCTCAATGAGGCTGAAGTGTTGATGGACCATTCCGATACCCAGATCAGCGGCCACCAAGGGATCGTGGATTCGCTGCTCTGCTCCATCAACGATGATCCTTCCCTCATCGGGCAACACGAGCCCGATAAGGATCTTCATCAGGGTTGATTTTCCAGCACCGTTCTCGCCAAGAATCCCGTGAATCTGGCCGCGGTGAAGGACCATGTCGACACCTTCACATGCAACAACTGCGCCGAAACGCTTGGTGATGCCTGCAAGTTCGACGGCCGGGACCGACGGCGGTTTACCGCCGCCGGTCCCGATCGAATCAGTTGACTGACCTATCGGTCACCCTCCCGAGTAGGCCTCTCCTGAAATGCCTCCCAGGACACCTAGGAGCTCACCATCGGTCGCTACGGCTACGAAGGCGGCATCCAGTAGGGCCTGAGACTCAGCCGAAGCGTCGCACAGCTCACCTCCGTTGAGTCCCGGCAGAGTCCCAAAGGTCAGAGTCGACCCCTCTCCGAGAGTCCCATCAACAACCTGCCGGATTGCTTGAGACGCATACCGTCCTCCATCGAAAATAACGGTTCCAGTCCACGCAATGCCGTCATCGCGGCTGCAAATATCGGCTGGGCCAGCTGCGAAGACGGCTATTCCCAACTCAGTTGCCAACTGCCCAACCGGCTCCAGGGCTCCACCCAGGTAGGCGTAAGCAAGGGTGGCCCCGTTGGCCTGGGCATTCGTCAGGGCCGCTGTTGCATTCGCTGAGTTATCGAAGTCATAGGGATAGTCACCGGTCCCGACGTACTCCATGGTGAAACTCTCATCTACTGACTGGAGCCCAGCCACTGTTCCGAGATATGACTCCCGCTCGAAGTTGATGTCGCAACAACCAAGGAACACCGCTTGAGTGCTTCCCTGCTCCTTGAGGACGGCGCCCATGGCGACACCAGCGGTGTAGTGAATCGGGGCACCCCAGTCAACGGCCTGAGCGAGGCCTGGCAACTCCTGGAATCCTGCACCACAGTTGCAGTACCAGAAGATGTCCGGGAATTGCTCCGTCAGGTCAGCCAGCGGTTCTGCGATTTCACTTGCTCCAACCAGCAGGATGTCAACACCCTGCTGAGCCAGATCGGACAACGCCTGTGCTGCCTCGGCAGGACCAATGTTGTCACTGACGATTGGTGCAGCAAAGCCGTTCTCTGCCGAGAAGGATTCGGCGAAGTTCACTACCGATTGGTAATAGCCGTTGTCGTCACGAGGGCCAGCCGCCGCGACACCAATGGTGATTGTTCCGTCGCCGTTGGCATCAAAGGCAGCCACCAGATCGTCCGTGGATACAGCCGGAGCTTCTGGGCAGAGGCTCTGATCGGCGCTGGCCCATCCGGTCCAGCGGGCGCAGTTGTCTGCGAGCCACTTGGCTGCGGCATCTTCTGGCTCCATGCCGTCAATGTCGACGTACATGGCCAACTGGGCGATGTCCAA
>Ga0105349_10000399_pt1 | contig 16701 bp, 9 predicted proteins | sample EN1Hudseemescosm_FD_83661 | JGI IMG/M metagenome (GOLD analysis project Ga0105349, IMG submission 83661) | Methane-oxidizing microbial communities from mesocosms in the Hudson Canyon - EN1B Hudson Canyon | ecosystem: Environmental > Aquatic > Marine > Cold seeps | place: Hudson Canyon...
CAATTGGCGAATCGTGAGGACACGTCCGCCTGCTGCTTCAATCTTCGAGCGGGCGCCAGTACTGACACTGTATGCGGCGACGCTCGGCTTACCGGACACATCACCGCTGCCGAGAAGCTTGCCGGGAACGAGGACTATGTCCTCTTCGGCAGCGTATCGGCTCAGGCGGCTCAAGTTCGGTTCAGCCCAATTACTGCGGCTCCTCTCGAGCCTCAGCGCGACGTCTCGCCACAGTGCAGAACCGGTCGACCTGCTCTGGTCCTTGAGATCGCCGATTAGGGCGATTAGGGCCTGGTTGGTCTTTCTCATGTTCTTACTCATATGACTCCCTCGACGTATGCTTGGGTAGCGCGCCCACCTGACTGCCTGTTATGAATGCTGCGGGTTGCCCCTACGGGGCATGGCCACGCAGTACATCGAGAAGAGGAGAAAGCCGATTTCTTCGGCTCTCTTCCTCGACTCTACGTCATCAGATTCGGAAGCCGCCGTCGGCGTCTGTTCCGTCATCGATTCCGGCGATGCGCTCTTGACCCTCGGAGTCAACGAATGAGCCTGCTTTGATGACCGAGCCGTAAAGGTCGGACTCATTAGCAGCGGTTCGGTTCAGCATTCCTTCGCCCAAAGAGGCACTGATGTGGTTGATGATCGACTGGAGCGCGCCGATGGCTCGGTCGCGCTGATCTGAACCAATCTCGTGGTCAGAGTACCTTGCTTCCTCAAAGAGTGAGAAGAAGACGTTGAGGTCCTCTGGCGGCGCGATGCCGCTGAGCATTGTGCTCACAGCATCCTCGAATTCTCGCGTGGTCTCGTAGACCTTCTTCATCGCACCTCGACTGCGGAAGAATCGTACTAATTCCTTGTAGCAGTTGAAGATGGTGTCGATGTATTCGTTCGACGCCTTCAGCGACATTAGCGAGTCGGTGAGTATACCGCGCAGAATCTCGATGCGTCGGCGATCGATGTAATTGCGATACATGATCGCGCCGACCATCAGCGCGAAGGCCAAAGCGATTCCTAGAATCGTCAAAACCTGCACTGTGAAGAAGCTCGTTTCGCCCTTCGCAATTAATTCACCAAGATAGATTTCAGGCGTGTTGTTGAGATATTCCTCTTCGAACTCGTGTGAGCCCTTGAAGTGGATTATGACTTGCCATCTTCCTTCGTCGATACAATAACCGGCTTGGCTGCATTCGAGTTCTCCGGGTACGTTGACCCCTGAGTATTCGAAGCTAAACGATGCCACACCTAATTCATTCGTCGTAGCGTAAACCACGTTGTGCGGAATCCACGCGCCTTCCTCGGTATTCCAATACTGGTAGGTGAAGATCACCGTTTGGTGCTCGACCGCGAGGTCAAGCCGGTCGCGCAGAATCGCGACCGAGCCGTTGATCCAATCTCCTTCCTGATACCCATCTGGGTTAGACCAGTGGTTCTTCAGCAGGATATCAACGCGACTCCTGACTAGGACTTCGATATCGATGAAGGAGCCATTGACAACAGGGGTTGTCTCGGCTCGACATCCGCCAGGTAATTCCTTAGTCGGTTCGTATGCGAGTCTAACCACTCTGAATCCTTCCATCATCTCAGATGTTGGTTCGACTCCGCGGCGACTTGGATTGTCTTCCGGATCGCCGCTGAACCACTCTACCTCACCAGTTCCATCACGTGTAATCGAAGTGGCGATTGGTCGAGTGTTAGTCTCAGGATCGAGGTAGATGTTGAGGCACTTGCCGCCAATCGGATTGCCATTCGTCTGAGTTAACTTGGCATCGAGGTGGAATGACTCCTTGAGATACAGTACCGGGAAGGTCGACCCGTTCTGGAAAGTGTACGAATCGATGTCATTTCGGAAAGGACCAATTTCTTGCAGGTGCATAGTCGAGTTCGAGAAGACCGGGAACAGTCGTGTTACGCTTGCATTGTGGTATCGGAAGCGGTCATTATTCTCGTATGAATTGAATTCAACCTTCACTCGGGCTTGGCCGGCCTGAACGCCGGAAAGCGGACAGGTAATCTCGAAGAATCCGTCCGCGTTTGAGGCTCCTGGGAGACAACCGACGATTCCGGTCTCGGAGCCAACCATCTCGTATGTTACGCGCACGGCGCGGTTAGAGAGGTTAGATCCGAGTTCGTCAACGAGCTGGCCGGTGACGACCATGGGCTTCTCGATCGGCTGTCCGGTCGATGGATCGATTTCAGAAGTGTAGACAATCTGATCGTCGACATTCAGGACGGTCCGACCGATGAGGCTGAACCCATCGACTTGGAACTGCATGACTCGACGGTAGTGATCGCTGTTCACCGTCTGGGCGCATGGGTCCCATGCGCCGGAGGTGCTCATCGCATCTGCGTCGAGTGGTTCGCAGCCCTCGTGAGGCAGGTTCTCTTCGAAGCGCAATATGACGTTTACCGGACCGAATCCATCTGGTAGGAAGGATAGCGGATCGTCGCGCAGGAGTTGTGGATCCAACACCATCTCGTGGTGAATGTTTCCTGCGTTCGGACATAGGGTCTCGACGATTTGTCTATGAGTTCGATCATCGAAGTCGGTTCCCTCCATAATCAGGATAACCTCTCCGCCATTCTCACCACATCCGTCCAAAGCTTGTCCGGAATCCTTGATGATGGCTGTACGATTGTCGTCCGTCACCTGTGCTGAGAATTCCCAAATATCTCCATTGGAGCGTATGTTCGGGGTTGTACCTTGCAGTGTGATGTAGGTGCGTGAGACAACCCAGAGATCCATCGTTCCTGAGGTTCCTTGGTGGCGAGGGTCACCTGGATAGTTGTAGGACAGAGAGAAGTTACCCAGATCGTGGTCCTTCTCAATCGTTAGATTGACCGAGAACCAGCCCGTGCCGTCAGTCTCAGCGATACCATTGGTGCCATCCGCGCTCCAGATATAATTGACCTGAGAATTCTTTAGTGGCTGCAATGAATTATCGAGCAATTGAACATTGATTGTGCGGTTCTGGCCGCGGTATAAGCGCGGTTCAAGTAATTCCTTGAACTCGGTCGTTCCAATGACTGAGACATTGAGGTAAGCGCCTGTAGGAGCGAGGACCGAACTCTGGTTTCCAGTGAAGTAGAAGTTCGAGTTGGTGAAGTCCGCGCGTATTCCGTAGTGGCCTGCAGCATATTGAGAATACCAGGTCCAGTTGTAATCGAAGGTCGCGACTCCGTTCACCATCTGTGGTGCGCGTGCGTATCCAGTCTCCTGTGAACCCGCGAAGATTCCATTGTGGTCAAGATCGACCTGAAGCGTCATCGGGTCATGTGGCCATGGAACCAAGGTCCGATTCCAAACGCTTCCGATGACTCTCAGAGTCTCTCCGGTAAACATCTCAGGGATAATCTCGCAGCGAACGTCGCTATTCGGGTCGACTGGGTCGACTGGTCCGCACGGTGGCACATTGAAGTCGCCACCGTTCTGCATGCCGATTCGCCAATGAGTTCCGTTCGAAGAGAGGAACGGACGCAGTCGTGAGCTCTCTCCAGTTAGCCCCTCAGGAGTTCCATCCCAAGTCATCGCATACGGCTTGCCGAGGCTTACGTCTTCGTAGGCGAGGCCAGCGGCGTCAAGACTTGGTTGGTGGAAGAGAGCCCTCCACGCTCCGAAGGATGATCCTGTGAACTGTGTGGTGTCCCAGAAGTAAACCGGTCGAGTCGATGGCGTGAACATATCAGCTTCGATGTACATTCGGTGCATCGAGCGGATAGCAAACGCCTCGGTCTCAGACTGCTCAAGGTAGGGGAATGGCCATTCATCGCCCAAATCGGGTCGCGCGAAACCAATGAATGCATAATCGCCAATCGGCAAACTGGTGTTGGTGTAGTCATAACGTCCGAGGACGAAGTGATCTTTCGCATTGTCATCCCAGACAATTTCTTCGTATCCGCCTGGTAGCGAACCAACGCCATTATCCATTGTTGAATTCCACTGAACCTGCTTCCACTGGCCCTGTGCGCCGGCGGTTTGGACGAAGGTTAGTGAGACCCATCCATTCGAATCAGCGCGGTAACCGTAGCCGTATCCGTCGAAGATGGTCGGGTGAGTGTGATTGCCGAATGGTCCGCCGTGAATGCGGAATGAGACTGGAGCGTTAGGAATTCGATTGTCGAAAATTCCTCGATCCCAATCGGCCTCATAATGCACCTTGTAATCTGTGAAGAGGGGTTGCTCGTCGCTGCGGAAGTATGTCCATGCGACGTAGTCAATCGAGGTGTTGGCACGGACTTCTACAGGCATCGGTTCGGTCTGTGAACCGTCATGATAGAACATCTCAGTGACTTCCGCGTAGACATTGTAAGTTGTGTTCGGACCTACAATGAGATCCTCTGGCAAGAGGAATTGCCCGACAACGAAAACTCCAGCCGCATCGGTCAGAACATCGACGGTCTCGAGGGCGAGGGTGCTATTTCGAGCCCATTCGATAGTAATCTGAACCGGCAGGTCTGGAGCTGGCTCGAAGACGCCTGTATCAGGGTCGAGCCAGTTCACAGTGCCGCGGAAGACGGCCGGATTTACCGCATCGAGCCAGAGGACGTTAGCGCTGGTGAGATTTATTCTCGTAGGCACCTTGTCATCCTCATCGAGGACTCCGTCGTTATCATGATCCCAATCTGAGGAATTCGACCAGTCCTCTTCGAGATGGTCCCAATCACGATCGGGCCTCTCGTCGGTGTCATCATCCTCGTCAATTGCGTCCGGACCGGTGAATGGGTCGGAGGGGTTAGCGATGCCTGTTCCATTTCCGTAATCGTCGTGGTCCCACGGGTTTGTTGATTCCTGGCCGAAGCGAGATGGCCATAGCATAATCTCGTCCTTATCGAGCATGCCGTCCGAATCATCGTCGAGATCGATGTCGTCTCTCAATCCATCGTTATCATGATCCCATGGAGAGATGAACGGCGTGGCTGTATTCAACTCAAGAGTATTGACCAATCCATCGGCATCCCAGTCATCATCAGCCCAGTCGAGGACGCCGTCGTTATCGTGATCCCAAACGCTCTGTTCTTCGCCAACGAAGCAAAGGGTTTCCTGTAAGGAGTCGAGAACTCCATTGTTATCGTCATCTGGGTCTTCTCCGTCAGGGACTCCGTCGTTATCGTTGTCGACATCGTAGTACACAGGGAATAGGAGTCCCTGTCCTAACACACCTTTGTCCCAGACGGCTTGGTACCAACCATCGTCGTCTGGATCCGTGTCGGTTCCGTCGTCGTCTTGGTCATCACAATTTGAGCCGGTAAAGAAATTGGAGGCATCGATATTGGCGTCGTCGTCAAGGTCGTCATTGCTGTCGATTTCGAAATAATCCCAGATTCCATCGTTATCGTCGTCGACATCCCAATGATCGTAGACCCCGTCGAAATCATCATCCAAATCTGCTGTATCATTCACCATACATTGAGGATTCAAATTTCCAGAAACCGGAGCGCCACAATCGTCGTCCGGATCGACATCATTGTTCAATAAATCAGCGACTTCATCAGGGAATAGATTGGCATTACTGTCAGCAGTCCATTGGAAGAATCCCCAATTGATTCCGACCCAAGCGGTATACAAATCCCGATTATCCTTCATCTGGTCGTAATTTACAGCCGCGCTCGGTCCAGCATCGCCTTGACCTAAGAAATCGAAATGCCAACATTGAGTCTGACAGGTCCACTGACCTTGTGAATTGGTTCCATTGTAAGCCCCTTGGTCCATATCTGCATCGGGTCGGCTGGAATAGGGAATAGTGAATGACATTCCATTCGTCCGGCTAGCCGGAACAACGGGGTAACCGTAAAGCCAGGCATACGGCAGTCCGCATGCTTGGTCATCTAATTGTTGGGCGATTAGAAGCCACCAGAATGTGTAACCGCACTCGTTATTGTCGAATGAGCCTCCTTGTCCTGGATCATTAACATCCAGAACTCCATCATTCCCTTCATCTTGATCCCACCAATTGGGAAGTCCATCTCCATCCGCATCGATATCGATTCCATTTTGAAGTGAATCGCCATCTTTGTCAATATCGAAATAATTAGGGCCATTCCAAGGGCTCCAATGCATTAGGACATACCAATACATCTCAGGGATTTGTCCATTTGTCCGAGGCACGGTGGAATCGTCGTAACCGTTGTGGGGATAGATGAATCCATTATCCTCTGTGAACGGATTGAAGTGCCACCACATCTTCCAGTGCGTATCCTCGAATTGTGCCCATAGGTCGCTGTCGTCTGAACCGTCGATTATGTCTCCATCACCGTGCGAGTATCCGTAATATGTTGCGAACGGGTCGGTCTGGTCTTGGTCGACCACTCCACAGTTTCCGTCGTCGGGGTCGTAGTAATCTGAGATTCCATCGTTATCGTCATCCCAATCCTCGTCGTTCTGCAAACCATCTCCGTCAACATCGGTATCGATGTCATTCGGGCCGTCGTCACGGAAGCGAGAGCCATTGAGCAGGTGCAAATCATTGTCATCGTCGAAATCACAATTAGGGTCGATATCCATCCAATCAAGGATTCCGTCGTTATCATCATCACGGTCCTCCCAGTTATTCAGACCGTCGCCATCCCAGTCATTATTGCCAGTGTACGACTTACGCGCAACGGTGCAATTCATGTCGGAATTCTGTGGATTCGGGTTAGTCTGAGTGGCGCAATCCCACTCAGAGACTTGCTCCTCAGTGGAGAGCATGTACGGGTCCGCTTCGTTTAGGATGCCATCATTATCTAGATCGTAGGGTTCGTCATTCGGGTCGTTGCGAGGAGCGCCATTCGGGTTGTCGAGCTCATCGAGTTCAAGCGCGCCCATATCTGGGTCCATCCAATCCCATACCAAATCGTAATCCATATCGATTGGGCGATACCGATCATCATCTGCATCCCTGTCGTAATCAATCTCACAATCACGTCCAGGAGTTTGGATTTCGTAGGAGTTTGGGTAATCGCCTTGGCCATCACCGTTTGTATCGAGTTGCATGCATTCATCCCATATTCCATCATTATCGTCGTCGACATCGTACATGTCGAGCAAGCCATCGTTGTCATCATCAGTGTCGGCTGAGTCCGGTGTTCCATCGTTATCATTGTCGGGATCAAGGAAGTTCGGGATTCCATCACCGTCGAGATCACCATCGACAACTTCGGTAAAGGATTGATTTCTCAGAGGGTGCCACACATTCGCTTCCATCGAAACATAGTCAACACCGCCGATATATTCGGAGTAAGTATTGTCGGAACCACTCGTTGACTGAACAGTGATTGTTCCTGTCATCGCTGGGTGAATGTTGCAAAGATAGCTGAATGTCCCAGCGTTGTCAAAGATGAATGTGAAACTTGCGCCAGGAACGATGGTACCGCTGTCGAAGAGGCCGATATCTGATGTCACTGTGTGATCTTGAGTATCATCGTTGGTCCATACGACGGTATCGCCCTCATTGATGGTTAATGCTCGAGTGCCGAAGGCACCCGCGTTGATTGCGATATTGTGAGTCTGAGCAGATACCCACTCATACCAATCATCCCACAGAGGTGCTGTGGTGGTGATGTTAGTGGTAATCGAGGCATCCCAAGGGTGTGCGTCCCAGAGGTCGATGACGCCGTCGTTATCGTCGTCATCGTCGAAGTAATCCTGAGCGCCGTCGCCATCGAAATCGCATGGCCAAGTGAATTGATCGATGCGGGCGTCGTTATCGTCGTCCTCATCGTAGGAGCCACGCCCGCTGCCATCGATGTCTTCATCGGTGACGCCGTCGTTATCGTGATCCATCAGATTCTGATCGATTAGGTAACCGGTACCGACCGGAGTTCCAGTCCATGGGTGGACTGCATTCGGCATGACGTAACGGTCGGCGCTGACATTCCAAGGATCGGCGCCTTGTGAATAGTCAATAGGCCCCTCTAGGATTCCATCGTTGTCGTCATCCCAATCATTCTCGTCATCGACTCCGTCGTTATCGTGGTCGAATGGATCGGTTCCATAGCATCCGTCGAAGCGCTCGATGAGATCGCTGATTCCATCATTGTCGTCATCGAGGTCATCGAGGTCATTGATTCCATCATTGTCGTGGTCTTCGGTATTGGTCTCCTCAAGGTGGAATCCGTATCCAGGGTTGGTCAGGAGAATTGAGGGGTCGGAGATCTTGCCTTGGTATGAGGCAGGATCAACCCAATTCGCATCAGAGAAGGCTGGGTGCAGGAAGTCAGCGGTTGAAGCCGGCTGGCCTTGAGTCTCGCCTGCACTGGCTCCCCCACTCTGGTAGAACTGCTGGTAAGCAGTCCGGGCAGGAGTTTCTTCCGGCCCCTCAAGGCTGGTTTCAGCCTCTTCGGCGCCGATGAAATTGTACATCTGTGTGCTCAGCAGCATCAGCACCACCATCATCAGGGCTGACGTGCTCTTCTTCCTATTTTCTCGACCATACCAAGTCTGTATCTCTTCCTTCATTTCGACCACCGAAGTGTCCCCTGACCTTCGCCCAACTTATCAACGAAACCCCTCATACGCGCGCGAGCGTATCAAGCAAGGCTCTGAGTATCATGGTTCAAATGCGAGGCTGGCTCAATCGGGCAATCCCTCAAACCGCTTCGGTTTGACTCTCAAGCTCGATGATAGGGCAATCCCTTGATAATCGTTGAAGCCCTATACAGTTGCTCCAAAAGGACCACTGCGGCTAATTCATGAGGTAGCGTAATCAACCCGAGCGAGAGTGAAGACATACTGTCACTATGCACGCCAAAACCCCCAGGAGGGCCGACGACAAGGTGGATATCATCGCTCGACAAACGCCACTGTTTCATCTTCTCAGCATAACCCATCGAGTCGAGGTTCTCACCTCTTTCTTCAAGCACGATGACATTTTTGACTCCAGCCTTGGCTACTATCGACTCGAGGTAAGGACCTGGGTCGGTCCGATTACGATGTTCCGAAAGTGAGACTCCCTCGCCAGAGAGTCGGTTGGCGTAATCTGAGATAGCCATGCGGAAGGCTGCGTCCTTTGCTCGGCCATGTAGGTGAACGACGATGCGCCCCATGAAGTAGGCCTGTGTGGGACATGACTTGATTGATTCGTAAGCATCAAGGGTGACGGCTTGCGCGAATCGTTTGAGAATCCATGAGTTGGTGGCCGTTCAAGCGAAAGCCGAAGCCACTGCAGGATGATTTGCACATCCGTGGGACGCGAGTGTGGTTACAGGACTTAAGAGAGGCCTGTGAGATGAATTTCGACAATCCTGAGGAAGGACGTAGGCTGGTGCGCCAGATGCAGATCGAATGGACCGATTCACACTCCGAGGGAGATGTCGATGATGCCCTGCGTGATGGCCTTGACAGGCGCGCACTACGTCTTTTACGAGCCACAGATGACGAGTGGTTAAAGTGGCTCGATAACGATAATTTCTGGAAGCCAGGGTGGCGCGACGAGCCGCGAGGTGAAGTCGAATGAGCAGCTCGGCTCTACCACTTCTTGATGTCTGGATTTTGCTCTTTCTAGCGCTTGGTGCGGTATCGATTTACTACTCTCGACACCAGCCCTTTCCTGAGTATGGTAGCCGCTTCGGCTGGATCTGTTTAGGATTGGGACTGGTCTTCCTAATCAGCCGAAGTTCGCCGCGGGAAACAACGATTCTGGCTCCAGCGGTCGTCGCCGCAGTATTTGGAGGGCTGGCGGTGGTCTACGGAGTTAGGCACATGGTGGAAACCGAACGCGATGTGCTGGTTGCACCCTTCGGTGGCGTTCTGTTATGTGTTGGAACAATGAGCCTGATGACCGAGGGGTGGGCCGGCATGGTTCCAACATACCAAATCATCTCATTCGGCATCGCTTCGGTAGTAATCCTCCTCGAGATTTACCTAGCATTCCGTGGACTGGTTGTCGGAGTGCAAGGCATCACTTGGTCGAAATCCGGCCTTCGGCAAGTCGAGCGAGGACTTCTGCGCGGGCCGCGTGGAGCAATTTCCCACTTCGAGCGCTCATGGGACATGGATGATCAGTGGTTGAACGCCATGAGTCACTCCGCACTTGCATTAATTCACCAACATCTCGATGACAAACCATCTCACAAGGAGCATGTTACCGAACTCAAAGCAATCGGCGGCTGGGAATCTGTCGATAGCGCTTGGATAGATGCGATCAAGGCCTCGCTGACGAATCTCAACTCCCCTTCTCCAAGCCCTATTGCCGGCGGGGACGATTGAAAACGGTGAGGCCATTCGGGAGTTAGGAACATGGTCCGGATAACCAAGGTTCACACCGGCGGAGGCGATGGTGGAGACACATCTCTGGTCGATGGTACGCGTGTCGGGAAGGAACACCCCCGTGTTGCAATCTACGGCGCCATCGATGAAGCGAATGCGGCAATCGGGGTAGTCCGAATGGAACTCGAGAGAGCGCCGACGCATTCTCCAGATGGTGGATTCATGGCTGCAATCGTCCCAATCTATACTCAATCCGATGAGATGCTTTGGCGCATTCAGCAGGAACTCTTCGATGTCGGTGCTGAATGCGCCTGCCCACCAGGTGGAGTGCCAGAACAGATGGCAATAATCGGCACCGAAGCAGGTGAACGGCTCGTGGCAGAAATGGACTCGATGCTTGAAGACCTTGAGCCGTTATCATCATTCATCCTCCCTACCGGTAGCCCCCCAGTGGCCCATTTACACATCGCGCGTACGATTGTTCGGAGAGCCGAACGTGAAGCCTGTGCGATGCGTGATGAAGTCCGATCTGAAGTCATAAGTTACCTCAACAGACTCTCTGACCATTGCTTCGTCCTTGGACGATGGATCACCGCCAAAACTGGCGGAGATGAATCTCTCTGGACTCCACTTGGCAAGCGTGACTGAATTCCGTTCTCTCGCGCGCATTACGTTTCAAACGGTTGCTCCGCTCGCAGCCAAATAGGTGCGAGCGTCGCGCAGCAGAGCCTTCTCTTGATCGAAAGTCAGCTGCGCCTCTGCCTCGTCGAAATTCAACCAGAGGTAGTTCGTATGCTCATGCGAGATAGTCACATCCAACTGATTCGTCGTGGCGATGTACCAATACACTTCTTTGTCTATTTGTCGCCCTCTGTGGTAGAATGAGTATTCAGTGCGTTGGCGCCAGCCGCTATCGATTTCGATATCGTTGATTCCGGTTTCCTCCAATAATTCGCGTCGGGCGGTTGTATGATGATCCTCATCTCCCTCAACGTGCCCCTTTGGATATGACCAGTGACCCTGAGGGTATTGCAGCAATAGAATGCTGTCGAAATTGACAAGCACGAATCCGCAAGACGTTTCCATAGGGTCCGCGATAGGTATCTTGCATATCTCGATTTTCCCTCTCGCGTCAACTGTATAATTGCTGATTTTCACCTTAGAACATCGATTATTTGGGAGTTGATGGTGAAATTGGAGATTGCAAACAGATGATAGGGAGGGCGCGGCGCAGTCGCATGATGACTCACCGCGCACTCTCCCTCGACATCCGTCGCATTGTGACGGATTCGGACCTCGATGGTGTAGTAACAGGAGCCATTCTGCGACGCTGGTGGCCCGAAGCTGAGATTGTGTTCGGGCATCCCGGCGCGCTCCGCGCAGGGATGCTCGACGATCATATCGATCGGCAGACAGCAGTGTGCGATCTGCCACGTCATCCTGCTTGTGGATTGAGTATTGACCATCATCAATCGAATGCTCCGAATGATTCTGATGATGGTACGGAGGTCGACGATGAGATGGTCGTCGTTTGGAGACCGACCCTTTCTGCAGCGCGGATTGCTTTCGATTTGGTCGGTGAGGTTGTCGATGTTAGTGACCTCGCGCAACTGATGGAATGGGTCGACAAATTGGATGGTGGTGCTGTTACGAAGGATGAGTACCTCTCAGACCACCCTGTTGTTTGGTTGGGCCGAGTTATCGGTGGCGATGATGAGGTGGCGCTGGCAATTCTTGAGGCACTGACGCGGGGCGAGTCGGCTGAGGATATTCTTGCGTCGGAACGAATCGCCCCTGTGATGGTGGCTAAGGGAGAGCGTTATGCCCGTGCGGACGAGTTGATACGCGAGCGCTTGGAAATCGTCGATAGACTCGCAGTGGTACGATTGGAAGATATGGGCGTGCGCTCAAACGGGTACCGCGTCACCGCGCTCGCAGGCGAAGCTTGCGATGCCTGTCTTGTTGTTCACGGGGATGTTGGAGCAAACTTTGGAGAGGAGGATCGATATCCGGTCTCAGCCTCTTTCTACACCAATTCATTCCTACATCGAGGCGGAGGAATCTATGATTTGACCCGCCTCGCAACCCGCTTCGACCCTGATGGTGGTGGGCATGCAAATGCCTGTGGTTGCCGCATCCAACCACTCGATGCGGGCGAGAGGGTCGAGCGCGGAGTAGAGCACAGCGACATTGCGGTGAATCTTGCAGAATGGTTGTCGATGTGGGCTCAGCGGTGATTTATCCACCCCGCCGGCTCATCCGATGAGTTGTAGCAGGTAGAGGAAACCGAGGAAGGCATGAATGAGGATTAGCCCCATCATCACATCCGATAGCTTACCGTGCAAATTCTTCACCCGTGCGAATGATTCGCCAGCAGCCTTCTTCGCGCTCGTCTTGCGCCCAAGGATCCACAAATATGTCATCAAACCAAGCCCAAGTAAACCAACCCAACCATGGAAATGACCGGGGAGCAAGGTCGCGATTCCAAGGTCTTCGCCTGCAAGAAAAGCCGAGGCGATGTGAGACAAGAAGGCGAGGCTGATGACGGCAATAACCAGACGAAAAAGTCGCTCCCCCTCGACCTCGTGGCGCTCAAGCGCAGCAACCCTCTCGGCGCCCTTCAGTGCGATGCTCTGTTTGCGCCAATCGCGCTGCCGGACAAACTCTCGGATGACGAGCAGTGCCGCGAAGGGGTGGAGTAGAAGAACGAACACCTGTGTTGGGTCCACGAGTCGTCGCTGCATTATGGAGGTCTTGAGTTCTCTCTTTGACGCCTTGCATAGTAAGGCGATGTGTTGATGTATGGAAGGACGGGCGAATGGCTCACCGGAGTGATTGGGATTGGAGGATTACCTGCTCGATTGCGTCGAACAACTGCAGCGAGCAGGCGACGATCCCGGTAGGAGAAAACTGGAGGTTAGACGCCCTAAGGCGTGGGGTCTTCTGAGCCGAGAATGGAAAGCTCTGGCTTTGCTTGCTGCTGATAAGACGGCTCCTGAATCGGCCGATCCCGATAGTTCCGATACTCGTCCGGCAAGAGGGGCTCGGCGAATCGGCCGGAGAGGTGGCCGAAGTGGCGGAACCAGTGCAAGGGATCGATTGGAGACTCCTCGGACGGTAATCGGTTCGAAGGAATCTCCCGCCTATCGACTCGCTGTCTTGATTGCTCAGAAGCAGAAGATGGGTGGTTCGTGGAAGAGGGAGTGGGATGAAGCGGCTACGACCCTACGACTCGAGTGTGAATCGGGCGTTCATCCCGTTTGGGAAAGAATGGCTCGTGAAGCTCCGATTCTTGCTGAATTAGGTCGATTTCCGATCACAGACGAAGATACCGTGTCTGTCGATTCTCACGAATGGGTAATCCGTGCTGACTTTGATCCGATGGACCGTGATTCTTTGCTCGGATGGTTGGATACCTCTACACTCAATCTCGATATTCACCAGGCTTCAGCGATGCAGCAAATCATCCGCGACCTTCGTTCCGGTAAAGCTCGACCGCGGAAGTGGAAGACTTGGATGGATCCTTCTCTTCGCGGATTGGGGGGTGATGCGGCGGTTTTGGAAGCGATGCTGCTCGCCGCAAGCGAGGATGCAGATGCGATTTCGCTCTTCGAAGCAATCGATTCCGAGCATGTTGCTGAGATCGCCTCGGCTCAATCTCAACTTCTCACACTAAGATTAGGACATGGGGGTGAGTGGCGGGATGCTGCTACCACAGATGGTGAAAATGCACTTTCCTCGGCGATTCGCCTTGAAGCTTGGAAGAGATTTGAGGTGTATGAGGAAAGTGATGTCGATTTCTTGAGGGGTGGATTGCAAACGCTCAATGAAGCGGGCCTTTCAGCCCCCGATTCACTCCGTTGGAGTGTCATCGAAGGCTTAGTTGGAACCGGACGTTCCGACGAGGTATCGGGGATGCTCGATGGTTTGGATATCGATGGAGAGTCCCAAATGCGCACTGCCCTGAGTCTAGTCTCCCAGATTGGCGAAGGCGGATTGGTCGATAGAATCGTCAAGGCGATGGAAAAGGCCTCGAATGAAGTCGTTCTCACTGTAATGCGCGATGATGCGGCACCTCTGAACATCAGGAAACGAGCCGCAAATATCCTCTCGAGCAAGGACCTCGGAATCGAAGAAGAGGTTCTCGATATTCACACACTCTCAGCCGATGTTGAAGGGCTCAGCCGAGAATTCCTCGCGCACTCAGACCTCGCCTCGCAATTCCCTCATCGAGCTCTACTCGTCTGGCATCTAATCACTGCCTCACAAGCTGTGACGGTGCTCGAGGATCTCGAAATCATGCGCAGGCGAGCGATACTCGCTCTCGCTCATACGGATGAGGACAAGGTGTTGACCAGCGCGGCGTCCTCACTAATCGCATTACTGAGCGGCATTTCATCTGGAATGGATGCTGTTCACGACAAGTTAGATTCCGACGGCGTGCTCGCCCTCAATGAGGTCCGTCGAGCCCTCTCTGCGGAAGGAGATGGATTGGTTCGAGAGAACCGCATCGAGACTCTAGAAACGACGGTAAGGAATGCTCAGTTGACATATCTTGAGCGCAACCTATTCACAGCCCTAGTCAACTCGCTTCGGTTGAATCGAGCGGCGATGGATCTGCAAAGTGGAATGGAAGATCGAAGCGATTCTGCTCTGACTGCTCTAGGTTCGCTCTGCCTGGATAACGAGGTGGCGATGCGGAGCATTCGCTTCGCCACCGACCTCGTACTCGAGCACGATGCTGCAATTCCCGAACTCGAGATGTGGTACAGACAGCATGACAATGGCTCAGCCGAGCATCAAACCGTCAGAGCCACCATCGCCAGTTCAAAGGAGGATCGTATCAACGCAGCCCGTTCCTTCCGCGATGCGGCGATGAAGGTCCGCGATGATTTCGAGCGGTCGGCACTACTACTTCGAAAATCACTCATCGAATTCGCTCATGCGGGTGGTTGGAAAGAGGCTGTCAACCTAATTGATAACCACCCAGAATTGACCGCCTCGGTGACTTTGAGATTCCAATTGTATCTACGCACCTGCGCCGATGCCGTCAAAGGAAGAAACGAGGTTGCTACCCAGCGAATCATCGAATATACCACTGAGCGAGAGCCCAGTGACCCAGAGATCGATGGCATCGACAGAGAGGCTGTGAAGCGTCGACTAGAAGTTCTCGATCGGGCGCTGCGTTATGCCTCTGAACACCGATTGCCAGAGGACCCATTCCGTGGAAGAGTGCTTGCAGCGCAGATGATGCTGCGTCGAAGGGAGAGCAGTAGGAGAAGCGAATTGGAGGGCAGATTCCTACTCGAACTCAATGAACGAAATGACGTTCTCGAAATTACTCTCATCGCAGAGGAAGTCGCTGAAATATCTACAATTCGCGGACTCAGAATGTTCGAAACTGCGATTCAATCAGGCAATTTTGATTTGCGGCAAATCCAGACTCTTGTCCGCTCACAAAAGGCCCTATTCAGGCGCCACAGTCGCACAATTCCAGTGCGTCAGAGAAGCTCGCTCAATCACCTCGCACTAAGGCCGTTGGTGCTCGTCGACACGAATATCCTCATCGACGCACTGAAGGATGACCTCCTCGGTCAGATTTCGCAAGATAGCTTCGGTACTTTCGATTGGACTGTGGAGAGAGCCTTTGTTTGGATGCTCAAGCGCAGGGCAAAGGAAGGCCGTGTTCACCTCTGCATCCCCTCCTCGGCGCAGGGTGAATTCCTCAACCGGACGCGAAACCCCAAGGTTGCTCTGGCTCTGTTCAACGACGTCTATGTCGATCGTAAATCGTGGGATGATACGGTTAGCCCTGAACTATTGCAGGAGCGGGTGCAATCAGTTCTGAGGACCTTTGGGTCGTTCAGGGCCGAGGTCGATGCTGAAGAGAAGGACTCCGTCGACCTCGACTCTTTCTTGGTTCGGCATTCTGCAATTTACGAGAAGATCTCTGAGGCTAAGCAATTGGCTCGAGATGATCCGCCTCCTCGCAGTGTCATCGATGGCGATGAGATTTACCCGGAGTTGGGTGATCTCGATATCATGCGAGATTCTGCTGTTCACGCAGCCTCAACCATTCCAGATGTCGGCTGCGTGCTGGTAGCAACGCGCGATTCGGACTTCATGCTCATCGCGCGCGCGCTGCATGACAGCTTCGGATTCGGCGCGATATGGACTGCTCAGCAGTTGAATAGCCACATCATCCGATCTTGAGCGAAGGCTTGCAGTGATTCATTTTCTAAGAAAGAGATTGCCCAAGCCGGGCCATAATAACGGTCGCTGATTCGACGCTGTGAACCGTCTCAACACTCTTGCCAGCCGAGAAAAATTCCTTTTTCTTCGCTGTGCTTCCCTTGCCCTTTTCGAGGCGACGAAGTTTGGAGAAGGAGAGCAAATTGAGGAACATTCGTGCAGAGTGTTTCCAGCGGCTTGAAAGCCATTTTCGCATCATCCAGCTGTTTTCTTGTTGGTAGCCTTCGGAGCGAATTACCGAGATCGGGACTCCCGTGAGTCGG
>Ga0105349_10000401_pt1 | contig 16674 bp, 16 predicted proteins | sample EN1Hudseemescosm_FD_83661 | JGI IMG/M metagenome (GOLD analysis project Ga0105349, IMG submission 83661) | Methane-oxidizing microbial communities from mesocosms in the Hudson Canyon - EN1B Hudson Canyon | ecosystem: Environmental > Aquatic > Marine > Cold seeps | place: Hudson Canyon...
CCCACCTACTTCGAACAACTCAAAGCCAAACTGACTGGGGATGTTTGGGTCTGGTTTGGATTGGGTGCCCAATCGATCTTTTTTGCCCGCTGGTTGGTGCAATGGATCGCGAGTGAAAAGCAGGGGCAATCGACCATACCTGTACTCTTTTGGTGGTTCAGTATCGCAGGCGGGATCGGACTATTTATCTATGCTTGGCACAATGTCGACTTGCCGATCATGCTCGCACAGGCCGCTGGAATCTTGATGTACAGCCGCAATCTCTATCTGATCTATAAACCGAAGACCTGATCCAGCCAGCGGGAAACGCCTTCGGGCATCATCAATAAAGCGACACCTGCCACTGCGAGTAAGATTCCACCCAACGCTAGGGGTGCGATCTTCTTTCTCAAGACGATGGCGACGATAATCACCATGAATACAGGCGTCATCGACATTTGAGTTGTCGCAATGGCCAAACTGACGGCATCGACCGAGATATGACTCAGCCAGATTCCGAAGTAGGTTCCGATAGCGCTGGCCACAAAGAGTACTGGAAATAAATCCCATCGACGAAGCGGCTTGAGCCAACTGCTCAATTGACCCGTGCAGGCCGCAAAGACGACGCCTCCCACCACTGCAGTGCCAATGCGCACCGCAGAAACTTCCAAAGCTCCCAATGATGATTGCATCACCACTTTGGACAGTGCGATGCCTGTGGCTTGGCAAAGCGCGGCCACGATTCCCAGAATTATTCCATCCACAGGCTTCCCCGCCCGCCATTGAGCACGGTCAGAAGCCAAATCCTGATCACGAATCACCAAGAAAATCCCGACAAGAGTCACCAAGATCGCCAATAACTGACCTGATTGGAGGACCTCTGCGAGCCAAAACCAACCCAGCAATGCAGAAACGGGCGGAGTCAAAGTCGTCAAAACCAACGCCCGACGGGGCCCTAGGATTTGGATGCTACGGAAGTAGGCGGAATCACCGATCATGATACCGACGATCCCACTCAAAAAGAGCCAGGTGAAATCCCGAACAGTGGCATCGAGCCACACTTCAAGGCCTAATCCGGCAAAGGGCAAACTGATCACAAGAAGTGTGCCTGCCACTATATTTTTCCCGAGATTCAAAGCCATCGCAGGAGCATCCATACGGCTAAAGAGATAACTCCCTGTCGCCCAGCATGACGCTGCTAATAATCCAGCGAATGTTTCAAATTCCAAGGTGCCTCCTGAGGTCTCGACTGAAGCCCGACGTCGCATCGGATCTCTTTTCGAGACTCGAAACAAAAGACTACCCGGCAAGACTGATCCATGGGAGTGAATCCTGTGGGGGTCAGAGGTAGACAATCGTAAATTACCATGCCATCTTCTTTCGAGTCGAAGTATCTGGGGAGGTGACGGCCTGAGGGTGATCACTTCCAGATCTCGGAAAACCACATTCACACACTGACATGGACAAGGCAGCCGAACTTGCGTTCGTTACTATTGCTTCTATCACTGATCGGATTCTGGTTGCTCCTTTCGGGCCAATTCGAATCCACATTCCTCGTGGGCTCTGGAGTGATCTCTTCAGCTCTCGCAGTGTTCTGTTGCCATCGTCTCGGACTGATCGGTGAGGTATACCAGCCTGTCGAATCGATCCCACGATTCCTTTTCTATCTTCCCTGGCTGATTTACCAAATCGTACTCGCCAGTCTCGATGTGACCCGGCATTCATGGAGTCTCCGATCCTCGATCCAACCCAGGTTGGTCAAGGTCCCCCACTCCATCCGACACCCCCTCGCTCAAACTCTCCTCGCCAACTCCATTACGTTGACCCCAGGCACAGTGACCATCGACGTGACGGAGGATCAACTTTTGGTCCATGCACTGACGGATGGTGCTGAAAAGGGTGTCCTCGATGGATCGATGGCGAGCCGCATTGAAAAAATGATTCCAACTTCGGGTGAATCCGCAAACACCCCGGAGGTCTCCTGATGCTGAATGCCGAATTGATCACGGCGCTCCTCGTCATCGGAGGAGCATTCCTTGCCTTGCTGAGGGCGGTCAAGGGTCCGACTACTTTCGACCGCGTTCTCGCTGTGAATGTCTTTGGTACAAAAACCGTCGTCCTCCTGGCTCTTCTGGGTTACATCGGCGACCGCACAGGTTTTCTTGATATCGCCGTGCTCTATGCTCTGGTCAACTTCCTGGGCACCATTGCCTTGCTCAAATTTGTTGAGACACGGAGGCTAGGCTGATGCTGGAATACGTGGCCGACGCACTGATGATTCTGGGTGGTTTTTTCGCCTTCAGTGGTTCACTCGGAATCCTGAGACTCCCGGACTTCTACTCTCGACTTCATCCCTCTGGAACCTCTGATACGCTCGGCCAGCTGCTGATCTTGGGAGGACTTTCCCTGAAGGTCATCTTCGATTCTTCAGGAGATGGTCTTTCGGTGGGCAAACTGGTCGCGATCTCTTTACTGCTTTTTGTCACCACTCCCGCCTCGACACATGCCATCTCTAGAGTCGCTCAGTTATCAGGATTGAAGCCCTGGACCGGTGCGGACTCAAAGGAAGCGGACTTCTCCCAAAAGGAGGAGGATACGAATGAGTGACCCTGTACTGCTCATCAATGTCCTCTTGCTCCTCCTTGCCATCGGAGCCGCTCTCGCTGCCATGTGGACACGAGACCTTCTCGGAGCGGTGATGCTGATGGGGATCTACAGTCTCCTGCTCGCTATCGAATGGGCCAATCTCTTCGCCATGGATGTCTCCTACACTGAGGCTGCTGTCGGTGCCGGCGCTTCCACCATTCTTCTTCTCACGGCTTTGACAAGAACAGGAACCCGGGAAAAGGCGGGGCCGAACTTCCACCCCACGGCATTATTGACGGTGCTGGTCACCGGTGCTGTTTTAATTTACGGCACCTCAGATCTACCCCGATTCGGTGACCCGCTAGCGCCCGCCACAGTTCATGTAGCGCCCGAATACATCACACAAACGGTCGGCAAGGTCGGTGCTACCGAAGCCACTGAAAATGATTTTGGCGATCACGTGCCCAATGCTGTGACGGCGGTGCTCGCGTCCTATCGTGGATACGACACAATGTTCGAAACGGCAGTGATCTTTACCGCAGGGGTCTGCGTCATCATCATTCTCAGGCCGCTGGCAGGGTCTGCCCGAAGAAGAACCGCCGGTAGCAAGGAGGACGCATGAGCGAAAGTGTCGTCCTCCGCACCATCGGAGGCATGCTCTTCCCCTACATTCTGGTCTACGGTCTCTATGTTCAAATGCATGGAGAAATCGGCCCAGGTGGAGGATTCCAAGCAGGCGTTCTCGTCGCAGCCGCCTTTATTCTGCACTCGCTCCTTTTTGGTAAAGAGTTGACGGATCGACTCTTGCCCACTTGGCTCGTCGATCTGTCGATGAGCTTGGGCGTACTCCTCTATATAGGTGTAGGCATCGTCGGTCTCGTAAAAGGCAGTTACTTTCTCGACTACTCTGTTCTAGATCCCACCCATCCGGCCCACGCCGAAGCATTGGGGATGACGTTGGTCGAAGCAGGCGTCGGCTTGACGGTCGCTTCTGTCATCTTGACGATGGTGCGCAAGGTGAATGGAGAGCCAGCATGAGTCTCTTTGAAACCTTCAACAGCATCGCCTTTGTGGTGATCATGATGCTCGGTTTGTACACACTGATCGCTCGCCAAAATCTGGTGAAAAAAACCCTCGGCCTTGGACTGTTCCAAACCGGGATCTTCCTCATGTACATCACCTTGGGTGTACGCGATGGCGGCGTGGCCCCCATCCTTCAGGAAGGCGCGCCCCTTACCTACACCAATCCCCTGCCCCACGTGCTGATCCTGACGGCAATCGTCGTCTCCTTGAGCACGATGGCTGTCGCTTTAGCCCTGATCATTGGGGTGCGCGAGGAGTACGGCACCATCGAAGCCGATGAAATCGCCACCATCGACCGGGCCGACGCAGAGGAGGGTGCATGAACTCAGAAACTTCGATGCTCCCCGTACTGATCGTCTTGATCCCGCTCGTCGGCGGAGTGCTCGCTCCCATCATCGGACGCGGGATCTTTGGCTGGCTCCTCGCATTGGTGACCACAGGCGCGGCCACCTTTGTCAGCGGGACTCTCCTACTTTACATTCATGCCCAAAACACTCTGACTCCTCCCTTCGCAATTTCTTATCCTTTGGGAGGTTGGCCCGCCCCACACGGCATCGAACTCAAGATCGATCTGCTCAGTGCGCTGTTAGCGACTCTGGTCTCGGGCATGGGCTTCATGGTCACTTTGTTTTCACGGCAAGGAGTCGACGATGAGATCCCAGCAGATCGCCGGCGTTTCTTCTGGTCACTCTGGCTCCTCGCCATCACAGGCTTGCTCGGCATCCTTATCACAGGAGACGCCTTCAATGTTTACGTCTTGCTCGAAATCTCATCCCTGACCATTTACGGCTTGATCGCCATGGGACGCCAACGGAACCGTCAAGCATTGACCGCAGCCCTGAACTATCTGGTTCTCGGTTCTGTCGGCGCGTCATTCATACTCATCGCCATAGGATTGCTCTACGCCAAGACCGGAACTTTGAACATGGCGGATATACACGCCAAATTGTTACTGGCTCCTGTCGATGCCACCGTGCTGACCGCCCGCGCCTTCTTGCTCGCGGGGGTCGCCCTCAAGATGGCTCTCTTCCCGCTTCACCTATGGATGCCCGCGGCCTATTCGACAGCACCATCCGCGGTAGCAGCACTGCTCGCGGCGACAGCGACCAAAGTCGGCATATACATGGGCATGCGCTTTATCTTCAGCGTGTTCGCCATGTCCGGGGGGGCAGCCCTCAGTGATGCAAACATTCTGATCATCGGTATCTGTTGTGGTGCAGCGATCATCTTCGGATCCCTCAGTGCAGCACGACAACCCAGCTTGTCCTTATTGCTCGCCTATTCGAGTGTCGCTCAAATCGGTTATATCGTCGTCGGAATGACCGTCGGTCACATCGATGCCATGACGGGATCGATCTTGCACATGGTCTTCCACGCTCTCATCAAGGGTGGGCTCTTCCTTTGTGCAGGTATTCTGATCTACCGCCTCGGTACCACTCGTCTCGAAGACTTAGCAGGATTAGGACAAAGAATGCCGTGGGTCAGTGGCGCCATCGTTGTCGGTGGTCTCGGCATGATCGGCATCCCCGGCACTGCCGGCTTCATCAGCAAGTTCTACCTGCTCAAGGGACTGATCCTTTCGGGGCATCCGGTCCTCGCAGGATTGGTACTGATCGGTTCGGTGCTCGCCGCCATATACACCTGGCGCTTCGTCGAGGTCGCATACCTGAGACCCGCAGGAGATACCCCGCTGCGCAACGGTCTTCCATTTGAAAAATTTCTTCCAGTGTTATTGCTCCTTGGAGCCAGCATCTATTTGGGGCTACAACCGGGTGCGATCATCGACGTAGCCCATGATGCTGCCCAACAATTATTGGGAGGCTCACCTTGATCCCTCCACTGCTGCTCGCGATTCTGCTCCCAGCCCTCGGTGCATTGTTACCGTGGTTACTCAAACCGATGCGTCCGATGCGAGATCTGTTCAACATACTCGTTCCGGTAGGCCTGATCGCCGTCGTGCTCTCGATCCTCCCCTCTGCCCTCAACGGGGAGACACTCGAATTCACCATCGGTGATTTGGGTTCGGGACTCTCTTTCGCTTTGGCACTGACACCCTTGGGCATGATCTACGCCCTTGTTGCGGCCTCGCTGTGGATACTGAACACCATATATTCCTATGGCTATATGCACGGGTTGTACGGCAAGAATTTTGAAGGCCAAGAGCGTTACTGGTGCTGCTTCGCCATGGCCATCCTGTCAGCGATGGGCATCGCCTTCAGTGCCAACATGCTAACGCTGTTCCTTTTCTACGAAGTGATGACTTTTAGCACTTGGCCACTCGTGACTCATACCCGCAAACCGGAGGCGAAACGCTCGGGTCGCATCTATCTGGGAATCCTCGTGGGATCTTCGACACTGTTCATGCTCACGGCGACACTTCTCACCTGGGTTTGGACCGGCACGCTCGATTTCCGTGAAGGCGGTATCCTTTCCGGGTCCACCACAGCGGGTCAGGCGGCGATCCTGATTCTGCTCTTCTTCTTTGGTACCGGCAAAACAGCGATCTTCCCCCTCCACCAGTGGCTTCCGAATGCCATGGTGGCTCCCACTCCGGTGAGTGCCCTCCTGCACGCCGTAGCAGTGGTCAAAGCGGGTGTGTTCACTGTCCTCAAAATCTCGACAGAACTGGTGGGAACATCCGTCATGCAGGGCAGTTGGGGAGCGGAGGTGGTCGCTTGGTTTGCAGCGGGCACGATCCTGCTGACCTCCATCATCGCTCTCACCCGACCAGAACTGAAAGCACGCCTCGCCTATTCGACGATAGGTCAGCTGAACTACATCGTTCTCGGTGCGGCGGTCGCCTTCCCTATGGCGATCGAAGGTGGAGCACTCCACATCGCCATGCACGCTTATGGCAAGATCACCCTCTTCTTTGCTGCGGGGGCGATTTATGTCGCCAGTCATAAAACGCGAGTCGATCAACTCGACGGCATCGGCAAAAGAATGCCGTGGACGATGACCGCGTTCATGATCGGCAGCATCAGCACACTAGGGCTTCCGCCTATGGGTGGTACCTGGAGTAAATGGCTGCTGTGCGTCGGCATGATCGAGGCTCACCAGTGGGCGTTCCTCATCACCCTATTACTTTCGACCCTGCTCGGCCTCGGCTATTTATTGCCGATCCCCATTCGTGCCTTCTTCGCCAAAGAAAAACCGGATGCAGGCGTCACTGGCCATGAAGATCACGGCGAAGCGCCCTGGGCGTGTCGCATTCCGCTGCTGCTCAGTTCAGCGGCGTGTCTCGTGCTCTTCTTCTGGCCTGGAATCTACGCCCAGTTGGCAAAAATGGTCGAAGGGAGCACGTCATGAGTCAGGATTCACATGAGGCTCACGCGTCTCCTTCTAAAATCCACTGGGTGTTAGTGGCGGCCTGCGCGGTCGTCTTCGCCGCGGATTTCTTCTATCACCGCCACCTCGAACCGGCGATCGAAAAGATCGAAGGCATCCCCGGCTTCTATCCCATCTATGGTTTTGTCGGCATCGCTCTCCTCGTACTTCTCTCTCGCGGCTTAAGAGCCGTGGTCTCCAGAGAGGACGGGTACTACGATGATTGAAGGCCTCTACCCAGTACTCCCCTTCATCGTGGGCGCACTGCTCTGTTTTGTCTTGAGCGGCATCCCACGTAAAATTGTGGCGCTGGCCACTCCCGTCATCGGTCTACTGGCACTGCTCGGTCTTCCAGAGGGTACTTCTTTTCAGATCTCCTTCTTTGGCTTTGATCTGATCCTCGCTCAGGTGGACAAACTGTCCTTCCTGTTTGCCCTGTTGTTTCATATTGCGGGCATCATCGGTGTGATCTATGCCCTGCATATCAAGAGCCGCCTAGAGACATCCTCGGCCCTGCTCTATGCAGGGAGTGCTGTCGCTACCGTTCTCGCCGGAGATCTGGTCACTCTGTTTCTGGGTTGGGAAATGCTGGCTCTCACATCAGCGTTCATCGTCTGGGCTCGGGAGGACAATAAGGTTCTACCGGTCGGCTCACGGTATCTGGTCTTCCAAGTACTTTCGGGTCTGTCACTTCTCGCAGGACTCTTAATCCACCACCAATCCGGAGGATCACTGTTGATCTCCGACTTGGGCGTACTCGATCTCGCCTCCCCTGGCGTTCCGTGGATTCTGCTCGCCTTTGGTATCAAGGCCGGCTTCCCGATGTTCCACACTTGGATCGTCGACACCTACCCGGCGGCGAGTGCCACAGGAACGGTGTTCCTCTCAGCATTCACCACCAAGACAGCGGTCTATGCTCTGGCAAGATTCTTTCCCGGCACGGAGGAACTGGTCACCATCGGTGCAGTGATGACCTTCTTCCCCATCTTCTTCGCCGTCATCGAGAACGATCTGCGCAAGGTGCTCTCCTACAGCATGATCAACCAGATCGGTTTCATGGTGGTCGGTATCGGTATCGGCACCGAGATGGCGGTCAACGGCGCGGTCAGCCACGCTTTTAATGATGTCCTCTTCAAAGGTCTGCTGTTCATGTCGATGGGTGCAGTGCTGCACGTCACCGGCAAGACCCGTGGTACCGACCTCGGTGGCTTGTGGCGTAAAATGCCGATCACCACGGTGCTATGCTTGGTGGGCGCGGCCTCCATCTCGGCGGTGCCCCTCTTCAGCGGGTTCGTCAGCAAATCGATGATCATGTCAGCCGCGTTGCATGAAGGGCACACCTGGCTGTGGTTCCTGTTGCTGTTCGCCTCGGCGGGAGTGCTCGAACACGCTGGCATCAAGATCCCCTACTTCGCCTTCTTCGCCCACGATTCCAAACTGGAAGCGAAAGAACCCCCGGTCAATATGTTGGTGGCGATGTCGATCGGTGCAGCGTTATGCATCTTCATCGGTTGCAACCCTGGGTGGCTCTACAACATGCTCCCCTTCACCGTCAGCTACGAGCCCTTCACCACCAGCCACGTGCTGACCCAACTGCAGCTGTTGCTGTTTGCCTCACTGTCGGTGGTGGTGTTGATGAAGACGGGAACCTACCCGCCGGAACTGGTGCGTGAAAACCTCGATTTTGATGTCTTCTATCGCAAGGGTGGACGCATCCTCGGCTGGATCGTCAACAATCCCATCGCAAAAGGAACCCGAGCCATCTCCCACTTTGTCCTCGACGAGGCCCCGGCCAAACTCCTCGGACTGGTGCAAAAGATCCCGGCCCAACCACCCGTGCACTGGCAGATGGTTCTCCCCGGCCTGCTGTTGCTGCTGGCACTGCTAGCGTTCCTGCTGGCGAATCTATTTTAATATCTAAACATATCTCTCTCCGCCTTTTGAACATCACCTCCTATGCTTATCAGAGAGTGGAGCCGATCCCTCTCCAAACCCTTTACCCTGCCTTGAGTTCCCGGCATGCCCGTAAAGTGAGAGATTGATCAGGAACTTTCTGAGCCAGTGCTCTTCCATTTGCGGAAGAGGCGGACGGTCCACCAGATGCTCAGGGCGGTCGGGGCGACATAAAAGATAACGACATAGATCGGGATCAGAATAAATGGGAAGGGACTGTAAACCAGGCCGTTCCCGAAACCCTCGATGTCGAAACACCATATTTCTGTCAGGAAAAAAGGGCTCAGATAGGGATCCCTGCCTGGAAAGAAGTCCTGAATCATCGGCATCCAAAAATCGAGAAACAGGTACACGTCGTACCAGAAGAGAAGGATCGCCCAGCCGATGATAGACTGCCTGCGCGGTTCCATCCTGACTCCATCTCTCGGCCGTTGGGTTACTGGGGAATCACCCCATCCGAACCAGCAGAGGCATGCCTCTTCAGAGCCTCGGGTGCCATGTCGACGATGGCTTGGGCCCAACGAGGATCCGCATTCAGGCAGGGAATCATTTCAAACTCCTTGCCCCCCGCTTCCATGAAGGTCTCACGCACTTCCATGTCGATCTCTTCGATGGTTTCGAGGCAATCCGCCACAAAAGCGGGGCAGATCAGTTTGAGACTGCGAACACCCTCTTTTGCGAGTTTCTCAGTGGTGGGTTCAGTGGCAGGCTCTAACCAAGGGTCATTCCCCAAACGTGACTGAAAAGCGACAGACCATTGGTCTTCTTTCAGCCCCAGATCTTCGGCAAGGAATCGAGCGGTCCTGCGACACTGTGCGCGGTAACACATCGGCGTCGCCGGATGATCTGTAAAACAACAGTCTTCTGTTTTTAAACAATAACAATCGCTGGGATCCCGCTTTTCGATATGGCGAACTGGGACTCCATGGAAGGAGAAGAGCAGGTGATCCCACTCTCCAGCCAAATAAGGCTTCGTGACTTCAGCAAGAACATTGCGATACACCGGGTGGTCGTAGAAAGGCTGCAGAAAGTGGACTTTGATCGGATCCGCCATCTGGGGCAGATCCTCAAGAACTTTTGCCACCACTGTCTCATAGGAGCTCATCGAATAGTGCGGATACAACGGAACCACGATGGCTTCCTCCGCACCCGCTTGACGAATCTCTTCGAGAGCATGAGAGATCGAAGGATTCCCATATCGCATCCCCAAGGCCACAGGCCCGTCCCAAAGTTTACGCACTGCTGCCGTTAACTTTTGGGAAGTGACAATCAACGGAGATCCTTCGTCAGTCCACACCTTGCTATACGCTTCCGCTGATTTTTTGGGTCGAGTATTCAGGATGATGCCACGCACCAACAGATTACGCAGTAATACATTGACGTCGATCACCCGCTCATCCATTAGAAATTCGTCGAGGTACCGACGCACATCTGGGGTTTTCGGAGAATCGGGTGAACCAAGGTTGATGAGAATCAGACCGGTCTTTGCCATCACGCTCACATTTCCAGTGTTCTATGTTTCATTCTGCGATATTTCGAAGTCGACATTCATCGTCAAAAGCACATCGTCAAAAGCACACCGTCAAAGATGTGGGCTATCAGTATGAGTATCCTAGCCCCACGTACAACGCTTCGGAAAAAGTGTTATAGCCCGTATCCAGTATCCAAGAGTTTCCTAATTTGAACATCGCTCCAGCACAAGCTTCCAACTCAAACGATTGCCCATTGGAAGTATTGTAGAAACCAGCACTCCCCAGAATTAAATCGGAATCAAACTGTTCCTGCCATGTCTCCGAAAAACCGAGCCCCAAACCCGCATGGATCGAACACGTCTCATTGATTTCCCAGGTCGTCCCCGCACTGAGACACCAACCCAGTTGTTCCTGTCCGGTCACGGGATCTCCGCCACTGCCAGAGGGTAGATCAGACAATTCTTCTCCACCCACCACTCCATTGCGTAATGTTTGCAGTTGAAGAAAGACTCCTGGCTGATTTTCCCGAGTCCAGTATCCGGCAAATCCAACCCCAGTTCCTTCGAGGGATCCCTCTGCTTCGAAATACTGAACCGTGGACGCGGCACTCCCTTCCCCCTCAGGAAGAATGACACATCCGGTCAAGGCTATCATTCCAAGAAGGCCTATTATGAAGATGAAAAATTGCATCGGTTATGGCCCCTCTCCTGAATTGCGACTTGTACGTTGTCAGATCTTACCCTGAAGGCCTCAATAGGTCACTGTTCTGATCACTCGGAAGCAGTATCCTGAGGTCGAATTTAAAATTAACCAGACCCTCTCACAGTAATCCTCATTACTGTGACCTCTGCAATGTGATGCATCTTTGAGCTTTGCCATGAGATGCGCCCTGAACGGAAGAGACACCATGACTGCTCTCCCTCTGAATCCTCGTCTTCAGTTGAAAAGTCCGTTACTGTCATTTCTGCTGGTCTCTTTGCTACTGACACTGGCTTCTTCCACGGCGAGTGCGGATCAAAATTGGCAAGACCTGTTCGATGGAACTTCCCTTAAAGGTTGGCAGGGAAACACAGAACTCTGGCGTGTGGAAAATGGCATGATCATCGGCGAAGGTCCCGATGGCGGCCCCGTCCCTGTCACGGAATTCCTCTGGCATGAACAAGAGTTTGGCGACTTCGTTCTCGAAGCCGAATTCCGTATTCATGGAGGTAACAGCGGGATCCAGTATCGAAGTGAGGCCTTGCCCAATGGCAGAGCAAAAGGCTATCAGGCGGATCTTGATGCGGGTCATCAGTACACCGGCATTCTTTATGAAGCGAGTGGCCGGGCTATCCTCGCTCCAAGAGGTGAAGTTTCACGGCTTCACGCAGATGGAAAACGCACCACTGAAGGGTTTCTGACGGGCACAGATGCATTGATCGAAAAATTTGACACGAACGCATGGCATCGATACCGCATTATCGTCCGTGGTCAGAGAGCACGTCACGAACTGGACGGAGTTCAGGTGTGTGCCTTTGAGGACCAGCATTCAAATCACCAAGCACAAGGTAAGATTGGCCTGCAGATCCACGCTGGAGAACCGATGCGCATCGAGTGGCGTCAGGTCAAAATTCGTCCTTGGGATGTTTTGGATGGAGACCCCTTCACCGATGTCAGTATGGCAAAAGAAGTCGTCGAGAATAAAAGTGCGCAGTGGATCTGGAGTTCCGAGGCACCCGACAGTGGCGTTGAAGTCACTCTCTCCCGCCGTTTCAACACGACAAAAACCTCCACCGCTCAGCTGACGATGACAGCGGATAATCACTTTATCGCATTCCTAGATGGAACGCCGATCCTGCGCGGAATCGACTGGAGCCAAACTTACGAACATCGCTGGACTCTTCCTGCTGGAGATCATGAATTGATCGTCAGAGCCAGTAATGAAGGAGGACCCGCAGGACTTCTGGGAACTCTCCGTTGGGAAGCCGAGGGTCAATCTCCGCAGCAACTGCACACCGATACCGAATGGACGGTCCGTCGGTGGACGAAAAATCCACAGCCCGCCAACTCCGGGACTTCTTACAAAGAAGAGGTGTCATGGAATCTGGACGGCCTCGATCCTCAGCCCCGTCAGGCAGCGGTTTCTCTGGGTACTATGGGAGACCCCTCTCTTCCTTGGGCCGGGATCAAATTTTCTGGAACTCCTCCCCGCAGCTGGAATCTACCCATGGGATTCGAAGCCAAGGTCATTCACGAAGTGGATCCTGATCAAGGATCTTGGGTCTGCATTGCGGCTGAGAACGATCAAGATTTTATCGTCTCCCCCCAATATGGTCCTCTCAAGAGGCTGAAAAAAGAGGCGGACGGTTACAGTGCCAAAGACTGTGCCAACATGGGTCATGCTCAGGGAATACTCAAGGTCGGTGATGAGCTCTGGGTTCACGTCAATGGCGATGCCAAAGACAAAGGTGGGTTGTGGGTATTAACCGATACTGATGGTGACGATTTTTATGAAACCGAAGAAAGGCTCTCAAGTATGGGGCCCGGCTGGGAACATGGAGTGCACGCTCTGGTGATGGGCCCGGACGATCACGTCTGGACTGTCGTCGGAAATCACATCAAGGTTCCGGAAGAAATATTAACCCGCGATCGCTACCGCAATTGGCAAGAAGATTTGTTATTCCCAAGAATGTGGGATCCTTCTGGTCATGCAGTGGGATACCTATCTCCGGCGGGGCAAATTTTACGTATCGATCCCACGACTCGTGAGTGGGAAAGAGTCGCAGGAGGATTTCGTAATCCATACGACCTTGCCTTTCATCATGATGGTTCTCTTTTCACCTACGACGCCGATATGGAATATGACATCGGTTCTCCCTGGTACCGTGCACCTCGTATCGTCGAAGTCGTTTCCGGAGGTGAAGCCGGTTGGAGAAGCGGCGATGGAAAATGGCCTGATGGTATTCCGGATGCCGTCCCTCCGGCTGCCGAATCGGATCTCTCTTCTCCGACGGGGGTTGCCTCCGGACTCAAGAGTCAATTTGAGGGTCGTTGGAAGCATGCGATTTTCATCGCCGATTGGGCCTACGGTAGAATCTTGGCGTTTTTCCCCAGAGAGCACGGTTCCAGTTTCACCGGAAACATTGAACCCTTCGCAGCCGCTCCTGCCTTGAATGTTTCTGACATCACGATAGGTCCAGACGGAGCTCTCTATGGTGTCACCGGAGGTCGAGGCACAGGAAGTACCGTCTTTAAGATCACTTCCCAACGCCCTCCTGAAAAGGTGTCAGCCCCACTGACTCGAGAGGGGAAAAAAGCACGGGGCATCCGCAAAGAATTGGAAAAGGGACATGTCCGGCCGATGCCTGACCTGCTCGATCTGGCCCTCCTCGAACTCGCTCATGAAGACATGTTTATCGCCGCCGCCGCAAGAATCACCCTGGAACGACTGTCTCCCGATCTCTGGCGAGATCGTGTGCTCGGCCTAGAAGGAAGAGCCGCCCTCCAAGGATTACTGGCACTCGCTCGGGTTGGCAGTACCGAAGATAAGGAGATTCTTCTGGAGAGACTCTGTGACCTTCCTCAACTTCAGGGAAGGGCGGAAGAATTGGCCGCTCTGCGAGTGGCGACTGTCGCTATCGCAAGACACGGAGATCCGTCGGGCAGAACTCGAACACGCTTGCTGGCACGACTCGATCAGGATTTCCCCAGAAGAGATGCCGCTGTTGATCGATTGCTGGGAGATCTTTTAGTGCGACTTTCTGCACCGGGTTTAGTGACACGATTGATCGACTGGTTATCTCTTGCCGAAAAGGGACCCGAAAAGATGGCGGCACTGCGTTGCCTTCAATGGACCACCATCAACACCGAGCAGAGGGATTTGATCGCCCCAGAAATAAAACGCCTCACTGCGCTCTCTGGGGGCAACAGTTACAACGGATTTATTCAGCACATGACTCGCCAAATGGATGACGGCAGTGGAGCACTCGTTCCACCGCCCCTTCCCCCCGTCGTCATGGCTCCTTTTGTTCAACAATGGACTCGTGAAGAAATCTTGTCGGCATTGACGAAAGGGCAGGGAGATCCAGAGAAGGGCAGAATAGCTTTCGAAAAAGCGCTCTGTTCTCGTTGTCATCGATATGACCAATTTGGCGGAGGAGTGGGGCCGGATCTCACGGGCAGCGCATCCAGATTCACGCATGACGACTTGCTCACCGCGATCCTCGACCCTTCACGTGATATCTCTGACCAATACAACTGGACAGTTCTCGAATTTGGAGAAGATGGTCTAGAAATCGGAAGACTTCTCTACCGAGACGAGAAAAAGTGGATCTTGAACACGGATCCTTTCGGCTACTCACCGGTAGAAATTAGTGCTCCTGTAAAGTCAGCCAACCCATCTATCGATTCTCCCATGCCTTTAGGCCTCCTAAATGTGCTGGATGAAGTTGGAATTCGTGATCTTTGGACCTATCTCGGCATGACTTCCCGGGAATAACTGCCTCACAATATACTGACTTGCCTGACTTCCCTTTAAGGTGAGAATAGACATGGGCTTGGCTCAAAAGAGCACAACCATATAAATCAGACTCTGGATGTAGAATCGCACCCCTCTCGAAGGGTGTATTTCCACACCCAGTTTCGTGAATCTTCCAATTTGATTGGGGAGCAAGCATGTCACCATTCCGACATCTACTTGTGGCCATGTTATGTATCACAGGTTTCACCACTTACGGATCAGCACAAGATTCGATAAAAATCGTTCCAACCATCAGTCTCGATTCTCTCGATCTTGTGGCCTTGGAAGCGGAAGACTCTTTGAGAGATGCTCAAGGTCTTGCACCCCGCTTTGCGGTTCCACACGATGTCAGCATCACTCCAGCGACACACGGTCACTGGGAAAAGGTGAATGACGACGTAGCCATGTGGAGACTTCGAGTCACCTGTAAGAACGCCATCAGTATGAACTTTGGCTTCGAGCGGTGGATGCTTCCCATCGATAGTGAAATGTTGCTCTACAATGTAGAGGGAACTCACAAAGTTCGCCCTTTCACCATCGACGATTACTCCGATAGCGGAGAACTTTGGACTCCTGTTCTTGCAGGAGGAGATGTCATCATCGAGATTCGCTGCCCTCAAAACGCAGAAATCTTGATCAAAGAAGAGATTAAGCTGACCCGTATCAATCCGGGATACCGCGGGTTCCATGAGAACTTCGGAACAACCCCGACTCAGGGTAACTTCCCTTCTCTCTCCGGATCTTGCAATGTCGACGTGGCCTGTCCTGAATCGGTGACGTGGGAAAATGAAATCGACTGCGTCGGAGTGATCTCCACCGGTGGATCCACCTTCTGTACAGGATTCATGGTGAACAACACCTCACAAGATGGCACTCCGTATTTCATGACCGCAGACCACTGCGGCTTGACCGCAGGAAATTCCCCCTCGTTGGTCGTTTACTGGAACTATGAAAACTCATTTTGCCGCACACCAGGATCTGCGGCTTCCGGTGGAGCAGGCAACGGCACACTGAACCAATTCAGTTCAGGGGCGGTCTTCAGGGCAGGGTCAGGGACTTCTGATTTCACACTTGTCGAGTTGAACTCTCCTCCTAATGCTGCATTTGGAGTCTCCTTCTGTGGGTGGGATGCCTCATCAGCATCACCGACGAGTGCCGTGGGTATCCATCATCCCGCCACGGACGAGAAACGTATCTCTTTTGAAAATCAGGCTCCCAGTTTAAGTACTAACTTTGTCACGGTGAACGACTGGGATTTGGGTACTACCGAGCCAGGATCATCGGGTTCTCCCCTCTTTGACCAAAACCATCGAGTCATCGGACAGCTCTGCTGTGGAGGCGCGGCATGCGGCAATAACCTCAGTGATGATTATGGTCGCTTCTCCCGTTCCTGGACTCTCGGCCTCTCTGCATGGCTTGATTCAGCTGGAACCGGATCACTCTTTGTCGATACTCTCCCCGCTGGCGGTGGCGGAGGTCCCATCGAGTTGTGTTCCAATGGTGTCGATGATGATTCAGACGGCCTGACCGATTGTGCCGACCCCGATTGCGCCAGTAGCCCTGCTTGCGGAGGCGGCGGCGGCGGTGGTGGTGCTCCTGCCAATGATGACTGTGCCAATGCCACAGCTGTTGGTGAAGGATCATTCGCCTTTGATAACTCCGGCTCTGCCATCGAAGGTCCATCCGACTGTGACGCCAATATGGGATCCGATGTCTGGTTTGCCTACACAGCCACTTCCAGTGGAACTGCTACGATCGCAACCTGCGGAACGACCG
>Ga0105349_10000402_pt1 | contig 16674 bp, 18 predicted proteins | sample EN1Hudseemescosm_FD_83661 | JGI IMG/M metagenome (GOLD analysis project Ga0105349, IMG submission 83661) | Methane-oxidizing microbial communities from mesocosms in the Hudson Canyon - EN1B Hudson Canyon | ecosystem: Environmental > Aquatic > Marine > Cold seeps | place: Hudson Canyon...
GATTGAGCTTGTTTGAGCAGGGACAAAAAGGCCAGCAAGGTGGAGGGATTTTTTATTGCGAGTTGCCTAAGGTTTATCCATAAAAAAGTTGCAGTGTAAAAAAAAATACACGATACTTAGGCGCGAAGGTTTACCTTTAATTATTTTTTGTGTCTTTTCCGAACTAATGGCAAATAACTAATACCATTAAATGGTAACAACACTGAGAATACACACGCATACTGTTTAACTACTGGAATTATTAAACAATGAAAAACAAGATCTTAGGACTTCTAATCGCAGGTATTATCTCTAGCCCCTTAACGGCATTTGCTGAAAGTAAATACCCGGCTGCTAACTTTGAACCTAAAGTGATTTTTGCGGATGATTCTGCAAAATCAACGGCTAATGCAAATAAATCTACATTTGACGCTAATTACCCGGCAGCAAACTTCCAACCAAAAGTACTTTATGTAGATGCCTCTGCAGCAAAAAGTAGTGCAGCTTCAACAGCTGAAAAATCTACATTCGACCCTAAATATCCAGCGGCCAATTTTGAACCTAAGGTTATCTATCCGTAATTCATTTTAGGAAGATGCTGGGGTTAGCTTATCTCACCCCAGCCATGCTATTTAATAAGCTTTATAAAAAATTAAACAAAGATAAGCTCTGCACCCTGGAAAACGCCTGTTGTGCAGCTTGCAAAGCCGTCTGTTCAATATTAAAGCGACCGATAGCCTCTGCATAATCAAGATCTTTAATATCAGATAATGTACTTTTAATATCCAATACAAACTTTTCAGATTGCAATTCCTGATCATCCAAAGCACGCATTCTTGCACCAACCGTTGTCCGTGTCTTTAAAAAAGTATCTAACACCTTATCTAAATCAGCCAACACATCATTTGCTGTTTGATTAAATACCCGGCCTGTATCACCCGATTCAAAGCCTGTATTTTTGAGAAAATCCCCAGTTACCTGTCTAATTTGTACTGAAGCACCTGTGCCTGAACTAATGGACCTAAACTCTATAGGGTTAGCTGTTGCATCTATTTCTATTTTCCCTTCAATCGGTGAGCCGGTAATTTGAGTATTAATCGCTGTAATTAATTCAGTATGATCGGCATAGTCAGCATTTAAAACAATCTCCTTCTTATGACCGGCCTCATCATTTAATTCAAATATCGCTGTTTTACCAAAATATGCCAAGGAATCGGGCAAAGGAACTGTTGGAGGAAAGGGAATAGTTTTAGTGGCAATAATACTGGCACCTAAATCCACACCCTTACTGGAATCACCGGAAGCAAAACCAAAATCAGTTAAAAATGATCCGGCACCTGTTATTTCAATACTGGAATCTTCACCTTTAGTTAATGAAGCAAATTCAATTTGATTACCATTACTTCTGGCTTCCATATTATTACCAGCCAATTGTAGATTTATGGCTGCAACCACTTCGTCTATGGTTTCATAAACATCGGTAGCAACTGCAGGTAAATCAACGTCTACTGTATTGGTTGAGCCAGTACCTGAACCATCATCTGCGGTTAAAGAAAATGAGGTTGCCCCCAGCGTTCCACCCGTACTATAGTCGACACCATAGCGCATAAAGCGACTACCAGTAAGCTTCGCTTCTGGCACCTCAAACTGCCCAGCTAAAGCTTTTGATAAGGACTGTAAAGTATCAAAAACACTGCGTTTATCAACTTCTACTGTATTAACTGTAGTATTCGCTTCCTGACTAATAGAATCAATATTGAAAAAAACGGCTGAAGCCAAATCACCATCAGCAACCCTTCTTTCAGCTGCAATATCCAACGTTCTTGGGTTTACTCCACCTTGAAAAACATAAGACCCTATTGCTGTATCCCAGATAACTGCCGGCGTTGTCGATAAATCACCCGAATAAATAAATTCTCCATTGGCATTCTGAGTATTAGCAACACCAACCATTTGTTCCAGCAACTGGTCAATTTCTGATTTTATTGCCAGACGATCATTTGTTGTAATCGGTGCATTAAGTGCCTGAACAGTTAATTCTTTTGCTCTAAATAAAATACTCTCCGCCGTACCTAAACTGCCTTCTTCTATATTCAATCGTGCACGAACAACCGAAATATTATCCTGATATTGCGTAGCCTTATCAATGGACTCTTGTAAACTTAAAATACTGACTGATGCTGCTGGATCATCACTCGGTGTTACAACTCTTAACCCTGATGATAATTGCATCTGTGTTTTAGACAAATTAACCTGTTGGGCATTCATTGCATTAACACCAAGTTGCTGTGCCCAGGATGTGGAAATTCTCATAACTAACTCCTAGCTTACCGCACCAATTAAAGCGTTAAATAAAGTATCACTGACCGAAATCATTTGTGCAGCCGCCTGATAAGATTGTTGAAACTTGATTAAATTGGCCGCCTCTTCATCCAGATTCACCCCTGACACATTACTCCAGGAATCTTTTGCATTATTTAATAAAGTCTCTTGAGCTGCACTGGCAATATTGGCTGAAGACGTTAACACCCCGACTTCAGACACAACTAAGCCATAACCACCTTGAAAGGTAGCTGTTTCACCCATCATTCCCTTTTTGTGCTCCAAGGCGGCTAGATCCAAACCATTTCTGTTATCCCCAGGCATAGGCCCGGTAATGACATAAGGGTTACCCGCACTATCAACTGCGGCATTTGTTGCCAGTGCAATCTCTCTTGGATCCGTTATATTTTGTGCAATAGTACTTGCCGCTGTATAAGTCGGCCTAATTAAAAAGGTATCCCCTACATTTAAACTGCTAGGTGTAATCGTTATTCCCGGCAATTGATCAGTGGGTGAGTTAGAAGGCACTAATAAACCCGCTGTAAGTGTTAAATCAATACTACTATTATCAAGCTCTCGGGTTAATTTATAAGTCGTAACACCCGTGACTTCCAAGGTATAATCACTGTGATCTATATTAGCTATTTCATCCTTATCAAACATCACCGTTATTGCTGAGCCAACAGAATTTGATACATCTGCCGAGACAGGAATAGCATCGCTTCCCATCCCATCCCCTTGAAAAAACAAACCGCCAGCAACACCATCCAGATCATAACCAAGCTCATGCACTTTATTAAATTCCATAGCAATACTTGCCGCCACAGAACCTAGCCTTTGTTGTGCAGGATCTAGAATTTCAGCCCTAAAACGCAAAGTACCCGCTAGCGCGCCGCCAGAAATTTGATTGGTAATGACATTGACAAACCCTGTATTCGTTTCAACACCCACATCCAACGCAGTCGAATCAAGCCTTGAGGTCTGGGTAACAACTTTTTGTGCAGTGCCATCTAAAACTAGCACTTCTCCCTTGCCCATAAAGACATTAATCATATTACTACTACTGGCCACAACTGAAATATCAACTAATTCCGACAACTGATTTAACACCTGGTCTCGTTTATCCAGCAAATCATTAGGTTGTTGATCACCAGTGGTTTGGCCCTGTGCATTGGCAATCTGTATATTAAGGTCTGCTATTGATGTGGCAAAGCCAGTGATTTCATCCGCCATCACCACCATATCGGTATTTATTTGTTCCCTTATCTGCTTAAAGCGAGCATTGATGGTATCAAAACGGCTGGTTAAGATATCAGTTTCAGATAATAAAACCTGCCTTGCAGGTAATGAAGACGGGTCATCTGTAGAATCATTAACGGCATTAAAGAAATTTTTTATTGCGGGTGCCATACCAACAGTGGGATCAGCCAAAATATCATCGACCTGTGCCGCCAGCTCACTGTATCTATCCACATCACCAAAAGCGGAAGTACTTGAGCGTAACTGCCCAGTAATAAACTGGTCATAGCTACGGCTAATATTAACAATAGATACCCCCCTACCCAAATAACCCGAGCCCACCATTTGTTCTTTACTGGTGGCAAGGTCAACCCGTTGACGACTATAACCTTCAGTATTCACATTGGAAATATTATGACTGGTCGTTTCCAACGAACGCTGGAAAGCCTGAAGCCCCGTAATCGCTGTTGATAACATTGTATTACCCATGTCTTTCTCCTTATGAATTATCCGAAGTTAAAGCTTGATTCAGTGCCACTGAATCCACTTCTTGATTATCAACCAGTTTACTGTGATAAATTTTAATCACCTTATCCGCATAGTGAGGATCAGTTGCATAACCTGCCTGATGTAATTCATGCATATATCGTTCCGCTTTTTCTGCCATTTTTATGGCCATCTTATATCTAGGATTATTTTGAATAAACTGCACATAATCATCAAAGCTTTCCTGATAAGAATTATACGATCTAAACCCAGCCATCTCTTTTTTTGCCACACCCTGTTTAAATTCAAGGGTATTAACCGTTGTTTGTTGGCCTTTCCACGACTTATCAGCCTTAATATTAAATAGATTATGACTGCTCTGACCATCCGCAGACTTGATAACATGCTTACCCCAGCCTGTTTCCAATGCAGCCTGTGCTAATAATATATTGGCATCCACACCTAATTTTTTTGCTGCCTGCTCTGCATATGGGCGTAATTGTTTAACAAAATCACTGGCAGAATTTATTTTTAACTCTATCGGAGTGACAATTTCAACTACATCACCAGCTTGAGGTTTGGGTTCCACTGCTTTGTGAGTAACTTTATTTTCCTCTTCAAGTTCTGCCTTATCATGGCTAATTTTTGCCGCCGAGTTGACTAAATTTCGTCTTTCATAATCGGCAATACTTTGCTGTCTGCTAACTGAATTTGACTGATCAGGCGTTAATTGCCTTTCAATCACCTCCGCCAAGCCCAAGCCTTGCTCACCCGATAAATGAATCGACAACTGTTGATCATACATATCCCTATAGAAGTCGCTTTGGCTACTGTCTAAAATACCTTCCGCTAACTTAGCCTGGCGCATACTTTTTAACATCATCCCAACAAACACCGACTCAAACTGTTTGGCTACATCTTTAATCGCAGCAGGTGTTTTTTCTTTTGCCTCATGCCGTAATTTGGCCAAGCTAGAAAAATCGGTATAAACATCAGTCTGTTGAGCGTTTAACATGGTCTTCACCTAAATAATAATAAGCTCGGCTCGTAAAGCGCCTGCCGTTTTAAGTGCTTCTAAAATAGCCACCAAATCACTAGGGCCTGCACCTACCTTATTCACTGATTTAACAATTTCATCTAATGTCACACCCGGGTTAAATACAAACATATGATTACCTTCAGTCCCTAGGCCTCCCTCTTCCACCTTAACTTCTGACTGTGGTATGACTACAGTATCTCCAGCGGCTAATGCATTAGCTTGACTGACTTGGGTATTCTCGCTAATCGTGACAGTTAAGCTGCCATGAGAAACCGCTGTCGGTTGCACACGCACTTTGCCATTAATTACCACCGTACCAGAGCGTGAGTTAACAATGACTCTGGCAGGTGCATCATCGGGTGCCACAATCATATTTTCAACCATTGAAGCAAACGTCACCCGTTGAGAAGGGTCTAATGGTGCACTGACTTTAATTGATGTAGCATCTAATGCTCTTGCTGTATCGGGGCCTAAGATTGTATTAATAGCCTCCGCCATCCGATTAGCCGTTGTAAAATCAGAATTGTGTAAATTAAAAACCAGTGAATTACCTTTATTAAAAGGACTGGCTACACTGCGCTCGACTGTTGCACCATTGGGGATTCGTCCCACTGAAGGGTTGTTTACCGTTATTTTAGAACCGTCCTGGCCCGATGCACTTAAACCACCGACAACTAAATTACCTTGCGCAACCGCATAAATATTACCGTCCGCCCCTTTTAACGGACTCATTATTAATGCCCCCCCACGTAAACTTTTAGCATCACCTATTGAAGACACAGTAACGTCAATTTTTTGACCCGGTTTTGCAAAAGCGGGTAAATCGGCATGTAAGGTAACGGCTGCAATATTTTTAGACTTTGGATCAACACCTGGCGGCAAGGTTAAACCGAGTCTTGCCAGCATGCTACGTAAACTCTGTCCGGTAAACTTGGTTTTATCCCCTGTTTTATTTAGTCCTACCACTAAACCATAGCCCACCAATTGGTTACTACGAACACCTGCAATGGAAGCCAAATCTTTAATACGCTCTGCATTAGCAATTTGACAACTGAATAACAGCACTATCGTTAAAATAAGTTGTTTCATATCAATCCCCTTAAAAAGGAAAAATGGGACTTAAAAAGAACTTGGCAAACCAACCCACTTTACTCGCATCAGCTACCGATCCATCGCCTGTGTACATAATGGTTGCATCAGCAACCTTGGTTGAGGGAATGGTATTTGAAGCGTCTATATCAATGGGCCTAACAATGCCTGACAAGCGAATATATTCACTCCCATCATTTAACGTCACCCTTTTTTCTCCCCTGATTCTTAAATTACCATTAGGAAAAACAGCAACCACTGTGACACTAATATCTCCCGTTAAGCTATTGCTTTGATTCGCTTCACCTTCACCTTCAAATTCATGCTCAGAGGCTAAAGTTGCACTTAAATCTTTCCCAAAAAGCATAGACGGGTCTACGCCCATAATATTGGGGGCTGTAACCGAAGTAGAGTTTCTCTTTGAAGCATCCAGATCTGCTATTTTCTTAGCCTTGGTGTCTTCATCCAGTTTTACTGTCAATATATCCCCAACCCGTCTTGCAGTATGGTCTTCAAATAGACGCATATCAAAACCCGCCTGGTAAATTGCACCATTTGTCTGCTGTGGGGGGCGTAAATCTACTGACTGAACTGGAGCAAAAGCGGGATCTCTTTTTGGCAAGACTTCACAGCCAGCTAAAACAAATAATGCTACAGTTATGATCATCACTTTTGAACCGTTCATAAATCACCTGTGCTATAACTGCTGAGTAACAAAAGACAGCATTTCATCCGTGGTTGATATAGCTTTTGAATTCATTTCATAAGCACGCTGCGTTTCAATCATATTCACCAGCTCTTCAACCACATTGACATTTGAAGTTTCCAGAGAACCTTGAAATAAAGGGCCAAATTCATTCTCACCAGGTATCCCAACGGTTGGAGCACCACTGGCAACAGACTCTGTGAACAGGTTTTCACCTACAGGGTTTAAACCTGATGGATTGATAAAACCCGCTATTTGAAGTTGTCCTACTTGAACTGGGGCAGGACTGCCTGGCTGCATAACCGAAACGATACCATCTCGCCCTATGGTGACACTGATAGCATCATTAGGAATGGTAATATTCGGTTCTAAAAGCATGCCACCCGAGGTCACCATTTGCCCCGTTGAGTCTAGTTTGAAAGATCCGTCTCTAGAATAATTAATATCCCCATTAGGCGTCAATATCTGAAAATAGCCACGGCCATTAATTGCCACATCTAAAGAGTTTTCAGTTTGCTGGATATTACCTTGAGTATGCAGTTTTTCTGTAGCAACTGTTCTGACACCCGTACCTAACTGTAATCCTGTCGGTAACTCGGTATTTTGAGTTGACTGAGCGCCAACTTGTCGAATATTTTGATAAACTAGATCTTCAAATATCGCTCTGGACTTCTTAAAGCCCGTGGTATTGACGTTGGCCAGGTTATTGGCAATTACCGCCATTCTTGTTTGCTGGGCATCCAAACCTGTTTTAGCCACCCATAATGCTCTTTCAGTCATTGTTCTCTCCTAGTGACAAATTATTGTCTTACCAAGAGAGAAAGCATTTATTATGCCATTTGCATTAACTTGGCACTTATCCCTGAATTATCATCGGCACTTTTCATTACTTTAGTTTGTAGCTCAAAGTTTCTAGCCAGCTCAATCATCTCAACTAAAGCTGAAACAGCATTTACATTAGAACCCTCTAAAGCACCCTGGACGATACTGACACTTGCATCGGCAACGGGGAGACTACCGTCTTTGGTATGCATAAAACCATCATTAAGTTTTTCTAAATTACTCAGCTCAGGTTTAACCAGTTTGATTCTGTCAATAACAGCCAGAGTCGTAGCATTCTCACCCACCGGGACAATACTAATGGTACCATCATTACCGATATCAATTTTTTCAGCGGGTGGAATCGAAATAGGCCCATCATTACCATAAATAGCAACACCCGTTCCAGTTTCCAGCCGACCTTCAGGGGTTATTCTTAAATCACCCGCCCGGGTATAGGCTTCTTGACCATCCTGCCCTTCTACCGCAAACCAGCCTTCCCCTTTAATTGCAACGTCTAGATCATTTCCCGTGGTATGAATAGAGCCCATACTCAAATCGGTCCCTGGTCGCTCTGCCATGGCATAAACACGGGTAGGAAACCCTGGGCCAAAAACAGGCATAGCACGAAATTGCTCTAAATCAGACTTAAAACCTGTAGTTTGAGAATTCGCCAAATTATTGGCATTTGAGGCTTGAGCCAGCAAGGTTTGCTTAGCCCCACTCATTGCGATATATAAACTACGATCCATAATAACTCTCCCAAGTTACCTCAGAAAAAAAGGGGGTACTAATCAATAAAATTTGCTTTAGCCTCGCCTGATTGCACAAACGAGACTAAAGCTTCACTTCCTGATTTACAGAGAAATTAATACCTCTCCTTTATCAACTAAATATTAAGAATATTCTGAATAATCTCATTCTCTGTCGAAATTGTTTTTGAATTGGCCTGATAAGTCTGTTGCGCCACAATCAGTTTAACCAGTTGTGTAGCAATATCTGTATTTGAATTCTCCAGGGCAGACGATTGAATATCACCAAAGTTAATCCCACCACCTACACCCAACACCACAGAACCCGAGCTATTTGTCTCCTGCCAGGAAGTATCGCCTATTTTTGCCAGCCCTTGATTATTAGTGAAGCGCCCTAAAATAACCTGCCCTAAGGGTGTAGAAGAACCATTACTAAAACGAGCTAATACTATGCCTTTTTTATCGATATCAATCCCAGTTAAATTCCCAGATGCAAAACCATCCTGTTGTAAATCACTGACCCCAAAGGCTGAAGCAGAATGTGTTGAACCCGTAGGATCCAGGGTAAAAGTCAAGGCATCCGCCCCAACAACCAGCGGGTTTACATCAATATTTTTAAATACAAACTTTGGATCCGTATTGCCTGTAGTTGTTCCAGTATCAGCAGCCTCCAACACACCTTGACCATTGAACTGTAGAGGTAATACTGTACCAATTGAGGCATCATCTAAAAATGCTGGATTACTAACTCCATCATAAAACAACGCTTTACCATCAACGTAAGCATAAGACTCCCATTTATTGACAATAGGATTTAGACTGGTATCAGTTATATCTCGATAATAAATACTTAATCTATGGGTATTTCCCAAGGAATCAAAAATGGTTGATGCCGTCGAATTATTATATTCAGCTGGGTCAGGTGGAATATCATATGGCGAGCCGGGAACAGAAGGCGTGGTTTGCGTAAAACCTGGAAAAGCAATAAGTGCATCATACTGAACCCCTCTTGAATCTAAATTAATTTTTAAGTTAATCTTACTCGTTGCTGATTGCGCTCCCTGCGATACATCAATTCTCAGCACTTCTGGAGCACCTGTACTAAAACCATCAGAAATCTCGTCACCCAGCGGTAAGCCTCCCAATAAGAAGCGCCCGGTATCATCTGTCAAATAGCCTTCAGCATCCAGTTGAAAAGCACCATTTCGGGTAAAAGTTGTTGGAATAGTGGCATCTGTCTTATCAGTCATGGCAAAAAAACCATTACCCGATATCGACAGATCCAGACTGTTCTGAGTTGCTTCTATATTGCCTTGATTAAATTGCTGAGCCACTTCACTGACTCTAACCCCTGATCCAGGTGAAGTCGATGCACTGTTATTATAAATATCAACAAACTCAGCCCTTGACTCTTTAAAACCAATGGTGTTGGTATTGGCAATATTATTACCAATAACCTGTAAATTTGCGGACGCGGCATTTAAACCACTTATTGCTGTTGCAAAACCCATGACTGCTCTCCCAACTCTAGAATATTTTCTTAACTTCGTTAAAATTCACTTCACCCAGACCTGCCAGAGCCAACTGAATACCATCACTTGTATTGCCTAAGGCAACACTTTCTACATCGGCATTGACAAAAGTCTGTAACGCTGTATTTGTACCATTAACTTCTGCTTCGGCATAAATACTATAAACTGAGGGATCTGCATAAGTCCCATCATCCAATAAACCATCCCAGGAAAATTTAATATTGCCTTTCTCCTGAGCACCTAAATGTAATGTTTTAACTGTTTCGCCATTACTATCAATAAAACTCACCTTTAAATCACTGGTTTTATCATGCAAGCCAATCTCTCCGGTCATATCTTTAGTTAAAGACATCAAGCCTTCGTTTGACGGTACTAATACTGATTGACCCACTAGGCTTGCTGCTTGTAATGCTTGCCCTGAGCTTAGAGAAGAAGCAAACTCGGAAAATGAATCATTTAATTCACCGATACCTGTCACCGTACTAAACTGCGCCATTTGCGCCAGAAAATCACCGTTTTCCATGGGTTTATTAGGATCTTGATGCGTTAACTGAGTCGTCATCAGCTTTAAAAAAGCCTCTTGTCCAAGTTCTTGTTTTTTTGCTGGAGCTGCAGCGTTATCAGCGGTAGTAGCCAGTCCTAAATTTTGATATGTCTCAATTGATCCAATAGCCATGATATTCTCCTATTGCCCCATTTTTAAAGTCTGTAACATTAACTGCTTGGCGGTATTTAACACTTCAACATTATTCTGATATGAACGTGAAGCCGACATCATATTTGCCATTTCTTCCACCGTATTAACATTCGGCTTAAAAATATAACCATTGCCATCAGCCATTGGGTGATGCGGTGCATATTCCATAACGGCAGGAGCCTGACTCTCTACCACCCCAGCCACACTCACTTTACTTGCTGCATTATTCTTATCCATAACCCCATTAAGCTCAGCCTTAAAAACCGCTTGTCTCGACTTATATACCTCATCAATACTACTACTCACACTGTTAGCATTAGAGATATTACTCGAAACTAAATTGAGCCTTAAGGACTGTGCGTTCATTCCGCTACCGGCTATATCAAATATATTCATGGATGGCATGTTATTCTCCTCTCAAGGCGGTCATTAGCCCATTAAATCTACCATTAATAAATCGCAAACTAGCCTGGTATTGCACTGCATTCTCAGAGTATTTAGCTTGTTCTATATGAGACTCTACGGTATTACCATCTAATGAAGCCTGATTTGGATTCCGAAACATCATGCTCGCACCTAATAATCGATCATTAGCTGAGATATGACCTTCTTGAGTGCGTTCCATAGAGTTACTTTGAGGCATGGCTTTTTTAAGTACTGCCTGAAAATCTAAATCACGCGCTTTATATCCCGGGGTATCCGCATTAGCCAAATTTGATGCCAGTACTTCACTGCGCTTTTCACGTAAAGCTAAAGCCTGCGGATGAATTCCTAATGCATTGTCAAAATTAATAGCCATAATTACCACCTTATTTCTTCTTACAGAAACAATAAGCATGGCTTATGCCATAGATAAATAGACATTTAAAATCATACAGATAAAAAATTGATAGATAGACTTTAGGTTTTCTTAGATCTAAGCGGCAGAATGTAGGCAGAGCTAGGCAGTACGCCTTAGTAAACAGTTGATTTTACAAGATTGCTTGCTCACCCCCCTTAACAGCAATCTAGCACTATTAATAGAATAACCGATTAAAGCATTGAAATATGGGTGGTTTTTATTAGAAGGTAACAGTGCGATAGAATAAAACTATAAAGACAAAAAATACGCTTAAGCTGTTCAAACCTCATTGCGAGATAGAAAAAATCAACTTTAGCTGAAAATAGCAGATGGCAATATTTAGCCACCCAGATAAAGAACGTCAAGAAACTGACTTAGAAAACAAAGCTTACATGAACTTGAAGTGTAGTAATAGTATGTCAACGTTGTATTGACTGGGCTTGCTCTTAAGCCCATCATTTTCGCTGAGTATTATTTAAACAACGTCAGCAAGCTGTTAATGCAGCTAAAGACACACTCAACTAGACTTTATAAGCTTCTTAAAATACCGGGCTCGACCACCCCGTACGGGAACAAGCTCTTTAATACTTGCTGGCATAGCCTCAGTACTACTTAGAAACAAATATCCCCCAGGCTCTAATGAATCGACCATTCTGGAAAGAATATCTCTTTTAACCTGTTCAGAAAAATAAATTAAAACATTACGGCAAAAAATCACATCGAAACGCCCAAGCACCGAAAAAGGCTTAAGAAGATTAAACTGTTGAAAACGAACATTACGGCTAATATCCGCATTTAGCTTGTAGCCATTATGAACTTTCTGAAATAAACGCTGTTTGGCCAGATCATCTATACCTCGTGACAAGGCCAATTCAGAATAAACAGCCGCTTTAGCTTCCAATAAGATTTCTTCCGAAATATCAGTAGCAATAATTTGTACATTACGGGGCCGACTGATCTTTCTGTTGATTTCTTCCACACACATACTTATTGTGTAGGGTTCCTGCCCTGAAGAACAGGCAGCAGACCAGACTTTTATCGAACCTGTTTTTCTTTCAAAAATTTCAGCAAGGATAGTTTCCCTCAATTCTAAAAATTGCAAATCATCACGAAACCAAAAGGTCTCATTAGTTGTCATTGCATCGACTATTGCCGTTTTTATCTTTAAAGCTTGTGGACTACTACCTTGCAAAACCTTTACCAGCTCAGAAAATGAGGAAAAATCAAACCTGAGCAATAATCTACTTAATCTATTTTTAACTAAATACTGCTTACTATCACCCAGAATGATACCGCAAGACTGACTCAAAAATTGCTGAATAATTTTATATTCATTTATAGTCATATCTCACTACTCATCTTAACTTTAGTCATCTGCATTAATAAAACCATCATTCACTGTGTTGTTGCTGATGAAATGTTTTTAATTGCTCTTGAATGGTTCGAACCAAAGTATCTGGATCAAATTTTGCTAAAAATTTATTAGCTCCAACCTTTTCGACCATACTGGTATTAAACACCCCACTTAAAGAAGTATGAAGAATTAAATAAACATCTTTCATTTCTTCATTGGTTTTAATTTTAGTCGCCAATGTATAGCCATCCATTCTGGGCATTTCTACATCAGAAATAATCATTGAATAATGATCGGCAACATGAATGCCTTCACTAGTTAACTGTAATAAGTGATCCCAGGCTTCCTGCCCATCTTTTAATGTAATGCACTCAATGCCAACCTGTGTACATACTCGCTTCACCTGTCCTCTGGCAACACTGGAATCATCAACAATTAATACCCTGTCCCCTTCTCCAGAAACATCAGCATCAATCATGCCTTCAGAAGCACACTCTTGCCCACCGATCACTTCCTTCATCACTTTTTCAACATCAATGACTTCAATCAATTCACCATCAACTTCTGTAACTGCTGTTAAATAACCGCCACCACCTGCACCACTTGGTGGAGCCTTAACCTGCTCCCAGCCTATATTAATAATTCTATCAACAGCCCCTACCAAAAAGCCTTGTATCGTCCGGTTATATTCGGTAACAACAACATAACTCCCTGATTCATCTTGAATAGCAGGCATACCTATCGCCATAGAAAGGTCTAAAACGGGAATAGTTTTACCTCGCAAATGGGCGACCCCCCTAACAACAGAGTGTGATTTAGGAATCTGAGTTAAAGGAGGGCATTGAATGACCTCCTGAACTTTAAAAACATTAATTCCAAATCGCTGGCGCCCTACCAATTTAAACAAAAGAAGCTCAAACCGGTTATGCCCAGCTAATTTAGTTCTTTGATCAACACCATCTAATATACTGGCCATAAAACCCTCATAAAAAGTTATGTAATTAAGTATAACGACTTTCCATAATTTTACTTAAATAAATATTTGGCTCGTTTTGTGCTTATTTAAAAATACAGCATTAACTCTGTCATAAAATTGCCACCCTATTATGAAAACAATAAATTTGATTATCGGAATACTGTTATTTACTGGCTACACACAATACAGTAACGCCTCACAATCAATTGCTTCTTTACACCAGGCAACCCGTCAATTTATTGCCGGCAATTTAACAGCAGAGACAGATTATCAAATAAAACTAGGGCAAATAGACAAAAGATTAAAACTGCCTTTATGTAAAGAGGCGCTGACTATCTTCACACCCAAAGGCTCACTTAAAGCCGGTCGTAATGCCATAGGCATAGAATGTCGTAGCAAAAAAAAATGGACTATTTATACCACAGCCATCATCAATATATATAAAGAGGTTATGGTTTTGTCTCAGCCTATTAGACGCGGTAGTTTTTATACTAAAAATAACATAGCCGTTGAAAAAAAAGAAATCAGCAATCTACGTTCAGGTTATTTCAGTAGCCCACAAAACATTATTAATAAACAGGCCACCCGAAACCTTGCTCAAGGCACGATTATTACTCAGAACAATATTACTGAACCCAAACTAATAAAACGAGGAGAAAAAGTCACCATAAAAATAAGCAGCCCTAATCTTGAAATTAGCGCTTCAGGAATCGCTTTAATGGATGGCATACAAAACCAGAATATTAGAATAAAAAATATAAAATCACAACAAATTGTCCAAGCAACAGTAGTCAACAAAGGATTGGTTGTCGTCAGCTTTTGATAGATATAGAATAAACACTCAAGTAATCAAATAAACTGCCGATAACAGTTATAGATTAAACCAATTATAGAGAACTATCATGACTATTCAGCCCGTTTCAGGTAAAGCAAACAGTACAGGCGCTTCATTAAAATCAGTTACTACTGAAAAAGTGAAAAGCACTGAACCGCAAGCGACCAACAAGTCAAAAGATAATCTTGATATTACTGCTGTTGCAAAGGAAATAACTAAAGCATTTGGATCATCTCAAAAATCGCAAATAATTAATGAAGAACGCGTCAATGCAGTTAGAAAAGCATTAGATGAAGGAAGCTACCCCATCGATGCTGAAAGAATTGCTAAGAAAATGATTCAAATGGAACGAGAACAATTTAACAACAGTAGATAGTATTATGATTAATAAAACTTACCCTATCACCGAAAAGCTACTTAAAAATGGCTTAAATCTCAGTTCTAAATTACTTCACCTGCTCACAACAGAAGCAGAGAGTTTAAAGAATAATGCTGACTCCAAAACAATTTCCAGCATCGCATTCAATAAAAAAGAAGCCGTCTCTCAGCTTGACCAGTTCTCCAAACAAATGACACAAGTGCTGGCGACTGAAAAACTACCACTATCTCCAAGCGGAATTGAAGAGTATTTTAAAAAAGCAGAGTCTGTTAATCTTAACACTTCTAGCTCAACCTCCCTCTGGCAACAAATAATTTCCATTTCAAAACAAAGCAAACTGCTTAATGAGAAAAATGGGGCTAGCATTAACCTACTCGCTCAGCATACTCAGCGTTCATTACAAATCATCAAAGGTAAATCTCAGCAAGCAACAACATACGGACGAGATGGATCTACCTATAGCGAACGACTTTCTCATACTTTAATTTCAGTGTAAACTAAACGCCAATCAAGTATTTGTTAACAGAAAATGGAATAATACTTATTTTTGAATGACCACTAGAAGGCACGGCAACAATATATAGATTAATTTCATGTATAGACAGAGTGCTCAACCTTCTAGATATTCAGTGATTAAAAATTAAGAGAACATCTCGCATGCTGGGGACATTAAAATCTTTTTTTAAAAAGAAAGAAAATACCAAAGACATAGTACCAGAAGACTATCACCCCGAACTCAACTCTAACCCTAATTTTTTAACTGAACCAGAAAAAATTCGCAGCCTGCTAAAAGATATTGAAGAAGCATCACCTCTTTGTAGCATCATTATTGAAGGCACAGAGGAACAATTCAGCTCATCAATTCTAGATGTCCAGATAGAAAACAATCAAATCATTCTGGACGAGCTATTTCCTAAACATGGAAATGCACTGCTGTTGACTAAAAATCATTTAAAACTATCCAGTATATTTAATGGCATTCGTTTAGCGTTTAAACTTAGCGATATTGAAGCAGGCTCTTCTCGCGGAATTGCCTATTATAAATCTGCCATACCAGATAAAGTCTATTACCCCCAGCGCAGATCATCACCCCGCATACAAATAACGACATTCAACATTCCTTTTAGTGGCATTTCTAGCCGAACAAAAGTAACTATTGGCGGCTCCATTTTTGATTTATCCCGAGGTGGGATTGGTATTAGCACCCCAAATAACAGAGCCCGATTTCAAAGAGGCGATTTAGTAAAAAGCTGCCGTATCACTATTGACAAACAAAGCATAACTTTTGATCTCTCAGTCCGCTTTATAAAAACTTCAAAGCAAGGAGCTGGACAAACATTAATAGGCGGTTGTTTCGAAAACCTCTCTTCTAAAAATAGAAATACCTTAGAACGCTTTGTTACTACTTTAGAACGCGAAGAAATCAGAAACAGGAAGGATTAAATAAACAACATTATGTTAGAATAGCGTTCCTATTGTCCCGATAGCTCAGCTGGATAGAGCGGCCCCCTCCTAAGGGGCAGGCCGGGGGTTCGACTCCCTCTCGGGACGCCATATTTCTGTATCCCACAAAACCCATAACATTAATTGGGTTTATTGAAAAATAGCGCCCCATTTAATTTCAACACC
>Ga0105349_10000403_pt1 | contig 16645 bp, 11 predicted proteins | sample EN1Hudseemescosm_FD_83661 | JGI IMG/M metagenome (GOLD analysis project Ga0105349, IMG submission 83661) | Methane-oxidizing microbial communities from mesocosms in the Hudson Canyon - EN1B Hudson Canyon | ecosystem: Environmental > Aquatic > Marine > Cold seeps | place: Hudson Canyon...
AAAATCCTAAGAATAATAACTAAATAAAAAAACACCGTTAATTCAAGGAATCACCACTATGTCCCGCTATCTTCTAGCGATTGATCAGGGCACGACAAGCAGTCGCGCTATCGTTTTTGATATTGATGGTCACATCATCGCCAGCAGCCAGAAAGAGTTTCCACAAATTTTCCCTCAAGACGGCTGGGTAGAGCACAATCCAGAAGATATTTGGAATAGTACAGAAGAAATGTGCCGTGAAGCGATCAAGAAAGCCTCATTACAGGCCAGTGATATTCTATCGATAGGCATTACCAATCAGCGCGAAACTACCATTGTTTGGGATAAGAAAACGGGAGCGCCCATTTACAATGCGATTGTTTGGCAAGATCGTCGTACCGCAGACTTATGCCAAACCTTAAAACAAACAGAAGGTCGGGCAGAAGAAATCACCGCCAAGACTGGCTTGTTATTAGATCCTTATTTTTCGGCGACTAAAATTGAGTGGATTCTGGATAATGTTGACGGTGCTCGAAATCGTGCGGAAGCGGGTGAGTTATTATTTGGCACCGTCGATACCTTTTTATTATGGCGATTAACCGGTGGCAAGCAACACGCAACGGATGCTACTAATGCCAGTCGTACTTTATTATTTAATATTCATACCAATGAATGGGATTATGAATTATTAGAACTGTTTAATGTGCCAGCGAATATGCTTCCTGATGTGCGTGATTGCGCCGCAGATTATGGCCATACCAAAGCAGATTTATTTGGTGCTGAAATAGCGATTGGTGGTATTGCTGGAGATCAGCAAGCCGCATTGATTGGCCAAGCGTGCTTTACCCCAGGTATGGCAAAAAGTACCTATGGCACTGGCTGCTTTATGATTATGAATACCGGTGATCAAGCGCTGCAATCTAAGAATCGTTTATTAACAACCATCGGTTATCGCATAAATGGTAAAACAAGTTATGCCTTAGAAGGCAGTATCTTTATGGCGGGGGCAACGATTCAATGGATTCGTGATGGTCTACAGCTTATTACCAATGCGAAAGAAAGCCAATCACTTGCTGAAGAAACAGGCGCCGATAACTCTGTTTATATGGTGCCAGCGTTTACTGGTTTAGGTGCTCCATATTGGGACCCAGAAGCTCGCGGTGCCATCTTTGGTTTAGCCCGCGATACTGGCATTAAAGAAATCGTTACCGCAGGTTTGCAGTCGGTGTGTTATCAAACCCGAGATTTATTACAAGCCATGTCGCAAGACGGCGCTCGCCCTGCCAGTATCCGTGTTGATGGTGGCATGGTGGTTAATGATTGGTTGATGCAGTTCTTGGCTGACACATTGGGAGTCAGCATTGAGCGCCCTCAGGTAACAGAAACGACGGCTTTAGGTGTTGCCTATTTGGCAGGTTTGCAAGCGGGCGTTTTTGAAAGTCTGGAGCAAGTCGCGGATTTGTGGCATAACGAAGCTATGTTTGAACCGCAAATGAACGAGTGTGATCGCGAACGTTTATACGCAGGTTGGTTGGAAGCTGTGAGTAAAGTATTAGGGAATAAATAATCTCTGCTTTTTTATTATGAGCCTATGATAGGTCTCTACCAGTGGCGGCTAAATTACGCCATTTAATGTTGTATAATAACGCAATATGACATGGCAGCGATTTATCATAGTTTTATACTCACGCACCAGATTATTGATTAAAGCTACGTGGTGTAAAAATAAAAAATGCAAGTATCATTAGATTTTCAGCGAGATACCATGCGCAGGACTTTATTGGCCAGCTGTGGTGCATTTTTATATTCCCTCGTAATTCTTGTCTGTTATAACCTAGGCTATATCCTTATTGAGAGTCAGCAGATGATTATTCTGTTGGGGACTTTTTGGGCTGGGCATATTTTGACAGTCATCTATGTTTATCAACATCACCGAAAACGAACTGCTGTTACCAGTATGACCTTACCGCATATGGTCTGGGCTATTTTATTCGTCAGTATTATTCTTTATCACACTGTAGAAATTCGATCAGCACTCATGATGGCATACCTAACCATACTTCCTTTTGGTGCCTTTCGTTTGCAGTGGCGTGGTTTTTTCGGTATCACGTTATTCACTATTTCTTGCTACGCACTGGCGTTATTCTTATTGCAACAAACTCGCCCTGGGCATTGGTCGCCAGAAATTGAAGGCATAATCGGCTTCACGTTTGTATTGGCCATGTTTGGCTATTGTGCAGTCGGCCATGAGTTCAGTGTGATGCGTGATCGTTTAAGTGATAGTAATGATCGACTAAAGCGGGCGTTGGTAAAAATTGAAGAGTTGGCGATCACTGACGAGCTTACAGGCTTGTATAATCGCCGACATTTAATGAATGTATTAGAGCAGCAGCGAGCGATCACAAACCGAGAAGGCAGTTCTTTTGTTTTAGCCTTTATAGATCTAGATAATTTCAAGGGTATCAATGATGAATATGGTCATGGTACCGGTGATGAGGTTTTACGTCAGTTCTCTGTATTATTACAAGACTCTGTGCGCGAAGTTGATTTGGTCTCTCGTTATGGCGGAGAAGAGTTTGTACTGCTATTAAATGGTGTCGGTATCGAAACAGCCTCTATCGTGGTAGAGCGGATACGTGAAGCGGTGGAGGTATTGCCTTTTTCTAAATTTAATTTAAATATGACAATTTCAGTGGGAATCACCGAATACAAAGCGCCTGAAGCGGTTGCTGAAACATTAGAGCGAGCCGATAAACTTTTGTATGTTGCCAAGCGTGAAGGGCGTAATCGCGTGGTGCAAAGCGCAGAAAATACTGTTGTAGAAAAAGGAGCTGTTGAAAAAGGAGCTGTTGAAAAAGGAGCTGTTGAAAGTAATTAACGGGTGCGGTGAACTGGTTTTGAGAAAAAGCTAGTTCACCACAGAGGCACCGAGGACACAGAGAAAGACAAAGAACAAATTCATTACATGAAAAATACCAAACTTTTATAGTTCTTTCCTTAGCTTTTCTCCGTGTAGCGCAGCGGCTCTGTGCCTCTGTGGTGAAGCGCTTTAAGCTTTTAGTCTTCCTAGCACATCAAAAATTCAAGCAAAGCTTTCCGGCATTCAAGAAATTTTCTGCACCACCCCAAACAAAGTAGTCATGATTAAGTGGGGGTTCCTTGGGTTCTAATAGCATAGATAGATTGTCAGTAGTACTCTCTATTTAAGAAAACCTGAATAATTATACGGATATAATGAAATGCCCTCCTTGCTACCTATCCCTCAGCTTAAAGATATAACAACAAATAAGCTATACCCTGCCTATAAAACGGTAAAAGGTTTAACTATTCAACTGAATGGGACTAAAACATTACTCCCAAAAGGGGATACCCTATCAGCGTTAATAACGTTTGCCGACGAATGTGGACTTAAAACAGTTATTATTACTGGCGGTTCTGAAGCTACTGGACATAGTAAAGGTAGTTTTCATGGAAAGGGGCTAGCGATTGATGTAGCAGGTACGAAATACAATAACTTGACCCACTCCGCAGCACTTTTAGCCGCTAAAAAAGCAGGATTTACTCATGGAGCCTATGAAGATTTTACGGGTTCTAGGAAAGATCATTGGCACTTTCAAATCGGTGCTGGTAACGGACTGGGTGAGAAGCACTCGTTAAACCTTCCTAAATTATATATTAAGAAATATTAGTCTGAGATTATTATGAAAGCTAAATTTATTTGTGTTCTTATTTTACTGCTATCAATAACTGCTTGCAGTAATTGTCTTGTTGAAAGTGGTGTTTATGCTAGTCATGGAGGTAGTGAATATTCAACAAAGTTAGAGTTGCTACAAGATAATACTTTCAATTTAGAATATGAAGTATGGAGCCCTGGTAAGAAGGATGAGAGTGAAGTAGTCACTACTCAGGGAGAGTGGTCTTGTAATGAAGGCAAAGTTAATTTGAATGCTGGGAATGAACTTCATTCATTCACTATGATGGCTATTGGCAAGAACCCTTTGGGAATGCGTGACGATGTTAAGGTTCTTCACTTTGATGAGGGAGACTTTGACTACTTATCACGAGAGACTCTTTACCCGTTATCTGAATTAGTTGAAGAGTAAGGCTGGCATAAAAAATACTAAAGTTTTAATTTTAGTGCTTTTTTCTTTAGCTTTTCTCCGTGTAGCGCAGCGCCTCCGTGTTCTCCGTGGTGAAATTCTTTTATAGTAGGCACAAAAAAAGCACTAAGGTTTTACCCTTAATGCTTTTTGTTTTTACTCTACTTTTCTCTGTGTAGCGCAGCGGCTCTGTGCCCCTGTGGTGAAGCGCTTTAAGCTTTTAGTCTTCCTGACACATCAAAAATTCAAGCAAAGCCTTCTGAGCGTGTAAGCGATTCTCTGCTTCATCCCAAACCACTGAGTCCAAATCATCCATCACTTCAGCGCTAACTTCTTCGCCACGGTGAGCAGGAAGGCAGTGCATAAATAACGCATCTGGGTTAGCAATAGACATCAGTTCTTTCGTCACCTGATAATCTTTGAACTTCACTTCGCGTTCTTTCTGCTCTTCTTCCTGACCCATAGACGCCCAAACGTCGGTAACGATTAGGTCAGAATTAATTACAGCCTCGCGCGGATCACGAATGATCTGCACACGATCAGCATTGTCGTCTAATAGCTGCTGATGAGGATCAAAACCTTCAGGGCAAGCAATGTTCAACTTAAAATCAAACTGGCGTGCAGCGTTGATGTAAGAGTGGCACATGTTATTGCCATCCCCAACCCAGGTTACTGTTTTGCCTTTGATGCTACCGCGATGCTCAACATAGGTTTGCATATCGGCTAATAACTGACACGGGTGAAAGTCATCTGTTAATGCGTTGATGACTGGCACTTTAGAGTAGGCAGCAAATTGCTCAACGGTTTCATGATCGAAGGTACGAATCATAATTGCGTCGACCATGCGAGACATTACACGAGCGCTATCGGCTACAGGTTCGCCACGGCCAAGTTGAGTATCGCGCGAAGATAAGAAGATCGCGCTACCACCAAACTGAGTCATGCCTGCTTCAAAAGAAATTCGAGTACGGGTAGACGATTTTTCGAAAATCATTCCCAGCACTTGGTTCTTCAGAGGCTCGTAGATTTCACCATTGTGCTGCATCTTTTTTAATTCGATGGCGCGGTTAATAACCCAATCAAGCTCAGCAGGTTCTAAATCTAATAATGTTAAAAAGTGTCTAGCCATAACGGCAATTCCTTACTTTAAATTTTCTACCAGCTGGCAAACTAGATCTACCACCTGGTCAGCGTCTTGCTGATTAATGTTCATGGGTGGCAATAAACGAATTACATTGCCAGACGTCACGTTAATCAACAGACCGATGTCTAACGCTTCTTTTATTAATTGTGGGCAGTCTTGATTAATCACGACGCCAATCATCAAACCAGTACCACGTAATTCAGTCGCTAATCCTTTTTCGATTAAGCGAGTTGTGAAAGCACTGCGCATTTGTTCGCTACGGGCTTTTACGTTGTCATGAATATTTTCTTTTTCAATGCTATCGATTACTGCAACAGCCGCGGCACAGGCTAATGGGTTTCCACCGTAGGTAGAACCATGATTGCCTGGCTGTAATACGTGGGCGGCTTTACCTTTGGCGATACACGCACCAATTGGAACGCCGTTACCCAAGCCTTTTGCTGTGGTTAATACGTCTGGGGTAATGTCATGCTGTTGGAAGTTAAAATACGTACCGGTACGACCGTTGCCAGTCTGCACTTCGTCCAACATCATTAATAATTCGTTATCATCACATAGGCTACGTAAGCCTTTAATGTAATCGCTGCTTGCGGTGGCTAAACCACCTTCGCCTTGAATTGGCTCAAGCAAGATTGCGACGACATTAGGATTGGCGGCAACGATGGCTTGGGCTGCAGCTAGATCCTGATAAGGCACACGGATAAAACCCGATACTAATGGCGCAAAACCAACATGGGCAGCAGGATTTCCTGTGGCTGTTAGAGTTGCCATAGTGCGGCCGTGAAACGCTTTGGTCATAACAATGATCTGCGGCTCGGTAATACCTTGGTCATGACCGTATTTACGGGCGATTTTAATCGCCGCTTCGTTCGCTTCGGCGCCCGAGTTCGAGAAGAACACGTTGTCCATACCAGATATGCGCGTTAAGCGTTCAGCCAGCTCTTGCTGTCGGCCAATGCCGTACAGGTTAGAAGTGTGCACAAGGTTGTCCGCTTGATCGCGAATGGCTTGTGTCACTGCTGGGTGTGCATGGCCTAGCCCACACACGGCGATTCCGCTTAATGCATCCAGATATTTTTTGCCGTCAGTATCAAAGACCCAAGAGCCTTCACCTTTGACAAAAGTAACTGGAAGCCGACCATATGTATTCATGATTGGCTGCATGGTATTACTCCGAATTCTTTAAAATTGATATTTCATTGACTGCTAAAACGCAAAAAGGCGACATGGGTCGCCTTAAAATCAAGCACGGATCATACGAAAGTATGTAGCGTCTGTAAATACGTCATATCTCCCTATCTAAATTAGTGGCGCTAAAACTGTTGTTAATTTTGTTATAGTGACGGTTTTATAGCTATATCATTGGTTTTAAAATCGATTCATGATTGGGTAATTATTCCACAAAACGGCGTGAATACTTCCGTGTAGCCTTAAGTTCGGCATCCATGCCTCTCATATTTGCTCCACAATCACCCAATAATGAATCTTCAGATTTCTCTATTTGAATAGTTAATCGTATTTTTGTAAATGAAGTAATCAAAGGCACAAATAATGGCAGCTTGGCAGTTTTGGATGGATCGTGGGGGTACTTTTACCGATATCGTGGCGAAGAAGCCTGACGGTAGCTTGGTGACGCATAAGCTTTTATCTGAAAATCCTGCCCATTATAAAGATGCTGCTATTCACGGCATTCGTGAATTGCTCGGCTTGGCTGATGATCAATCTTTGCCGATCGAGTTAATCGATGAAGTTAAAATGGGCACCACGGTCGCAACCAACGCCTTGTTAGAGCGTAAAGGCGAGCCTACTTTATTAGTTACCAGTCATGGTCTTGGCGATATTTTGAAAATCGGTTATCAAACACGGCCTGATATTTTTGCCTTAGATATCCGTTTGCCCGAGCAATTATATGTAGGGGTTGAAGAAGCGAGTGAGCGTTTATTGGCGGATGGAACGATTGATCGTCTGTTTGATGAAGAAGGTTTAGCAGTGCGTTTAATTGAATGGCGCAAGCAAGGTATTGAATCCATCGCTATTGCGTTTGCTCATGGTTATCGTTTTCCTGAGCATGAAAAAGCCGCGGGGCGATTGGCGAAAGAGCTGGGTTTCACGCAGGTTTCGTTAAGTCATGAAGTGAGTCCGCTGGTTAAGTTAGTTCCCCGTGGCGATACAACGGTAGTTGATGCGTATTTATCGCCAATTCTAAGGCGCTATGTTGAGCAGGTGGATGGCCAGCTTTCTGCTGGCGATAAAGCAGTTTCTGAAAAAACTTCTTCTAAGCAAATTTCTTATAAACAAAGAGTCCCGCTGTATTTTATGCAGTCTAATGGTGGCTTAGTCGATGCGCATAAATTTCGTGGCAAAGATGCCATTTTATCTGGACCAGCCGGTGGCGTTGTCGGCATGGTTGAAACTGCGAGTGATGATGGCTTCGAACGTATTATTGGTTTTGATATGGGCGGTACGTCGACCGATGTCGCGCACTTTAATGCCAGTCAGTTTGATTCTATTGCAAAGACGGATAAATCAGAAAGTGAAGGTAAAAGTGAAGGTGAAAGAGAAATAAGAGAATACGAACGTGAATTTGAAACCCAAGTAGCAGGTGTTCGTTTACGAGCCCCTATGATGAATATTCATACGGTTGCCGCCGGTGGTGGCTCTATTGTTAAATTTGCCGATGGCCGTTTTCAAGTCGGCCCTGAAAGCGCAGGGGCGTTTCCTGGCCCTGCCTGTTATCGCAATGGCGGCCCACTGACGATTACCGACTGTAATGTTTTATTAGGCAAGGTAAAAGCAGAGTACTTTCCTGAGTGCTTTGGCCCACAGCGCAATCAGGGTTTGGATTATGCTGGAGTAAAGCAGCAATTTGTTTTCTTGGCTGAAAACATTAATCGTGAAACAAAGCTGGATTATTCTGCTGAACAAATTGCTCAAGGATTTCTAACCATCGCGATAGAAAATATGGCCAACGCGGTGAAGAAAATATCACTGCAACGTGGCTATGATGTAGGTAATTATGTACTCAATGCTTTTGGTGGTGCGGGTGCTCAGCATGCGTGTTTAGTTGCCGAATCGTTAGGAATGAAACAAGTTTATTTGCATCCTTTCGCGGGGGTTCTATCCGCTTATGGTATCGGCTTAGCCAATGAACGCTGGTTGGGTGAGGAGTCCTTGCAATTAGAGGTCTCTGAATCTATTAATGCTTGTGCGGTATTAGACGAAATAGAATTACGCCAAATACGTTTACAGCAAAAGGCGAATGCTTCAATTTCTAAAGCCTCAAGTGCTAGTGCTCAAAACAAGCACCAAGATTTCTGGCGTATTCATATTAAATATAAAGGCACAGATACTCCGCTGTTATTAAACCTGCCAAATAATTTAGATATGGCTAAAGTGGCGAAAGAGTTTCATCAACTACATCAGCAGACGTTTGGTTTTTCTAATCCTGAGGGCGCTCTAATATTAGAAGCGTTACAGTTAGAAAGAGTTGTTGGGGGAAAAGGCGCACAGAACTATAAGGAAGATCCTTATTCTGGCAAGTTAAAAGCAATTGCCCATAGTGATATGACTTGCGCGATAAGCGGTGAGAGCAAAACACTACAAGTTCCGGTCTATCGTCGTGAGCAGCTTCCGCAAAATACTGAAATTAAAGGGCCTGCATTAATCGCCGAAAATAACTCGACGATTGTGATTGAACCTAACTGGGTTGGAAAGGTAATTGAAAGTGGTGCTTTGGTTTTAACGCATCAATCTGACATTGATATTGATATTGATATTGATATTGATATTGAGGGAGGTCTTGAAACCCAAAAATCATTAAACGTTATTCGTCCCGATGCCATTCAATTAGAAGTGTTTAACAATCTCTTCATGTTCGTCGCCGAGCAAATGGGTTTTGTATTAGAAAAAACTGCGGCTAGTGTGAACATTAAAGAACGCTTAGATTTCTCTTGTGCCTTGTTTGATAAAAACGGTGAGCTGGTGGCTAATGCGCCGCACATTCCTGTGCATTTAGGCTCTATGAGTGAAAGCATAAAGGTTGTGATAAACAATAATCCGGATATGAAAGTCGGTGATGCGTTTGTTTTAAACACCCCTTATAACGGTGGCACCCACTTACCGGATATCACTATCGTTAAGCCCGTTTTTATAAATAGTGAACAAGCGGCTGATTTTTATGTTGCTGCTCGTGGTCACCATGCCGATGTGGGTGGCATTACTCCAGGTTCGATGCCTGCGCGTAGCCAGCACATTAATGAAGAAGGTATCTTGCTTGATAATTTATGCTTGGTAAAAGAAGGTCTATTTCAAACGGATATGATCACCAAAGCATTATCGGATCATGAATTCCCCGCGCGTAATATCGAACAAAACATTGCCGATTTAAAAGCTCAATTAGCCGCTTGTGAAAAAGGTGCCCAAGAACTCGCCCGCTTAAGCCGACAATACGGTTTAGAAACATTGCACGCCTATATGGGCCATGTGCAAGACAACGCCGAAGCTACTTTAAAAGACTGCTTAAAGGATTTGGATTCGGGCTCGTTTGAATACCCAATGGATGATGGCAGTTTAATAAAAGTCGCCATTAGCATTGATAAAGAAAACTGCCGAGCTAAGGTCGATTTTACGGGCACATCAGATCAGCATGCCGGCAACTTTAATGCGCCCACCTCGGTCGCGAAAGCTGCTGTGTTATATGTATTCCGTTGCTTGGTCGCTAAGTCCATGCCACTGAATGCGGGATTCTTCCGCGCTTTGGATATCATAGTGCCAGCAGGTTCCATGCTTGCGCCGCAATATCCTGCGGCAGTAGTATCGGGTAATGTGGAAACTGCTCAATATATAGTTGATACCTTATTGGGTGCATTAGGCATTATGGCGGCCAGCCAAGGCACCAATAATAATTTCACTTTCGGCGATGAAGAATTCCAGTATTACGAAACTCTTTGCGGTGGTGCAGGGGCAACGAGTTCTGGAGATGGAGCCAGCGGTGTACATAGCCATATGACCAATTCTCGGCTAACCGATGTGGAAATACTCGAGCAACGTTTTCCTGTGATGCTAGAGCATTTTGCCATTCGTCCTACTTCAGGTGGGGCAGGGGAACATAAAGGCGGTAATGGTATCGAACGTCATATACGCTTCTTAAAACCCATGAGCGCGACCATTATTTCTGGCCATCGCCAAGTACCAACCTTTGGTATGGCTGGAGGAAGTGCGGGTAAGGTAGGAATGAACTTTGTGCAGCGCTTTGTGCTGGATGAGCAAGGTATGCCAGTGCCAAGACTTGAATTTCTTAATGGCTGCACCGATATACAGATGAATAAAGGCGATGTGTTTTGCATCCATACCCCTGGTGGCGGTGGTTATGGTGCTATTTAAAGACAGAGCCTAGATAAGTGGTCGATCGTGATAAAGGTCAATAGCTTGTGTCATAACAGCTATTAACCTAGTAAAACAGTCGGAAACTCAGTAAAATCCGGCCAAACATTATTATTAGAAACATGATTGATAGTTTTAGTAGCAAATATGGGAGGCATGGAGCCGAGCTTAAGGCTACAGGGAAGTATCTATGCCGTTTTGCGGATGAAATTGTCAATCATGTTGAAATTCGAATTATGAAATAAGATATAGGTAGCATTATGGATATTATGGACTCAATCAAAGAGCAAATTGAAAGCAACGACATCTTGTTGTACATGAAAGGCTCTCCAAATGCTCCGCAGTGTGGCTTTTCTGCACAAACCGTACAGAACGTTATGGAATGTGGTCAGAAATTCGCATACGTAGACATCTTGTCTAACCCAGACATTCGCGCTAACTTGCCAAAGTACGCTAACTGGCCAACTTTCCCACAGCTTTGGGTTAAAGGCGAGCTAGTAGGCGGCTGTGACATCATCACTGAGATGCACGGTAAAGGCGAATTGAAAACGTTGTTAGATGAAGCTGCTCCTGCTGAGTAATTTCTAGTTGTCACCTTCCGTTAGGTGAAAAGAACCAGCCCTGATGTAAATCAGCGCTGGTTTTTTTGTGCCTGTCATTATTAAAAATGATCTATCGCAACAAATGCTAAATCTTAATGTAAATACGAACGTTCATTAATTGATATTAATTCTCATTCCTATACAATATGCTACAAATTATTAATAAGCGAAGTATTGAGATGAAAAATCTATTCGTTGTATCTCTAGCTCTTACCGCAGGTATTGCGCAAGCTGCTGATCAAACTACCGATAATCAAGTTGCTGAGAATAAAGCTCACCAGCTTTCCACGGTTAGCATCATTGGTAGTGAGGAAGACGCACAGCAAGTTGCGGGTTCTGCACATGTTATCGATTCAGAAGAATTAGCAAAATTTGAATATACCGATATTCAGAAAATTTTAGCCGGTGTACCTGGGGTATCAGTTCGCAGCGAAGATGGTTATGGCTTGCGTCCAAACATCAGTATTCGCGGTACTCGTGATGATCGTTCAGGAAAAATCACCTTAATGGAAGACGGTGTTTTAATCGCACCAGCACCTTACTCTGCATCTTCTGCTTATTACTTCCCAACAATGGGCCGTATTAGCGGTGTTGAAGTAATGAAAGGCGCATCGGCTATTAAGAATGGTCCTTATACTGTTGGTGGTGCATTAAACCTAATCAGTACACCTATTCCTTATGAACTATCAGGTAAAACAAACCTAGAATACGGTAGCGATAATACAGTACGCGCCTATGGTGCTGTTGGTGATAGCAAAGAAAATTACGGTTGGGTAATCGAAGGCCAAAAACATCAGAGTGATGGTTTCGATACTATTCAAAATGCGGATGACGATACCGGTTTCGATAAAGAAGACATCATGGCTAAGTTCCGTGTGAACTCAGATCGTAATGCCGCAGTTTATAACCAGCTAGATTTAAAACTTCAATATTCAACAGAACTTTCTGATCAGACCTACGTAGGTCTTACCGAAGCAGACTTTAATAATGACCCACATGAGCGTTATGGTTTGACTCAGCAAGATCAAATGGATAACGAGCATAAAGAAATAACGTTAAGTCACTTAATCGAATTCGGTACAACTCAAATCACCACCACGGGTTATTACATCGAATTTGAACGTGATTGGTTTAAGGTTGATAAAATCGGCGCTTCGAACTCTGATCCAGATATTAAAGATAATGGAATTAATAATGTTATTGATTGTGCGAATGGAGGTTCTTGCGGCCAGGATATAAGCACTCAAGCGGAAGCTATTGCTGTTTTAAATGGTACTGCGGCAACTGACTTAAAAATTAAGCACAATAACCGCAGCTATGAATCAAAAGGTATTCAGACTCGTGTTAAGCATGAGTTAGAAACAGCAAGCATAGACCATGGTATTGAATTTGGTCTACGTTATCACGAAGATAGTGAAGATCGTGATCAGCCAACTGAAACATGGGCACAAGATGCTAATGGTAATCTGACTTATACATCAACAGGAACTCCAAGCACTCGTTTAACAGAAGCTAAAGCTTGGTCTGCTTATCTTTCTGATGATATGAAGTTTGGTCAGTGGGTAGTAAGCCCTGGTGTTCGTCATGAGAACTATGAAATAAAACGTGATGGTAGTGAGACTAAAGTAACTGAGCAAGATGTAACGCTTTTTGGTTTGGGCACAACTTACCAAATCAACCAGCAAGTACTTGTATTTGGTGGTATTCATGAAGGTCACTCACCAGCGCCAAACGATGGTGTAACTGATCCTGAAGAAGCTTTGAACTCTGAGCTTGGTTTGCGTTTCAATGAAGCTAATTTATACGCTGAAACAACTCTTTTCTACAGCGATTATTCTAACCTAGTGGGTAACTGTACTGCTTCTGGTGGTGCTGGTGATTGTAATATTGGCGATGCAAGTAATGCTGGTGAAGCAATCATTCAAGGTTTAGAGGCATTGTTTACCTATGATCACGCTTTGAACTCTGCAATGACTTTGCCTGTTGGCATTACTTATACCTATACCGATGCGACGTTTGATACCACGTTTGAAGACGACGGTGTTTGGGGTGATGTACAAAAAGGTGACAAGCTTCCTAACTTAGCGCCTCATCAAGTTCAGTTACGTATGGGTGTAGCGCATGTATCAGGTTTTTCTGCTGACATGAATGTTAACTATTATAGCGAAACGTGTGCAACGGCTGCTTGTGGCGCAAATGAAGAAATTGATGCTTATAGTATTGTTGATATTGCAGGCCGCTACCAAATCAACAGCCAAACTCGTGTTTATGCAACTGTAGAAAACGTTTTCAATAGCGAAGATGTTGTTGCTCGTGCCCCTAAAAACGGTGCTCGTGCTCAGAAGCCTCTATCTATGTTGATGGGTGTAGCTTATAACTTTTAATCTTTTGGTTTTGTAGAAGCTAAGTTAATAACTTACGTAGTAAATAGAGCCCCGCTTTCTTTAATAGCATTAAGGAAGAGGGGCTTTGTCGTTTCTGGCTTATTATTTATGTGGAACTGGGTTAGACTAGCTACATTCAGCAAATAAATAGTTTTCATTTACAGGATTTATGAATGAACATTGATCGCGTCGACCTAAACCTCATGGTCTACCTAGACGTATTACTACGTGAAGGCAGTGTTACTAAGGCTGCGCAGCAGTTAGGTATCACTCAACCTGCGATGAGTAATGGTCTAAAACGGTTACGTGATTTATTTAATGATCCTCTATTAGTACGCACCAGCGAGGGTATGACCCCGACAGAACGCGCCCTTGAGTTACAGCCCCTTATTCGTGGTGCTTTGAATGAACTAGAAGCCGCATTGCAAACTCAAGGTGAATTCGATGCCAGTTCGAGTCATCGAGTTTTTCGCATAATGGTCAGTGATTATGCTGAATCGACTTTGGTTCCTGAGTTGGTTAAGCGTCTACGTGCAGAAGCTCCGAGTGTTATTTTAGATGTATTAACCCCATCGGATGTGACCTTTAAAGATGTCGAAGCGGGTAGAGTTGATATGGCCATTAACCGCTTTGATGACATGCCGCAATCTTTCCATCAAAAGACTTTATGGGAAGATGACTTTGTTTGTTTGGTAAATCCAGACCATCCAAGAGTCGGCGAGTTTGATTTAGACGCGTATTTAGACAGTATGCATATCTGGGTAAGTAAAACGGGAATGGGGGCCGGGGTTGGTATTGATCCTGAGAAAATTATTCGCCTAGGTTGGGTTGATAATGCGTTAAGCAAGATGGGGCATAAGCGTAAAATATCGGTATTTACTCGCCATTATCAGATGCCTGCATTACTGGCATTGAATAATGACTTGGTGGCGACACTGCCACGAAAAGTTGCAGAAATGCAGGCAGAGTCATCAGGCTTGTTTGTAAAAGAAACCCCTTTCGAAGTGCCTGCATTTGAGTTAAAGATGGCCTGGTCGCCGTTAGTTCAGCATCACCAAGCGCATAAGTGGCTACGTCGTTTAATTGTTGAAGTTGCCCAAGCCTGTTGATTGCCTATACTCAATAAAAGTAATTTTGTTGAGTATAGATGAACAACCTATCAATTTTATTGGTGATAATAGGATTAATATTTCTATTATTAGCAATAGCGCCAGCGCATAAAATTAGTTGCTATCGAACTGGCCAAGCTCTTGGTTGGAGAGTCATCTATGCTCTCATACTTTTATTTATTCTAGGTTATTCCTTCTTTCTTCATCATTTGATTTTTGAGCCTGCAGGATTTGTTGATACGATTCTTTCTATCATTTTGTCATCTGGTGGTATTTTTGTATTTTTAGTTCTAAGGATGAGTCTATCTAGCATTATCAGTTTAGATACCATTGCTTTTGAGCATGAAGAGCAATCGTTACATGACATACTCACTGGCTTGCCAAACCGTAAAAGTCTTTTTATTACTCTAGATAATACAATTGATGCTCAAGGTCGCAGCGAAGATGCTTTCGCTGTGATGGTGATGGACTTAAATGGATTTAAAGCTGTTAATGATACCTTAGGTCATCATGTTGGGGATTTGGTATTACAGCTAATTTCACCTCGGCTTAAAAGAGAGATTCGCTCAACCGATAGTCTTTGTCGCATGGGTGGTGATGAGTTTGCTGTAGTGCTTCCACAAACTGATCTTGAGCAAGCAATCGTCGTCGCGCAGAAAATGATTGTGGCGTGTGAAGAAAGCCTAATGATTGAAGGTCATGAAGTTCTTTTGGGAATCAGTATCGGTATTGCTGTTTATCCACAACATGGCGATACCGCAAATCGACTTATTCAGGTTGCTGATGTTGCCATGTATCACGCTAAGCGCAGTGGTTCAGGGGTGGAGGTTTATCGTGAGAGTTATGCTCAAGACTTTTTGTTGGAGTTAAGTAAGCCCCATCAGCTGCAGCAAGCCGTTGTGAATAACGAGTTGGTATTGTATTACCAGCCGATACTAATAGCCTCTAAGTTAGTTGGTCTCGAAGCTCTATTATATTGGCCTACAGATGCTGGTATTTTGCCCGCCAAAGATTTTATGCCATTAGCAGAGCGCTTGGGGTTATCACAAAAAATAACCAGTCAAATTATTGATCAAGCTTTGTCAAAATTCTCCTATTGGCAAAAGAGCTACAGCTTTCAATTACACTTTAATATATTCATCAAGGATATGGCCTCGAATGAATTTATTGATAGCTTGCAGAGTGAGTTAATAAAATTTTCTGTACCCGCAAGCAGAATAACCTTAGAGATGTCAGAAGGATTATTGCACAGCTGTTCTAAGGAGATACATCATTCACTTAAGCAGCTAGATGCATTGGGCCTGACCCTTGCGATTGATGATTTTGGTAATAGTGGTGCAGGGTTCATGCTATTGAGAGACTATCCTATTAAAGAAATTAAGTTGGATCGTTTTTTTGCTAAGAATTTTGAAAATGAAATTTCCAGCCAAGGAATAGTGCAGGCCGCCAATATGTTTTGCCATCATCTTGATCTGTCTTTAATCGTTGATGGAGTGTCAACACAAGCCGCTCTAGATTGTTTAAATACATTGGGGATTGACAGTTATCAAGGTGCTGCACTTTGTCCACCTCTTACTGCGGAAGAGATGGACTTGTGGCTAGCGGATCATTATACAGAGTTCAAATAGAGCAATAGTGAATGCTGTTGTTGAGGTGGTAGCGTAATGCAATCAGACATGACATTAGCGCTTTCTATACAGAGCATATGTTTATAATCTTCTGGACTAAACTGGCTTAAGCCTAAGCTCTTTTTAACCCACGGATTCCAAATAACAGCGCTGCGGCTATTTTCGGTACTAACAATCAATTGCTGATTTGGAGATTCGACTCTAAGTTTAAATTGATTCATGACTGGCTGCTCTGGGAAAAAATACAAACGATCTGTTTCTTCGCTAAAACCAATTCTTCCTGTTTGTTGCTTTTCTTGCCAATCATCCATAGCATC
>Ga0105349_10000404_pt1 | contig 16608 bp, 15 predicted proteins | sample EN1Hudseemescosm_FD_83661 | JGI IMG/M metagenome (GOLD analysis project Ga0105349, IMG submission 83661) | Methane-oxidizing microbial communities from mesocosms in the Hudson Canyon - EN1B Hudson Canyon | ecosystem: Environmental > Aquatic > Marine > Cold seeps | place: Hudson Canyon...
TACCGAAGAAGTCTGTGTGCCCATACTAGAACAGCATTCAGACCTCACTTTCAATAAAGACTTTTATTGTGGCTACAGTCCAGAGCGAATTAACCCCGGCGACAAAGAGCACCGGGTCGCTACCATCAAAAAAGTCACTTCGGGCTCCACCCCAGAAATAGCTGATACCGTTGACAACCTCTACAAATCGATCATCACTGCAGGCACCTACAAGGCAAGCACCATCAAAGTGGCCGAAGCCGCCAAGGTCATCGAAAATACCCAGCGTGATATTAATATTGCCCTTATCAACGAGCTAGCCCTGATCTTTAAGCAACTTGATATCGATACCGAAGAAGTATTAAAAGCCGCAGGCAGTAAATGGAACTTTCTAGCATTTCGCCCCGGTCTGGTTGGTGGACACTGCATCGGCGTTGATCCCTACTACCTCACACACAAAGCGATAGAAGTAGGCTACCACCCTGAGATAATCCTCGCTGGGCGTAGGCTGAACGACAGCATGGGCAAATATGTCGCCAATGAAATTACCAACCTGATGACCAAAAAGCGTATACCAGTCGTTGACTCAAACATCCTGATTATGGGCTTCACCTTCAAAGAAGACTGTCCTGATATCAGAAATACCCGTGTGATCGATGTCGTCGGAGAGCTGAGCAGCTTTCACTGCAATATCGACGTCTACGATCCCTGGATAGATAAAGAAGAGTCAATAAGAGAATACGGAATTACCCCTGTCGAGCAACCCGAACAGGGCAAGTATGATGCCGTCATCATCGCCATGGCGCACCACCAGTTCAAAGCCATGGGTATTGATGCGATACGCGCACTGGGTAAAGAAAACCACGTACTCTACGACATAAAATACATCTTGCCCGCAAAACAGGTAGATGGCCGATTATAAAAAATCGGAGTCTTAAATATTTTGACTCTCGACTAATGACTTTCTTTAAATGATTACAATAAAATAATTTGAGACAACATGACAAGATACGAAGAAGTAAAGCAGCAACTACAAAATAACCCCCAAACCTGGCTGATAACAGGCGTCTCCGGTTTCATCGGTTCCAACCTGTTAGAAGCATTATTGAAACTAAATCAAAATGTGGTTGGCCTCGACAATTTTGAAACAGGCTTCCAACACAATCTCGACCAGGTTAGTGAACTAGTAACACCTGAACAGTGGGCAAATTTCAACTTTATAGAAGGAGATATTCGCAAACTAAAAGACTGCCAAAAAGCCTGTAGTAATGTTGATTTCGTCCTCCACGAAGCAGCACTTGGTTCAGTACCACGTTCAATCAAAGACCCGATCAAAACCAACATGGCAAACATCGATGGCTTCCTGAATATGCTAGTCGCCTCCAAAGATGCAAAAGTAAAACGATTCGTCTACGCCGCATCCAGCTCCACTTATGGTGACCATCCCAACCTGCCAAAAGTAGAAAACAAAATTGGCAACCCACTCAGCCCCTACTCAGTAACAAAAGTAGTTAACGAACTCTATGCTCAGGTATTCGCAAGAACCTACGGATTCAAAACTATCGGTCTGCGTTACTTTAATATCTTCGGCAAAAGACAAACCCCTAATGGTGCCTATGCCGCAGTAATCCCAAAATGGATTGATGCAATTAAAAAAGGTGAAGCTGTCTATATTAATGGTGACGGAACAACAAGCCGAGACTTCTGTTACATCGATAACGCTGTGCAAATGAACCTGCTTGCCGCCACCACCACCAACCCTGATGCGAAGAATCAAGTCTATAACGTGGCCGTAGGTGACCGCACCACTCTCAACAGTTTGTTTGCGCTGTTGCGCGACAATCTGACCAACCACGGCGTGAACACCGATGCCCAACCAGTATACCGAGACTTCCGAGCGGGCGATATGCGCCACAGCCAGGCCGACATCGGCAAGGCTCAGCGGCTGCTGGGTTACACCCCCACGCACCGCCTGACCGAAGGCATTGTCCAGGTCATGCCATGGTATGTATCTTAGAAATAATGATGAAATTCATCCCCGCCGCCTCCCTCCCAAATCTCCTACTCCGCCTCTGGCGTCACATAACCCAACGCCGCCAGCGTCAATTCGTCCTAGTAATGGGCTTGATGCTGGTCAGCGCGTTCGCAGAAGTCGTTAGCCTGGGCGCCGTGTTGCCCTTCCTCGGCATACTCGTTGCGCCCGATCGGGTGTTCAGCCACCCTATTGTAGCGGATATGGGACTAGCATGGGGCATCACCTCAGCCGATCAATTGGTGTTGCCACTCACCATCGTGTTTGTTGTGACAGCCATGATAGCGGGTGCAATCCGTATCCTTTTATTGTGGGTCAGCACCCGGCTCGCGGTTGCCAGCGGTTCAGATCTCAGCATCGAAGTGTATCGTCGTACCCTCTATCAACCCTACCGGGTGCATGTGGCCCGCAACAGCAGCGAAGTGATCAGTGGCATCACCGACAAGGTCAACAACATGGTGTTCGGGGTGTTGCAGCCATTGCTGACGTTGGTCAGTTCAACCGTGCTGTTGATGGCTATCATGCTCGCCTTGATCGCCATTGATCCGATGGTGGCCTCGGTGGCGGCTGTCGGTTTCGGTGCCAGTTACGCGTTGACCACATGGATGTACCGCCGACAGCTGCATCGCAACAGCCAGCATATCGCTCACGAACAAACTCAAGTAGTTAAAGCCCTGCAAGAAGGCTTGGGCGGCATTCGCGATGTGTTGTTGGATGGCACGCAAACAGTTTACTGTGACATCTACCGCCAGGCCGACCACCCATTGCGGCTAGCAATGGGCAACAACCACTTTATTGGCGGAAGCCCCCGTTACATCATGGAAGCACTGGGAATGGTGCTGATCGCCGGCTTGGCCTATGCTCTTAGCCGTCAGGCCGGGGGCATAGAACAAGCCCTACCGGTGCTCGGTGCGCTGGCACTGGGCGCGCAACGCCTGCTACCAGCCCTACAACAGATCTATAGCGCCTGGGTGAGCGTGGCCGGCAGTCATGCCTCACTGGAAAATACTCTCGAACTGCTCGATCAGCCCCTGTCGGCCGAGCTACTGCAACCCGTTCCCGCGCCGCTACTCATTCAGAACGCCATCCGCTTCGACGCCGTGCACTTCCGCTACACCGGCGACGGCCCTTGGGTGCTGGATGACCTCAATCTGACTATCCCCAGGGGTGCCAGGGTCGGCTTTGTTGGCAGTACCGGCAGTGGCAAGAGCACTACGCTTGACCTGTTGATGGGATTACTGATGCCCACCGAGGGCGAACTTCTGGTGGATGGTCAACCCATCAGCGGCAACCGTCTCAGGGCCTGGCAGCGAAGCATCGCCCACGTACCACAGAGTATCTATCTGGCCGACACCACGCTGGCCGAGAACATCGCCTTCGGCGTGCCGCTCGATAATATTGATATGGATCGGGTGCGACAGGCGGCACGTCAAGCACAGATTGCAGATTTTATTGAAAGCAGTCCAAAAGGATACCAAGTCTATGTGGGAGAGCGCGGCATCCGTCTCTCTGGCGGCCAACGCCAACGTATCGGCATCGCCCGCGCGCTCTACAAGCAGGCTAGCGTACTGGTGTTTGACGAAGCCACCAGCGCCCTCGACAACGCCACCGAACAGTCGGTGATGGATGCCATCGAAGGGCTTGGTAGCGACCTCACGATTCTGCTCATCGCCCACCGGCTAACCACCGTGCAGCACTGCGATACTATTGTGGAACTGGAGCACGGACAGGTGGTGGCTCAAGGCACGTACGAACAACTACTCGAGTGCAGTCCGAGCTTCCGCAGAATGATCAAGGCAATATGAAAAAGCTTCGTGTGAGTCACGCTACCGTGAGTCGGGCAGTGAAACAGGCACAAAAGAAGGGGAGTGAAAATGTCAGATAATGATTTTAAAAAAATGGAATTAAAAAATAAAAAAATTGTGGTAACGGGAGGAGCGGGATTTTTAGGGAGTTTTGTTGTAGAGAAACTTTTAGAGCGTGGGGTTCCAAAAGAAAATATATTTATTCCACGTTCAAAAGAACTAGATTTAAGAACATGGGAAAATTGTCAAAAAATTGTCACAGGGAAAGACATCGTCATACATCTAGCTGCAAAAGCTGGTGGTATTGGTTTTAATCGAGAGAAACCCGGAGAATTATTTTACGATAACTTGATCATGGGGACTTCCATGATGGAAGCAGCTAGACAAGCTAATATAGAGAAATTTGTTGCAATGGGGACCATTTGTGCGTACCCAAAATTTACACCCATCCCTTTTAAAGAAGAAAACCTTTGGAGCGGTTACCCAGAGGAGTCGAATGCTCCATATGGTTTAGCAAAAAAAATGATGCTTGTTCAGGCGCAAGCATACCGTAAGCAGTATGACTTCAACGCAATCTGTCTCCTGACCGTCAATTTATACGGACCTGGAGATACTTTTGACCCAGCACGCTCACATGTGATTCTCGCACTTATTAAGAAAATAGCAGATGCACAAAGAGACAACAAAAATTATATTGAAGTATGGGGCACAGGCGAGCCAACAAGAGAATTTTTGTATGCAGGAGATGCAGCTGAAGGTATTGTCCTCGCAACTGAAAAATACAACAGTAGCGAACCAGTCAATCTTGGGTCTAGTATGGAAATCTCAATAAAGGATGTTGTTGAAGCAATCGTCAAACTTATGAATTTTAAAGGGGAAAAACACTGGATTCACACTGAACCAGACGGGCAACCACGAAGAATGCTCGATACGAGTCGTGCAGAAAAAGAGTTTGGATTTAGGGCAAAAACTCCTTTTGAAATAGGCCTGCAGAGGACTATCGAGTGGTACAGAAATAATAACCTTATGAACTAACTGGACAAAAGAATGAAAACCAATATAAAACCCAAGAAAGTTTTAAGTCTCGATGACTTTCGTGAAATTTGGCAGTACAAAGAGTTTCTTTACTTTTTCACATGTCGCGACCTCAAGGTCAGCCAGAAGCAAACCTCTATAGGTTTTATGTGGGCTGTGATCCAATGAAAAAATACTTAGTGATGACATCGATTAATGCTCCTACAATAGCTGTAGAAAAATATGCTGCCATGAAAGACTGGACGGTGGTTATGGTAGGAGATAAAAAAACTCCCAAAAATTGGCAGTGTGACAATGTAGTATATATATCACCCAAACATCAAGAAAAATTATCATACTTAATAGTACAGAATTTGCCATGGAGCCAACCTGCGCGGGTAAATATTGGTTATTTGTATGCCATGGAACATGGTGCGGAGATTATTACCCAATCAGACGATGACAATATCCCTAATGAATACTGGGGGGTTCCACCACTTAATGGTGATGTTTCAATGATTGATGCTAAAGATTTTGTAAATATATACACCTATTTTACAAAGTCATTTGTCTGGCCTCGAGGATTTCCCCTTAATAAGATTCTGGAGCAAAAAAATATCCTCGAGCATTCTGAGACATCCCAAGTCAGAGTCTGGCAGCATTTAGCAGACAGGGATACAGACGTAGATGCTATTTACCGTTTAACAAATAATAAATTTATTTATTTCAACCAGAGAACTCCCATTGCTCTCCAAAAAGGCACCTTATGTCCTTTTAATTGCCAGAGTACCACCTTCTACAAAGACGCCTACCTCCTCCTTTATCTTCCCTCTTTTATAACACCAAGAGCAAGTGATATCGTCCGAGGGCTCATCGCACAACCTTTACTATGGAGCGTGGGACACACCCTTGGGTTTACAGCGTCTACCGTAACCCAGGAGCGAAATCCTCACAATTACTTACATGACTTTAGAGATGAATTGCTAATATACTTACACTCTGAAGATATTGTTGATATTGCAAAAAAAATGATTCGCCAAGAGGCTTCGTTGTCTGAGAACTTATTTGCAGTCTATCAAGGGCTTGTTGAAGCTAAGCTTGTACCTGAAAATGAACTAGACCTTCTTGGAGCTTGGATTAAAGACGTTAATAATCTTTTATGGAACTAACTATTATGAAAAGAAATAAAAAACCTATTAATCTGATGCGTTCTACTTTTTTTGAAGAACGCGAGACCAAGAAAAAGCTCGCTGAATTTATACAGACTACCGAAATTTTAAGTATGGGGAAAGAAACGCAACGTTTCGAGAAAGCGTTTGCGAAAAAACAAAAACGTAAATATGCCGTATTTGTGAATAGTGGAGGTAGCGCTAACCTTCTTCTTTTGCAAGCACTACTTAATATCGGGAAAATAAAAAAGGGAGCGAAAGTTGGTGTCACAGCACTCACGTGGGCGACGAATGTTACCCCCATCATTCAACTTGGCCTTATTCCTGTTGTAGTAGACATATCTATTGCAACTCTAAATGTCTCCCCTGAAACACTGACGCCACATCTTAGCAACATTGATGTATTTTTTGCGACTAACGTCTTAGGATTTGCCGATAAAATTGATGTCATCAGAAAAATGTGTAAAAAACATAACATCGTCTTTATTGAAGACAATTGTGAGTCATTAGGGTCAGAAGTCGATAATGAACTCCTTGGGAATTTCGGTCTTGCTGCTACTTTTTCTTTCTTTGTAGCACATCACATATCCACAATAGAGGGGGGCATGATTGTGACCGACGACGAAAACCTCTATACGGCCCTTGTAATGGCGCGCGCGAACGGATGGGACCGTAACTTGCCATCTGACAAGCAAGCCGCTCTTCGTAAGAAGGTAGGTATTGATGCTTTTAGCGCGAAATATACCTTCTTTGATCTCTCATATAATGTACGTCCAACAGACATCACTGCTTTCATCGGTAATTCACAACTTAAGTTCTGGAGAAAAATAATCGATTCGCGGGCTGCAAATTTTAAACTCTTTAATGACGCAATACAAAAGAACGATCATTTGATTCACTTTGACCTACACCATATGACAAAGATATCAAATTTCGCCATACCAGTGATTGCCAAAGACGCAGAGAGCTTCAATTATTATAAAAATCTTTTTATCTATCACAACGTCGAAATTAGACCAATCATTGCAGGAAACATCGCACAACAGCCTTTTTTCAAAAAATATGTAATGGATCGTGGCAAACAACCAAACGCAGACTTGGTACATAAACATGGTTTTTACTTCACTAATAACCCAGAGCTCCTCTCAGAAGAAAAAGAGTTGCTCGTTGAACTTCTAAAATAAAATGTGTTGAATAATTAGCATCACGGGGGTAAATAAAAATCCCCGACCCAAGTAGGGCAGTTTTTTGATAATAAAGTCGGTCATCTTGGGCTCACATGCTGGGTTAACTTAGATTTTAGGTTAAGTGCTTTATTTTAATAATAAAATAAGCAGATATGGACCATGAAGTCACGGATTCAGGTTTAATTTAAATATAATCAATTGGAGTACAAAATGCTTATAGTCGCTATGACCGGAGGATTGGGAAATCAGATGTATCAGTATGCTGTAGGGAGGGCACTAGCGCTAAAAAAAAACCAAAGATTGATATTAGATTTTGGCGGAATTGAGATAGACCCGAACCCAACAAAATTCGATATAGAGGTAGTAAAATTTAAACTTTCTAAGGATGCATGGAAAATATCCAATATATTTGTATCGCGATGTGTTCGTGGTGTGTTGAAATTGATTTCACTTCTTCCTTTCTGCGGTAATTTTTATAAAATTATAAGAGAGAAGGAAGATTTTATATTTAAGTCTGAAATTTTTGAGGCCGACTCTCAAAATATATTCATGAATGGATGTTGGCAGAGTTTTAAATACTTTAAAGGTATTGAGAGTGAATTGTTGTGTGATTTTGAATCGACTTTCCCATTAAGCGATGAAAGTAAGGTATTTTTAGCTCAAATTAAAAGTTCGAAATCTGTTTCGGTTCATGTTCGTAGAGGTGATTTTCATACAAAAACAGGCGTTCGAAATCCTAAAGTATTCTTATTTGATGAACCATCTTACTATGCTAGCGCAGCTAAAATTATTCATGAAAAGCTGGGCTCGGATGTGACATTTTTTATTTTTTCTAATGATATTCCTTGGGCAAGAAAGCATGTTCTCGTTGGAGAAAATGTGGTCTATGTCGATTGTAACGATGGGAGTAGGAGCTTTGAAGATTTTATGCTAATGGCCTCATGTCAACATAGTGTTATAGCAGCTAGTACTTTTAGTTGGTGGGCTGCATGGTTGGCATCTAACGGGGGTAGGGAGGAACGGGATAGTGTTGTGATTGCCCCAAGTACGTGGTGGTATGGCATATCATCTCATTACCCTGAAAACCTTGACCATTACCCTGATGATTGGGTAATCATCGAATGTTAGGTGCAGCCGCGCATCTTTGCAGATGTACGAGGGTGTTTCGTAAAGGTATTTCACAAGGAAGCTTTTATCGAGCTCCATTTTGTCAACCAGTGCGACATATTTGCGTAGAGCTAGTGATAAAATTTAATTAACTTTCCCAACTCATAAGAACGGAATTATTATGGATATTGAAAATTATTCTCAGAATGGATTTTGTGTAGTACCACAACTCATTTCGCCCAGTACTACAGCAAAACTTCATTATAAAATAGTTAATTACTCTAGTAAGCAAGCAAATTGTAATGATATATTTGATTATCCTGAGAGATTCCTTCGATTTTTTGATCCGCGATTTCATAAAAATCATAAATTTAAAGTAGAAGCTACCAAACTAGGATTGAATTTATTAATGATAGCTGAAAGTTATAAGATGAAAGAAATTAGAAGAACATTAAAATTAAATAATGCGACAAGAATTGATTCGTATTTGACTGAAATATCTAATAATGATATTATTCATTGGCATTGTGATCAATCATTTGGTGGCGCTACAGACCCTGGAATATATTTTAATGGTAATAGAGAAGATATTTCCACAAATGCTATAAATAAATTTTTTCTTCATTTGACAGATGTTGAGTCTGGTAATGGAGCATTTTCATATCTGCCGAGATCACATAATATAGGCATTGCTATTAGAAAAATTATTAATTCCGGTAGATTGAAATATGAGCCATTTATGGATCTAAAAGATGCATACCCTTTTATGAATAAAAATTACAAGCTATTTATTAGCGACAAATTGTTAACGGATGAAGATATTGATTTTTTCTTAGCTAATGCTAAAAAAGCCTTAGATAAAAGTCATGACTTTAGCCTAAATATAAATGCTGGTGGAATGGTGATATTTAACGATTTGGGTTTTCATCAGGGTACAGCGCCAAGTATATCCAAAAGATTAGTAGTCAGGTTTTTTTATTAATTAAAGGTGTATGCAACAGCCAGCGGAGTGGCGCAAGGATGCTAGACAAATTTAGCAAGAATGAGGCAGCTGCGTGAAGGGTGGATAGAGCAGCTTAAACTAAATTAATTTTGGGAACACTGTGCATGCCTGACTCTTTTCGAAAAAACATCGCTCAAACAATTAAAAATTCAGAGTCATAAATTGACATGTAAAATAACGATACTAAATTGAACCTATTCAACTAAATTGTCGGACAATTCCTGCAAAACAACATCCAACTCATGAAAATCTTGCCGACCGAACAGAGCAACAATATTCGCGCTCAGATTGCCAAATTGATCGAAGACTATGCCGCTATTGCCATGGCACCGCAACCATTCAAACCTGGAACCAGTGTCGTGCCGCCATCGGGCAAGGTTATCGGTGATGAAGAATTGAAGCTCATGGTAGAAGCAACCCTAGACGGCTGGCTAACCGCTGGCCGTTTCAATACCAAATTCGAGCAGAAATTGGCAAGGTTTCTTGGCGTGAGACATGTGATTACTGTGAACTCAGGCTCATCGGCCAATCTGGTTGCCTTTAATACCCTGACCAGTCCCAAGCTAGGTGACCGTGCAATTCGACCAGGGGACGAAGTGATTGGTGTTGCGGCCGGTTTTCCTACTACCGTCAATCCCATACTGCAGTTCGGTGCGGTGCCCGTATTCGTGGATGTCGAATTATCCACGTACAACATCGACGCCAGCCAAATTGAGGCCGCGATCAGTCCTAAAACCAAGGCCATAATGTTGGCCCATACTCTGGGTAACCCCTACAACCTTGATGTGGTCACTGACCTGTGCAAAAAGTACAACCTATGGCTTATCGAAGACTGCTGTGATGCCTTAGGGTCCACCTACAATGGCCAGTTCTTAGGTTCCTTTGGCGACATTGGTACACTGAGTTTCTATCCGGCCCACCACATCACCATGGGCGAGGGCGGCGCCGTCTTCACCAACAACTTTGAATTGAAGGTGATTGCTGAGAGTTTTCGCGACTGGGGGCGCGACTGCTTTTGCCAGGCCGGTAGGGACAACACCTGTGGTAAACGCTTTTGCCACAAGCTAGGCGACCTGCCTGAAGGGTACGACCATAAGTATACCTACAGTCATTTGGGGTACAACCTGAAGATTACAGACATGCAAGCCGCCTGCGGTGTCGCTCAACTGGATAAGGCGCCGGCGTTTATACAAAAACGCAAAGAAAACTTTACCTACCTCCATAACCGCCTTAAGTCATGCGAAGAATTTCTTATCTTGCCCAAAGCCACAGCAAATTCAGATCCCTCCTGGTTCGGCTTTCCCCTCACACTAAAAGACACCGCACCAGTGAATTCTTTAGACCTGCTCACTTACCTGGATCAGAATAAGATAGGCACTCGCAAGCTTTTTGCCGGTAACCTGACCCGCCAGCCCTACATGATTGGGCGCAATTATCGGGTTAGCGGTGAACTGAAAAACACCGACATCGTCATGAACAATACATTCTGGATCGGGGTGCAGCCGGCTTTAACAGAAGAAATGATGGAGTTTTCGATTAGCAAAATTGAAGCTTTCTTAGGCGTGAATTTTTAATGTTTGAACTACAACCTTCCGGTATTCCCGGCTGCTTTCAAGTGCAGCCGCGCATCTTTGCAGATGTGCGAGGGCGTTTCGTAAAGGTATTTCACAAGGAAGCTTTTATCGAGCTTGGCTTGGCGACTGATTTTGTGGAGGAATATTACTCAAGCTCTCATTTTGGAGTAGTTCGAGGGCTGCACTTTCAGACCCCACCTGTTGACCATGTCAAGCTAATCTATTGCGTTCAAGGTGAAGTATTTGACGTCGTGCTAGACCTTCGAGTTGGCTCCCCCACATATGGGAAAACTTCCACATTTAGACTTGACGCTGATTTAGGGAATTACCTTTATGTCCCAAAAGGTTTGGCCCATGGGTTTTGCGTTACGAGTGAAAAAGCAACACTTGTTTACAAAGTCAGTTCAGTTTATTCGCCCCAACACGACACTGGTATTCTTTGGAACTCAGCTAACATTGATTGGCCAACCAATACACCGCTGCTATCTGATCGTGACCTGAGTTTGCCGAGTCTGGCAGAGTTCGTTAGTCCATTTAGTTACCAACCGCAGCATGTTCCTGGGACGATCGCGTGACCCAAACCGTACTCCTCACTGGAGTAATGGCTTTCAGCAATTTCACCTCTCATTTAACCGAACAGCAGTGACCCTTGCCCATGAATATCCTCACCAAAATCGGCTGCACCCTCCAAGTCTCACGCCACCACCAGCGCCCCTTCCAATTCATGGCCTGCTTTGCGCGGACTTCTCGCGAATGCAGAACTACCTGGCCGAGCAGACCTAAATGTGCGAAGTAGCGGTAGCAGCCTCGAGATGAAGGTATATCTGCCTACAAATTATTACATTGCATATTATTTGGCATTACTATGAAAAGTAACATAAAACCATTGGTTTCAATTTTGACACCTGCTTGGAATAGATCTGCATATCTTGAGAAGGTATGGGCTGGACTTGATGCGCAAGTGTATTCTGAAATTGAATGGATTGTTGCCAATGATGGTTCGACTGATGACACGGCAAAAGTCTGCTTAGAGTTAAAACGGAAATCCAGATTTCCGGTAACCATTATTGAGGCAAATCTCCGTGTGGGTAAGCCGCGAATGGATAATGAATTAATAAAAGCTGCAAAGGGTGATTTTTTAATTTGGTGTGATTCTGATGACTACCTTTTGCCCGGTGCAATAGAACGCTTGGTTAGTGTTTGGGAATCGATACCCGCTACAGATCAAGCGAGTTATATCGGTCTAACTGCCTTATGTGCTACCGAAGAGGGAGTCCTTCAGTCAACACCATCGTCACGATTAGGAATATTTGATACCACATGGAGTGAATTGGATGATATTTATCAAGCTAAAGGAGATAAGCTTTTCTTCGTCAAAGCAGAAAAGATTAAAAATAGCAGATTTGTTGAGGGCGATTTCATGGTGACAGAAGGTAGTATGTGGTTCAATTTTTTTGAAATGAAGACGAAATATATTCCTGAGATTATGAAAATAATGGATAGAGGAGCAAGCAACAGGATTTCATTTAGTGGGAAGATGGAGTATTGCCGTGGAAAGGCATATGGCCTCGCTATTTGTGAAAAAATTAAACCCACTGTGCAAGGTTTTAATATTGAATTCATATGGAAATTAATAACTTACCATAGATATTGTATCAATGGCGATATCGGGGTTCGTGAGGCTAGAAATCTTTGGAGTGGTAACGTGGGCTTGATTTTTTGGTTAACGTTCTATCCACTGGGACTTTTGTTCGCTATTAAAGACTTAGCCCAAGGCAAGGTTGTAAAGACTCATATTGAGTATGATAAAAATATAAAACTAGTATGCATCCGTATAATAGATTCCGATATTTCTGGTGCTGTAAATGTATAATGCGACTGAGAATCGCATAATTGCCTGTAACATATTATTATGTACTTAAATTTAATCAATTTTCCAATATTTTAAAAAATATCTGTATCTTATTTTAAGGAGTAGCGCATGTCTATAGCGCTTGTCTATTTGGCTCGAGGGTCGGGTGACGGTTTGTTGGCGGCTAGAAAATTCTTTGATGCATATCGTGCTTTTCCTCCAGGATGCCCGCATGACCTTATTGTGATTTCTAAAGGTTGGGCGGAAATTGGAGGGAGACAGGAGTTAGAGAGAATGGCTCAACAACACTCAGCTCGCATAATCGATTTGCCGGATCATGGATATGATTTTGGTGCATATATGCGACTTGCGCCCACACTGACGCAGGACTGGATATGCTTTCTCAGTACTAACAGCCGACCTCGAGTCGATGGATGGCTCAATTTGCTGTGGGTAGCGGCTAGGAGTGGCGACAAAGATGTTGGAGCAGTGGGCCCGACGGGATCATTGGGAACAATAGCGCAATTTCCATGGCCACCTTCGCCCACAGCAAATTTGCGAGCGCTATTTCTATTTCCACTACTTCCACTACGTTTATTATTCCATGCGATTTGGTTAATTTTAAAGATCAAAGATTTTCCAATCTTTCCTAACCCACACCTCCGATCTAGTACATTTATGGTTAGACGAGATATATTTACAGATTTTGTGGGTACACACAAGATTCCAAATACCAAGTACCAAGCATATATGCTTGAAAGTGGAAGAACAGGATTGACGGCATTTGTTAAAAATCGAGGCTTCAGAACTTTGGTTGCGGGGATGGATGGAAAAGTATATGAGCCTGATCAATGGGTAAATAGCAGAACGTTTCGCTATCCTAAACCGCTAAATTTGCTGGTTGAAGATAGACAAACGATAACGTATGAGATGGCCGACACGAACAATAAAAGAACATTAGAAGCAGCTGCATGGGGTCAAACATTTAGCTAATAAAAGCGAAATGTACCTGCTGGATAGAATTTCAAGTAACTAGATGGAGAGTAATTTAATGAGCAATGAATTAATCGGACTCTTCGATGTTGACTGGATGCCTACTTCAGCCTGGCGGCTGAGCGCGAAGGATTTAGCGTTGTCTCACAATTTACCAACTAAACAAATGACAACCAGCAAGAGACGCTGGCCATTAAATAATATCAAGGAAAGCAAAAAATGAAGGCAGTAATTTTAGCTGGTGGGTTAGGCACCCGTATTTCGGAGGAAACCCATATCAAGCCGAAACCGATGATCGAGATCGGCGGCAAACCCATCCTGTGGCACATCATGAAGACGTATTCTGCCCATGGTGTCCATGATTTTGTGATCTGCTGCGGGTACAAGGGTTATGTCATCAAGGAATATTTCGCCAACTATTTTCTGCATATGTCCGATATCACGTTCGACATGGAGCACAACCAGATGGAAGTGCATCAGCGCAAGGCTGAACCCTGGCGTGTGACACTGATTGATACGGGTGAGGAAACCCTCACCGGGGGGCGCTTAAAACGGGTGGCGGACTACGTCAAAAATGAAGAAGCATTCTGTTTTACCTACGGTGATGGCGTAGCTGATATCGATATTACGCGTGAGATTGCCTTTCATCGGCAGCACGGCAAGCTGGCTACGGTTATGGCCGTTCGGCCGCCCGGACGTTATGGTGCCTTGCAAATGGTGGGCGACAAGGTGGCGGGCTTTACCGAGAAACCCCGTGGCGATGGCGGCCTCATCAATGGCGGTTTTTTTGTGCTCTCGCCCAAGTGCCTCGACTTGATCGCGGGCGACCAATCAAGTTGGGAAGGGGAACCTCTTACGCGTCTTGCGTCTGAAAATCAGCTCATGGCCTTTGCGCACAACGGCTTCTGGCAACCGATGGATACCCTGCGCGAGAAAAGCCTACTCGAAGACCTCTGGGCATCCGGCAAAGCGCCCTGGAAAGTGTGACAATGAACAGGCAATTCTGGCGCGGAAAACGGGTTTTTCTGACCGGCCACACCGGCTTCAAAGGTGGCTGGCTAGCCTTGTGGCTGGCCGACATGGGGGCCGAAGTTCATGGCTATGCACTGACGCCTCCTGCCGAACCCAACTTGTTTGCGATCGCAAATATACAAGCCCGTTTGGCCCGTAGCACGATTGCCGATATCCGTGACGCAGCCGCGCTCGCTCAGGCCATGCAGGTGGCCCAGCCCGACATCGTTTTGCATCTGGCTGCGCAGCCGCTGGTGCATTATTCCTATGTTGCGCCAGTGGAAACATATACTGTCAATGTCATGGGTACGGTCAACCTTCTGGAAGCGGTGCGCCAGATACCCAGCGTAAAAGCCGTGGTTAACGTCACAACCGACAAGTGCTACGAAAACCGTGAATGGGTTTGGCCCTATCGTGAAAACGAAGCCATGGGCGGCTTTGATCCTTACTCCAGCAGTAAGGCCTGTTCCGAGCTGGTTACCGCTGCTTATCGCCGTTCTTTTATGGAGTCCGCCGGTATCCATCTTGCCAGCGCCCGTGCTGGCAACGTCATCGGTGGCGGCGATTGGGCTGCCGACCGGCTTGTTCCCGATTTTCTGCGTGCGCTAGATGCAGGGCAGACCCTTACCGTTCGCTCGCCGCTGGCCACGCGCCCATGGCAGCATGTATTAGAACCGTTGTCGGGTTATCTGATGCTGACTGAAAAACTTATTACCGAAGGCCAAGTCTTTGCAGAGGCGTGGAATTTCGGCCCCGAAGAAGCCGATGCCCGGCCGGTGCAATGGATAGTCGAATATTTATGTGGCCAGGTGCATGATGCTGCCTGGCAATGCGATGCGTCGCCGCAGCCGCATGAAGCCAGCACCTTAAAGCTGGACAGTTCCAAGGCCAAGGCCCAACTTGGCTGGCACCCACGCTGGAATCTGCAAACCGCGCTTGGTATGACGTTGGACTGGCATCAAGCCTGGAAACAAGGCTCGGACATGGCCGCCATCAGTGTGCAACAGATTCAGGAATACGAGGCAGTAGGACAGGCATGAGCACACGCCTAGACATACTGGATACCCCGTTTTCCGGCTTGCGAGTGCTCCAACGCAAACCTATTGGTGACAGCCGGGGATATCTGGAGCGTCTTTTCTGTAGCGAGGAATTGAAGACACTCGTCCCGTGCAAGCACATTGCCCAGATAAACCACACCTTGACAGCGAGCCGTGGAACCGTTCGCGGCATGCACTTCCAGCGACCACCCCATGCCGAGACCAAGTTTGTGAGCTGTCTGCGTGGCGAAGTCTTTGATGTTGCAGTGGATCTGCGTCATAATTCGCCGACTTTTTTACACTGGCATGCTGAAGTACTCAGCGCCGATAACCATAAAACTCTCGTCATCCCGGAAGGCTTTGCTCACGGATTTCAAACTCTCACTGACGACTGCGAAATGCTATATTTTCACACCACCGCCTATCAGCCTGGCGCCGAAGCTGGCCTGAATGCACAGGATCCCCAGCTTGCCATCGCGTGGCCCCTGCTGGTGGCCGGACTGTCGCCACGCGATGCCACGCATCCATTTTTGGGAAACGATTTCACAGGTGGAGCACCATGAAGTGCCGTCACTGCGGATCAGAACTTAAGCTACCCCTGGTGGACCTAGACAGTGCGCCGCCCTCCAACGCCTATCTCACCGAACAGACCCTGCATGCGCCAGAAAAGTGGTTCCCGCTGCGGGTGCTGGTGTGCGAACACTGCTGGCTGGCGCAAACCGAGGATTTCGCCCAGACAAATGAACTGTTCGATGCCGACTACGCCTATTTCAGCAGTTATACCAGCAGCTGGCTCGCACATTCCGAGCGCTACGTGGCCGACATGGTGGCGCGCTTCAATCTGA
>Ga0105349_10000409_pt1 | contig 16573 bp, 16 predicted proteins | sample EN1Hudseemescosm_FD_83661 | JGI IMG/M metagenome (GOLD analysis project Ga0105349, IMG submission 83661) | Methane-oxidizing microbial communities from mesocosms in the Hudson Canyon - EN1B Hudson Canyon | ecosystem: Environmental > Aquatic > Marine > Cold seeps | place: Hudson Canyon...
AGTATTCGAAAAAACGACTAAAAACAACAAAGAACAGCAAAAATAATGATGTAACTTATTGATTGTTCGTTGGCGAAGTAGGTTTTTTAACCTAACCTCGGAATACTTTCACAGCCTCTTTAGATGTAAATAGGTTAACCCACTTGAGCTGTTCAAGCCTCCAGGCTTACCAGAGGAGGAGCTTGACTCTTTATTTTCAAGATAAGGCCCGTCCGTTAAATGTCGCATTTGATTCAATAAATAACTAATAAAATTTTAAACTAAAGAAACAACAATATGAATTATACAAAGCATGAAACAGCAATCGTAGATGAAGGCGCAGAAATAGGCGAAGGCTCACGCGTTTGGCATTGGGCGCATGTCTGTGGACAAGCTAAAATTGGAAAAGGTGTTTCCTTAGGTCAAAATGTATTTGTCGGTAATAGAGTTACTATTGGCGATAAATGCAAGGTGCAGAATAATGTATCAGTGTATGACAACGTCATTTTAGAAGAAGGTGTGTTTTGCGGCCCCAGCATGGTATTTACCAATGTCTACAATCCAAGATCATTGATTGAGCGAAAAAATGAATACCGTAATACTTTAGTTAAAAAAGGTGCAACATTAGGGGCTAACTGCACCATTGTTTGTGGCGTTACGATTGGTGAATATGCCTTTGTTGGCGCAGGTGCAGTGATAAATAAAGATGTAAAGCGCTATGCCTTAATGGTGGGTGTGCCTGCCAAGCAAATAGGCTGGATGAGCCAGTATGGTGAAAAGTTAGACTTACCACTTACTGGGAATGCCGAGACAGTTTGCCCTTATACAAACACAAAATATACTTTAAAAAACAACCAAATTCAGGTGCCACAATAAATGAACATCGATTTTGCAAAGCTCCAATATCAATATCAACTGTATAAAAAGGATATTGATCAAAATATTCAGGCTGTATTGAATAAATCCAACTACGTTATGGGGGGGGAGGTAACACAGTTGGAAGAAGAGCTGAAAAACTTTACTCAAGCAAAGCATGTAATAAGCTGCTCAAGTGGAACCGATGCACTACTACTTGCGATGATGGCAATGGACATACAGCCCGATGATGAAATCATCACCACGCCATTTACCTTTATTGCCACGGCAGAAACAATTGCACTGATGAAGGCTAAGCCAGTATTTGTTGATATTGATGAAGAGTCATTTAATATCGACCCAGCTAAAATAGAAGCAGCCATTACAGCTAAAACAAAAGCGATCATGCCGGTGGGGCTTTATGGACAGCCGGCAGATATGGATGAAATTAATGCTATTGCCAAGAAGCATGATTTAAAAGTCATTATTGATGGTGCTCAAAGCTTTGGTGCAACCTATAAAGAACAATCCGAAGTACACCATTGCGATATCTTTACAACGAGTTTCTTCCCAGCCAAACCATTGGGTTGTTATGGTGATGGCGGTGCAGTCTTCACTAACAATGATGAATACGCTGAAAGAATTAAGATGATGCGAGTGCACGGTCAGAACAAACGTTACCACCATAAATATATTGGTATTGGCGGACGATTAGATACCATGCAAGCAGCCGTCTTGCTCGCTAAACTGCCGCATTATAAGAGTGAAATTAAAGCGCGACAGAGTGTGGCGAATAAGTACAATTCATTATTGAAAACCCAAGTAACAACCCCGCCAGTGAAAGAAGATCGTACAAGCGTATGGGCACAATATACGGTTCGTGTAGATAATCGAGCAGATTTACAAGTGAAACTGAAGGATGCAGGAATACCTACAGCCGTTCATTATCCTATGCCTTTACATTTACAAGAGTGCTTTCAGTATCTCGGACTAAATGAAGGAGACTTTCCAATTGCTGAACAAGCATCAAAAGAAGTGATGAGTTTACCAATGAACCCTTTTTTAACAGAAGATGAAGTTGAGTGCGTATCACAAGCTATAAACAATGCTTTTCGTGCAGATGCTCAGTGATAAACGGTTTTACTACAGTATCTTACTCCAATGATTGATCGTCTAAAGCCGAAAAGTGAATTTAGTCGTAATGTGCTAACATTGATGACGGGAACAACTATTGCACAAGCGATTCCAATTGCAATTACGCCTATATTAACGCGGCTATATACTCCAGAAGAGTTCGGCTTGTTAGCTTTGTTCATGTCTATTTCAGGAGTGTTGGCAGCCATTGCTACAATGAGATATGAGCTAGCAATAATGTTACCAAGAAATAACGAGGAAGCTTCAGATGTTTTCTGGTTGTCAATCATGATTTCAGGGGGAATTTCATTAATCTTACTTTTTATTGTGATGTTTTTTGGGGGAGATATTAGTGTTATTTTAGGTTCTTTAGAAATAGCAGCTTGGCTTTATTTGGTACCAATAAGTGTTTTTTTTACAGGTATTTATCAATCGCTTAATTACTGGAATACTAGGGCTAAACAATTCCCCAATGTTGCAAAAAGCAAGGTTTTACAAACAACAATGGTAAGTAGTACACAACTTGCTTTAGGGTATAGTGTATTCAAAGGTGCTGGCTTAATTTTAGCGGCCACTTTTGGTCAAGTCGTCAGTACTGTGTATTTAATTGGAAAATTGAGACGAGACAGTGGTTTAAAATCATTTAGGTTTAAGGGGTTAATTGCAGCGTCAAAAAAGTACAAAAAGTTTCCTCTTGTTTCTGCATGGGGTGCGCTGTTTAATAAGTTTGCTCTACAGATGCCTATATTTGTAATAACTAAGTTCTTTTCAGCGGGTATGGCTGGTCAATTTAGTTTAACGTACAGAGTGTTAAATGTACCAATGGCACTTATTGGTACATCAGTGTCACAAGTATTGTTTCAAAAAATTGTAGAGTTACATGATCAACAACCAGAGAAATTAAAGGTATATTTACTACAAATCTTCTTTTTATTATTACTTCCAATGATACCAATGATAGTCGTTCTTTTTTTCTGGGGAGAACAGATTTTTCAAGTAGTATTTGGGCTGGATTGGGTAGGCGCAGGAACCATAGCATCTACATTATCATTTGCAGTTGCTATAAAGTTTGCTGTAAGCCCGCTTAGCATGGTTTTAGCGATGGATCATAATTTAAAGCTAGGCACGTTATGGCAAACACTGTATTTGGTAACACTAACGCTTACGCTTTTATGGGCAAGTCAATTCGAGCTAGAGAAATTTGTGATTATATTTGTAATACACGAAGTTATTTTGTACACAATTTACTTTACCTTTATTCTTAAAGGTGCTGAGAATATGAAAGAAAATCAACAAGGAGTCAGATAAGATGCGTAGATTATTGGGTTGTTCTTTTGAATTTAAGTTAACAGATTGAAAAAAGCACATGAATTACGGAATTTCTGATGATGAAATTTATGGAGTCTTTTCTAAAATTAAAATAACATATAGGCTTGATTAGTGATGAAATTAAGTAAGCTTAAAATAAGCTTCATACTTGCTGCGATATCTTTTAGGATATTACTTGATACTTCTTACCTGAATATAATCTCACCGTTATATGAATACTCAGGTTTTTTGGTGAACCTTTCAGTGGCCAGATATTGTTTATCTTGGTTGATTTATTTATGTGCTTTTATTTTTGTTACAGCTCGATTAATAAAGGTAAGTGATTATTTTTTTGTTACAGCCTTGCTTTCTATTATTGCACCATTAACAAGTTTAGTTGGACTTGATTCATCACGGTCAATTTTCCCTGTATTGGTTGTTGTGCTATCTATTTTTATTATTTATGCTATTACGCGGATAAAGTTAATATCTTTTTCGCGATTGCCGACAATAAAAAATGGATGCCGTATAGCCATATTTACTGCGTCATTATTTGTAGTAGCCTTAATGTTCTGGTATTACATCGCAGGAGTTAAATTTAATTTGGATTTCAGTAAAGTGTATGATTTTAGGGCCGATAATGCTGAACTATCATCTAGAGGGATATTGGCGTATACCAATAATTGGACATATAAAATATTTAATATTTTTTTAATAGGTTTTGCTCTTCATTATAAAAAATATTTAGTAGTAGTAATGTTAGTATTGATTCAAATATTTTTTTTTGCAGCAACTGCACATAAAAGTGTTTTGTTTTTGCCTTTTCTTATGCTGGGAGTATGGTTTTATTTCAGGAAAACAAATAGCTTGGTAATTTTGCCGTTAGCCTTTAGTGGTATCATTCTAATGACATTGGCGAGTTATTATTTATTGGATGATATTTGGCTTTCATCTCTCTTTTCAAGAAGAGTGTTCTTTGTCCCTGCAAACTTGACCTTCGTCTATTTTGATTTTTTTAGTCAGAACCCACAAGTTCTTTGGTCTAATTCGGTTTTCTCCAGCTTCGTAACATATCCTTACGATATATCAATGACTCATGTTGTTGGTCGTTACCTAGGTAAAGAAGACATGGGGGCTAATAATGGTTTTATTGCGAGTGGTTTTGCCCATGCAGGTTTATTAGGTGTTTTATTCTACGCACTAATTATTGGATTTATATTAAGATTCCTTAATGATGTTACACGTAATTTAATGCCTATTTGGCTGGCGGTAGGGCTCACTATTGTACCTTTAAGAGATTTGTTGGTTTCTTCAGATTTATTTACGGTAATGCTTACACATGGACTTATTGTTACACTCATTCTAATTTACTTTGCAAGGGCTAAGCGTGAATTTAGTTAACCCCCGTACACTCACACGCTACGACAATCAAAGAGCAATATTGATAGGGGCTTTCTTTTCTTTACTACTTTTATCATTAGTGTTGACTAACTATTTCAATATAATATATGCAAACTCATTAATAGTGCGAAGATTACTATTTGTTCCAGCTCATCTAAATTTTGTATATTTTGATTTTTTTATATTGGTCAAATAGTATTTTAAAGTCATTTATTGAGTGTCCTCATGACAAAAGTTCTGCTCTTAATTATAGGGGAATCTTTAGGGGAAAAAGATTTAGCAGAAAATACAGGGTTTATAGCAAGTGGTTATGTAAAGCGGATATTTAGCTATAATTAGGTGCAATTTTACTTAATACTTAGATATAATAAATAGTGTAAGTAGAAGTGTATATAGTTTTATCTATTCTAATGATACCAACATTAACACTATTTCTAAGTTCAGATATGTTTACAGCATATCTAAGATACCCCCCCCATTATTAATAACAAAATTAGTTATATGGTTATATGGTTATATGAAATTATTTTATGGAAGTTTAAATATGAGATATAAAGAGAAAATAATGCCATTACTTAAAGTAGTGCTTTTTACTATGATTATAGATTTAACCCTAACTGGGTATTTGGTGACTAAAACAACAAAATTAATGTATACTCAAAAGTATATGAGTGCATTGTCTTGGTATAATAAAGATCAAGCACAAAGTAACTTTAAAGAAATAATTGATGGTAAGATCGAGCACCCTCTGACTATTGGTGCGGTTACTGCATTTTATTTTTATAATGGGCATATCCTTAATAATCAAGATTATATAAAAAAAGGGAAACAGTTACTTAAAGTTTTGGATCAGTATCCATACAGGCAAGAAGAATATAATGCAACACTTTATCTATATAATCAGGAGCATGGACATTTTAAAAAAGCTAAATGGTGGTCTGCCATGGCTAACTCTTCAATAGCATTAGCATATATGTATGGATATAAAGAAACAGGAGAATTAAAATATAAAGAATCAGCCATAAAAGCGATGAATGGTGTGATTCAACCAATATCAAAAAATGGCAGTGCCTTAATATTAGATGATAAATCATCGTGGTATTTAGAGTATGCTGATAGCAATAGTAATATAGAGAACTCATACTTTGTTTTAAATGGTTTTCACTTTGCTCAATTAGTAATAAAGATATTTTCACAAGAATTAGAGAGTCATCAAAAATACACAGATGCCTATGCTGCAGGTGTAAATGCCTATAAACTATATAGTCAAAGATTTTTCACAAATTCCAATTGGACATACTATAGGCTGAATAAACAGGTTGTTGAATCAACACACTATGCAGTTTATGATCAATTAATAATGGAAATTTTAGCTCAATATGATAAAGAAAATAGTAGTTTCTTTAAAGCAGATTATTTAAAAAGGGCAGAAAATTTTAAAATCAATTATGGTTTGGAAAAATACAATGATAAGATTCTATTTTCCTCTATAGGCAATCCAAACCCTTACTGGATCGATTTATATACAACTGAATTATTTTTAACATATAAAAGTGGAAAAACTAGATCAATTATGGTCCATGCAAAAGATAAGGATAAAAAAATATCTGAACGAGCTTTTGCTATATTTGATAAAAATATAGATTTAAAATCTATTGAAGTTTTCCAGGTCTATAACAATAGAAAAATTCTCTTGTATACTCAAAATGTTAAAAATATTCCTATAGGCTCAACGGCACTATCTAAAGATAATATTGATATAGCTTCTTATGTTGATAATTTAAAATTTATTCCCTCAAAGAAAAAGTACTGGGATGATTTACTATCTTTAGATAAACAAACACTATTAAAACGATATGCAAATAAAAATTCTAAAGGAATAATAGAATTTACATTTAACGAACCAGTGGATTTATGGAAAAAGAAGTTTTTCTCAATTTTTATAAATACTAAAAATGAGATAAAAAGTATTAAAGTATTGTTATTTGATATTAATGGAAAAACAAGTGAAAGATATTATCTTTCCCAAAGTATTGGCAACAATTTGATATTGTTAACAGCTACAGGTTTTAAAAATCAAAATATTAATCATAATATAAAAAAGATGAGATTCTACCTTTATACAGATAATCACACTTCTGATAATAACCTTACTATTGATTTTTCAGAAATTAACTATTTTGATACATCATCAGAACTCTATGATTTACTACATAAAAATGATATAAACGATAATCCAGTCTTTAGATTTAAAGAAAAAAATAGAAAATAATTAATCGAAGATTGATAGGACGATAATGAAGGCTAAAGTAACGCACCTAACATCAGCACACGATAGATATGATACTCGTATATTCCTCAAAATGTGTAGCTCACTGGCTACACATGTGAAGTATGAAGTAAGTTTAGTTGTTGCTGATGGAAAAGGTGATGAAAGTAAAAATAACGTAAACATTATTGATGTCGGTGCGAAATCTGGTGGACGCTGGTCTCGTATGACTAAAACAGTTAAGCGAGTTTATGAAAAAGCTATAGAGCTTGATGCAGATATTTACCATTTACATGATCCAGAATTAATGCCCGTTGGTTTAAAGCTAAAAAAACGAGGTAAAAAAGTCATTTTTGATGCCCATGAGGATTTACCAAAACAGTTATTGGGCAAACCTTATTTAAATCCACTTGCTAAAATGGTTTTGTCAAAAGCGTTTGAAATATATGAACAGTTTGTTTGCCCTAAGTTTGATGCTGTGATCACGGCGACCCCTGTTATTCGCGATAAGTTTTTAAAAATAAATTTAAATACGCTGGATGTAAATAATTTCCCAATATTAGAGGAGTTAGCAAATACCAGTAATTGGTCACAAAAACAAAATGAAGTGGTTTATGTCGGCAGCATTGCTAAAATTCGTGGCATCGAAGAAGTGGTGCAAGCATTGGCTTATACAAATGAAATCCGTTTGAATTTGGCGGGTAAGTTTAGTGAGAAATCGGTTGAAGAAAACGTTAAAAACGATGCTGCTTGGTCAAAAGTGAATGAGTTAGGTTTTTTAAACCGTCAACAAGTAGGCGATGTGTTGGCTCAATCAAAAGTAGGTCTTGTCACATTTCATGCTGCACCAAACCATATTGATGCTCAACCCAATAAAATGTTTGAATATATGAGTGCAGGGTTACCAATTATCACTTCTAACTTTCCGCTTTGGCGCGATATTGTTGAAGGTAATCAATGTGGCGTGTGTATTGACCCACTTGACCCCAGGGCTATTGGCGAGGCTATACAGTATTTAATTGACCATCCAGAGCAAGCTGAACAGATGGGTAAAAATGGACGTAACGCAGTACAAGAGAAATATAATTGGACTATTGAAGAGCAGAAGTTATTAAAGTTATACGAGGCATTAACTAAGTGAAAATTGTGACAATTTTAGGGGCTAGGCCTCAATTCATCAAAGCAGGTTCTGTAAGCCGTGAAATTCTTCGTCAAAAAAAACTAGGCGTAGAACTGGAAGAAATTATTGTTCATACGGGGCAACATTATGATGCCAATATGAGCGATGTTTTTTTTGAGGAAATGCAAATCCCTAAACCCGATTATTTTTTAGGGATTGGAGGTAAAAGTCATGGGGCTATGACGGGTCAGATGATTGAAAAAATAGAAGATGTATTGGTCAAAGAGAAACCTGATTGGTTAATGGTTTATGGCGATACAAACTCTACGCTGGCAGGCGCAATTGCCGCGTCTAAATTACATATAAAGGTTGCACATGTAGAAGCGGGGTTACGTAGTTTTAATATACGCATGCCTGAAGAGGTGAATCGTATATTGACTGATCGCGTGAGTTCTTTACTTTTTTGCCCTACACAAACAGCAGTAGACAATCTTAATCAAGAAGCCATTGGGAGTTGGGGGACGGATGCTAAAGTGATATTGTCAGGTGATGTCATGCAAGATGGTGCGATGTTTTATCGTGACTTAGCAGTGCAACCGGAAAATGTGCCATTATTAAATGATTTTGTCTTATGCACGATTCATCGTGCGGAAAATACCGATGATACTGGTCGATTAACCAATATTATTGCCGCTCTAAATGAAATTGCTCAGCAGAAACGCGTTGTTTTACCGTTACATCCACGAACAAAGAAAATTTTAGAACAAGGTGATTATGACATTTCAAACCTGACGATTATTGAGCCCGTAGGTTATTTGAATATGGTCTGGTTAATTGATCATTGTGATGTCGTCATGACGGACAGCGGTGGTTTACAAAAAGAAGCTTTTTTCTTTTCCAAACCTTGTATTACTTTGCGCGATGAAACCGAGTGGGTCGAGTTAATTGAAAGCGGTGTCAATGTGTTAGTTGGAGCAGATAACGCCAAAATCCTCGAAGCCTTTAAGAACAATTCAACATTCAATGACGTAAATACAACGTTAGATTTATATGGTGGAGGAAAAGCTAGTGAGCGGATTGTAATGGAGTTATTACATGCTCAATAAATCGTTAAGAACCATTTGGATTATTAATCACTATGCTTCTACGCCTGATACAGGGATGGGGGGAGATCTTTTTACATGGCTAAAGAGCTTCATCAACAAGGGTATAATATTACTTGTACGTTTGTACTAAATTTGAGTCTTACATTGAGTGAAGGAAAAAATTCTGATGCAACAGTTTAAACGTGTTCTTGTTTTATCACCTCATACGGATGATGGTGAAATCTGTGCTGGTGGGCTAGTAAATAAACTCTTAAATGATGGAGCAGAAGTGTTTTATGTGGCTTTTTCTATTTGTGAGGAATCAGTACCCAGCGACTACCATTCTGAAATCCTTGCTGAGGAGGTCATGTTAGCAACAGCTGAATTAGGTATTCCTGCCAAGAATATAATTATTTACCGTTTCAAAGTTAGATTTTTTTCTGACTGTCGCCAAGAGATTTTGGAGGAGATGGTTAATATTAAGAAAGAAATTAATCCTGATTTAGTTATTATGCCTGCCAAATTTGATTGCCATCAAGATCATCAAGTGATTCATAATGAAGGCGTGAGAGCTTTTAAGAGTGTTACAATGCTTGGTTATGAGGCCGCGTGGAATAATGTTTCGTTTGATGCAAATCTTATTGTTAAATTGGATGAAAGTAATATCGATGCAAAAGTAAATGCTGTTTCTAAATATGAATCTCAGGCTTTTCGTTCGTACAGCCCTGAAATATTAAAGAAGCTTTCACAGGTGCGAGGTTTACATGTTGGGTGCGAATTTGCGGAAGCATATAATGTGATTCGCTGGGTTTGGGCTTAGACGTGTTAGAAGACCAATATGTTTTTATAGGAGGGGTGGGGAGAAGTGGTACCTCTATAGTAAGAAAGTTGCTAGCAGCTAATCATACTGTCGCTGCCTTTCCTTTTGAATATCGCTTTATTATTGACCCTGATGGAATTGTTGATTATTTAACTGCCTCTACAAATAACTGGTCGCCTTATATAGCTGATAAAAGGTTGAAAAGATTAGAAAAATTACTTTTAGGTTTGGGCAGAAAAAAGAAGATTCCTCATTTTGTAGGCGAGATAATAAGGTCTAGCAATGTGTTTAGACGGTATATTTCTGCAGATGCATATCATGGCTGGGAACTGGAGGAGCACTTTCCTAATTATTTTAAACATGTGGAAACTTTGCTGGTAGAGTTGTGCGAGTTTCAGTTTTCAGCTACGTGGGCTGGAGCTGAAAGCTTTAAGGTGAATAATATTGTTAAATATTCGCCACCAAGGGAGGTTAGTGATGTATATCTAATTTTCTCCCGTTTTCTTTTGAGCCTCTTTCATGGGCTATTAGAGGAGTGTGGAAAGAAAATTTTAGTTGAAGATAATACTTGGAATTTACTATTTGTGGATCCTCTCTCTAGACTGTTTCCAAATTCTAGATTTATACATGTGTACCGAGATCCGAGAGATGTTGTTTGCTCTTATCGTGAACAGAGATGGATGCCTTCTGATTTAAGCCAGTCTGCTGTTATTTGTAGAGATTTATATTTACAAATATTGAATAATTTATCCAGCATGAGCGATCAAAAAATACTTAGTGTTTCTTTAGAAGAGCTTGTTAATAATCAGAAGCAGACTGTTCTTTCGTTGGCATCATTTTGTGGTATTGATGAGGTAGAACCTATGTTGCAATTTCCTCTATCTAATGAATCAATAGGTCGTTGGAAGAAAGAATTAACTAAGTCCGAGCTAATTGAGCTTGAGCCTATTCTAAAAGATATTACAGAGAGACTGGGTTATGCTTGGTGACGGAAAAAATTATTAAAGGGTCTTTTGTGTCTAAAACTATTTTTATTATTAATCAATATGCCTCAACACCGAAAACAGGAATGGGCGGGCGTCATTATTATTTGGCGAAGGAGCTGGCAAAGCAAGGGCATAAGGTATATCTTGTTGCCGCAAGCTATACTCATATGTTACGGAACTTGCCTAAAGTCAATGCTGAATTTAAAACAGAATCAGTTGATGGCTTTGTTTTTGTTTGGGTTAGGATGCCTGGATATGCTTCAGCGCACGATAAAAAGCGAGTGTTAAATTGGATTGGTTTTGCATGGAAGCTATTAAAGTTACCAACGGTGATTAAAGAGAAGCCAGATGTTGTGCTTGTTTCTTCACCATCGATTTTTAGTTTTTTGGGAGGGCAAAGGCTAGCTAAAAAACTCAAGGCAAAGTTAGTATTTGAGGTACGAGATATTTGGCCGCTAACTTTGGTGGAGTTAGGTGGATATTCAGTGTCGCACCCATTTATTCGCCTACTACAATGGATTGAGAATAAAGCATATCGTGAGTCTGATGCTGTTATATCAAATTTACCTAATGCAGTGGAACATATGGTAGAACATGGCATGAAGCGTGAAAAATTTAGCTGGATACCAAATGGATTGGATATAGATGAAGTGTCACAAGCACAGCCTTTATCTGGGCATACGTTTTCGCAACTGCCAAAAGATAAGTTTATTGTGGGCTTTGCTGGGACTTTAGGAGCGGCAAAAGTATTAAATAATTTTATAGATGCAGCTTCATTGTTAAAAGATGAGACTAGGCTAGCTTGGGTTCTAGTTGGGGGCGGCAAGGAAAAACAAAAATTGCAGGCTCAATGCACAAAACTAGGATTAGTGAATGTTCACTTTATTTCTCCAATCCCTAAAGCACAAATGCAATCATTACTTACACTGTTTGATGTTTGTTATCTTGGTTGGAGTAATAAGCCAATTTATCGGTTTGGTGTTGCTGCAAACAAAATCCCTGAGTATTTATACTCAGGAAAACCAATTATTCATGGATTTTCAGGAAATGAAGACGCTGTTTGTAAAGCTAAAGCAGGCATTTCTATTCCCGCTGAAAATCCACAAGCTATTGCTGATGCAGTATTAAAACTCAAATCAATGTCCCAAGAAGAAAGGGCTCAACTGGGTCGGAATGGTTACGATTATGCGTTGAAAAATCATGATTACGCAAAGCTGGCAGAAAAATTAGCGAAGGTTTTGCTGGATGATTAGTGTAAAAAGGCTTTTTGATATAAGTTTAATTATATTGAGTATGCCCTTTCTTTTCCCTATGCTTATAGTCGTGGCAGTATTGATTAAGGTGAAAGTGGGCTCGCCAATATTTTTCCGTCAACAACGCCCCGGTTTAAAAGGTAAAGTTTTTGAAATGATAAAGTTTCGTACCATGACCGATAAGTGTGATGAAAAAGGCAATTTGCTTGAAGATTCACTTCGTTTAACAAAATGTGGACATTTTTTACGCTCAAGTAGTTTGGATGAATTACCTGGACTTTGGAATGTATTTAAAGGTGAAATGAGCCTGGTTGGGCCGCGGCCATTGTTAGTCGAGTATTTGCCTTTGTATTCTTGTGAACAAGCTCGTCGTCATAATGTTCGTCCTGGTATAACAGGTTGGGCTCAGGTGAATGGTCGCAATGCGATTAGCTGGGAAGATAAATTTAAGCTGGATGTTTGGTATGTTGATAATCAATCTTTTTGGTTAGACCTTAAAATACTGTTATTAACGGTTAAAAAAGTATTTGTTAAAGAGGGAATTTCAGCCGAAGGTGAAGTTACAATGTCTAAATTTACGGGTAGTAAGTAGTTTTTTGTTTTAACTTTAGATGTGCGGTAATATTTATAATTATTAGGTAACTTAATAGGGTGTTTTGTGTCCAACGATAAATTCATTTTAAAAACGATTAGAATTAAAAATTATAAAAAATATTCGCAGCTCACTGTTAATGTGTCTAATCCATTCTCCTTAATTATTGGTGAAAATGGGGCAGGCAAAACAACTGTTCTTGATGCTATATCGACCTTGTTGGGCGGGTTTCTACAGGCGTTTGATAATATCCACTCAAGAGAACGCCATTCAATACTAAAGTCAGACATCAAGCTTAATACCATCGATGAAATCGAGAATATTAGAGTTGAATACCAAACCCCAGTTATTATTGAAGGCTTTTGTTCAATTAATGGCAAAAATGTTTCTATCAAAAGAAAAAGAAACAATGCAAATAAAACAACAATGACCACTTTACTAAAGCGGGAAAACAGGGAACTGCTTGAATTGGTTAATACGTTCCAGCATGATGATGTGATTTTGCCTATTATCTCTTATCACGGTACTGGGCGGTTATGGCAACAAGAATATAAAAACAGCTCAAAAATGGAAAAACTAAGTCGCCTTGATGGTTATAAAGACTGTTTAAATTCAAAATCTAATTATCGAAACTTTATTCGTTGGTTTGAAAAACAAGAAAAAAATGCATTTAATATTCGTAAAGAAATCCCTATTTTAGAAGTGGTTCGTTGTGCTGTGATGAAGATGCTTGAGATGCTAACTAACAGAGAGATTGAATTATTTATTTACCGTGAGTCGGATCTTGAAATTAAGTTTACAGATAGCCAAACAAGAGAAAAAGTTTCAAATCTTAGTGCAGGATACCGAGATTTAATTGGTATAGTCTCTGATATTGCTTATCGAATGGCTATTTTAAACCCCCATTTAGGAAAAAAAGTTATAACAAGAACGACTGGCATTGTATTAATTGATGAAATTGATCTTCACTTGCATCCTAAGTGGCAAAGAGAGATTGTTAATATATTAAAGACCTTATTTCCTCTTGTTCAGTTTATTGCGACTACCCACTCCCCCTTTGTTATACAGTCAATGCAAAGAAATGAAATTATTCGCCTTGGAAATGATGACTTTGAAATGATTAATGCTGACACGTCTTTGCTAAGTATTGAAGATATATCTGAGGATATTCAAAGAATCAACTTGCCTCAAACAAGCAATCGAAAAAAGAAAATGCTTAAAGCAGCCGATAATTACTTGGATATTTTAGAAACAGTCAAGGCTAAACAAGTCTCACCTGAAGAGCTAACCGAAGTAAAAAATAAGTTAGATCTATTGATTGAGCCGTTTGAAGATAACATGGCTTATGTTGCATTTTTACGAAGAAAAAGAATGTTGGCAGAAAAAAATGCGACCAGTTAATAAAGGTGAAACGTCTCGCGTTTATACAAAACACAGTGAAGCCAAAGATGATTTACGTAATGCACTGGGTGCGTACTGCTCTTATTGTGAAATGAACATTGCTAATGGAATGGATATAGAGCATGTTTCACCTAAAAGTAAAAATCTAGCATTAAGTGTAAGCTGGGATAATTTCCTGATTGCTTGCAAGGTTTGTAATCGATTAAAGTCGAATATAAATGAGTGCAGAGGCGGTTATGTCTTCCCTGATACTCATAATACAGCTTATGCCTATCAATACTCTCAAGAGGGTGTTGCTATAAATAATAATTTAGATGAAGCAGAACAGCAGTTGGCACTTAATACGTTAAATTTAGTGCAGCTTAATAGAACCGTTGATTCAACAGAAAGAAAAGATGATCGGCATGTGCAGCGATTAGTTGAGTGGGGTAAAGCACAAGAGAGCTTAAAAGATTATGAAAATATGCAGTCACCTGAAATGAAGCGGCAGGTGGTGAGAAGTCACGCTGGATTTATCTCGTCTTGGTTAGAAATATTTAAAGATTATCCAGAAGTAAAAAAAGAATTATTGGAAAGTATAAACGGGACAAATTTTAATTGTTATGATGATTTCCGTTATTTCCCTGTCGCGGTATTAGAGTTACCTGCTTGTTGTATTTTTAAAGGTGATGAATGAAACAATTAGCAATCGTGGGCGCTAGAAAAACTAGGCTCCCCCATTTTGTTTCGTCAGAAACGCCCAGGGTTGGGTGCTGCCGTTTTTGAAATGCTAAAATTCCGTTCAATGCGTGATGCGGTGGATGAGCAAGGCAATACGTTGCCGGGCTGTGAGCGTTTAACGCCTTTTGGTATGAAATTACGCAGTTCTAGTTTGGATGAGTTGCCAGGGCTTTGGAATGTGTTGAAGGGTGATATGAGTTTGGTTGGCCCGCGTCCATTGTTGGTTGAGTATTTGCCGTTATATTCAAAAGAGCAGGCTCGTAGGCATAATGTGCGCCCGGGTATAACAGGTTGGGCTCAAGTGAATGGGCGTAATGCGATTAGCTGGGAAGAAAAGTTTAAGCTAGATGTTTGGTATGTTGATAATCAATCATTTTGGTTGGATATTAAAATTTTGTGGCTGACAGTTAGAAAGGTGTTGGTGAAGGATGGTATTTCGGCCGAAGGCGAAGTTACTATGCCTAAGTTTTTGGGTTCGAAAAACTCATGAAGCGGTTGGCAATTTTAGGTGCAAGTGGACATGGTAAGGTTGTCGCTGAGATTGCTGAGCTATTAGGCTGGAATGTTACCTTTTTCGATGATGCTTTCCCTGAAATGTCAAAATTAGAGGTTTGGCAGGTAAAAGGTACAACGGCAGATCTATTGGCATCGCTTTCTGATTTTGAGGGCTGCATTGTTGCTATCGGCAATAATGAAATTCGTTTAGATAAAACAGTTACGCTTCAATCAAAGCAAACGCCTCTCGTTACGCTTATTCATCCATCAGCAGTCGTAAGTTCGTATTCACAAGTAGGTGTGGGTTCGGTGGTAATGGCGGGCGCTGTTATTAATCCATTTGCATCTGTTGGATTGGCAAACATTATCAATACTGGCGCAACGATTGATCATGATTGTATTCTGGGTGCTGGGGTTCATATTAGTCCAGGTGCAAATTTGGCTGGTACTGTTAGTATTGGTAATGAAGGTTGGGTTGGTATAGGTGCTGTTATTAAGCAAGGTCTTTTAATAGGTGAAAAAGTTACTGTGGGCGCAGGCGCGGTAGTTGTATCAAACTTGCCGAGTAATGTCGTTGCTATTGGCGTGCCAGCTAAAGTTAAAAAATGATTATGGAATTTAAATGTTAAAGACTGATATTTCACCATGGCCTTCATTTACTGAAGAAGAAGCTAATGCGGTGCATGATGTACTGCTTTCTAATAAAGTTAATTACTGGACAGGTCAAGAAGGCCGTGAATTTGAAAAAGAGTTTGCAGCGTTTGCTGATACAGAATACGCGGTGGCTTTGACTAATGGAACAGTGGCTTTAGATTTAGCTTTAAAGGCATTGGGTGTCGGTACTGGGGATGAGGTGATTGTTACTTCTCGCACCTTTTTGGCATCGGTGTCGTCTATAGTGAATGCGGGGGCTGTGCCGGTGTTTGCTGATGTATCAGCGGATTCACAGAATATTACGCCAGAATCAGTGCGTACTGTTATTACGCTCAAAACTAAAGCGATTATATGTGTGCATTTGGCTGGCTGGCCGTGTGAGATGGATGGCATGATGACATTGGCAGATGAGTTTGGTTTGTTTGTGATTGAAGATTGTGCACAGGCGCATGGTGCAAAATATAAAGGTCGTTCTGTAGGTTCGATTGGGCATATAGGGAC
>Ga0105349_10000410_pt1 | contig 16567 bp, 8 predicted proteins | sample EN1Hudseemescosm_FD_83661 | JGI IMG/M metagenome (GOLD analysis project Ga0105349, IMG submission 83661) | Methane-oxidizing microbial communities from mesocosms in the Hudson Canyon - EN1B Hudson Canyon | ecosystem: Environmental > Aquatic > Marine > Cold seeps | place: Hudson Canyon...
CTTGTTTTATTAGCTGTAGTAGTAGCAACACCATCTCCTTGTTTTTTGTCTTCAAGATCACCAGCACCATCAACAGTGAATTCTGAAACTTCCCTTTTTGTAAATTTAATTTTTTGTCTTTTTATTTTTCTATCATAAGCACCACAACTTAACCCATTAGGACACGTAGGAGCTCCTCCATTAGGTTGATTCTCAGTCCAATACAAATATACTTCCTGACCAACTGTATTAAAGTTTCTATCAGTAGAATTATGATCAACCACACCAGCATAAGAAACTCTATATTGAGAATTGCTCCTTTCCCTAGTGTCAGTTTCACCTATAATATAATCATCAGAATCCCAGGTTTTTACAAGTATTCTTTGAGACCAGTGAATCAAATCATCAGATAAAGTATAATAAACACCATTTTTATTTCCAAATTGACCAAAACCCACTATCATAAATTTTTCAAAATAATTACTGTATAATAAATTTTCATTATGATAAGCAACATTCCCTTCCCATACAGTCCCTTTATTTAAATGAGCAAATGAATTAGTGTTTATTGTTTCATTATACCTATCCCCAAGTGCAACATTATATCCTGTTCCATCCCAACCCCTCCAACTATTTGGATCAGAGAGATCATTAGTTCTAATTATATAAGTTAGACTTTGAGAAGCTCTTCCATTATTAACTTCAATGAGATTTGTTTCTATTAATGTATAATAATATCCGTCATGTTTTATAATATTTGATTTTCCTTCAACTCCAATATGACCCACATCATTGAAAGTATAACCTGTAGTATTATCTGACTCAGAATAAACTACGTAATCTGAAGGCCTTGTCCATGTAGCTCCACCATCAGAGGATGAGTAATAAACAATAGATGTACTATAATACTCTCCTGCTTCTGCATCACTAGTTCTAGAACTATTTTCATTATGAACCAATGCATAAACATTAATACCATCTTCAGTATATCCTCCTCCCAACCAATGCTGACTATCATGCTTTGAAGGATCCGTATTCCAGTTAGATGATAATATAACATTACAGTCACTTGTTAGATTATCAAAAGAAGTACCAGTTAATCTATAATTCTCATAATGGGGAAGAGAAACAATAATTTTATCATTACTATCTCTATAAGCTCTTACTGATCCATCAGGAGTCATAGTATAAGTACATGTATCTGTTTCCCACACCCAAAAATCTTCTTCACTACCTATTAATTCTGGAGTTCCTGGATACATGATTTGAGAATAGGTGTTTTCTACATAGATTAAGCTAATAAATATAAGAATGAATACTATAGAATAAAGTTTATTCAACTTTACTGTTTTACAAAATCAAAGACCCAGTTCCCATCTTTAATTCCACCCGTTGTTGTAAAGCTAGTCCTTAGTGTAGTCTCTGTTACTGAAATGCTAATCACTACATTATCGCTTCGTAAAAGTTTATTTTTATCTCCATTAGAAAATGTCCACGTTCCAGAATTTGGCCATATTTCTGCACTATCAGAATTTGAAGTAGAATAGTTTCCACCAGATTTACTTCCTCCAGAAATAGTAAGTGTCATAGTTGTAAAGACATCTACAATGGCTCCATCTTTAATAACAGAATTTGCATCTTTTACTTTCCAGGTACCATTAAGAAGATTTCCCTGTGTGTCTAAGGGATCTACAGGAGCGGGTCCTGCTTCTTCTTCTTCTCCGCCACACGATACTATAAGTAAAGTGAAAAAAAATACTAAATAAAAGAAGTTGCTTTTCATAATTTCAAACAATTTACAATTTTTTTTTAATTTATAAATGATTGAAATAAAAAAAATAGATAGTTTTAAAAGATCAACATAAACTTAACACCTTAAAAATGAAAAAAATTATTGCTTTATTACTTCTATTTCTTTCAATTACTACACTTACTTATTCACAAAAACAAAAAAAAGAAAAAACTCATCCGTTAGACGATATTAGTTTAAATGGTTTAAAATGGCGCAGTGTAGGTCCAGCTTTAACTTCTGGTAGAATTTCAGATATTGCTGTAAATCCTAATAATTTTTCCGAATATTATGTTGCTACATCTTCTGGTGGTGTATGGAAAACTACTAATTCTGGAGTACATTATGAACCAATATTTGACAATGAAAATTCTTATTCTACTGGTTGTGTTACTATAGATCCTAACAATACAAACATTATTTGGATAGGAACAGGAGAAAACAATCATCAACGTTCTGTAAGTTATGGTGATGGAGTATATAAATCAATGGATGCTGGTAAATCATGGTCAAACATGGGATTAAAAAACTCAGAACATATAGGTAAAATCATTGTCCATCCTAAAAATTCAAATATAATATATGTTGCTGCTGTTGGTCCGTTATGGAGTAAAGGTGGTGATAGAGGATTATACAAAAGTGAAGATGGTGGTAAAACTTGGAATAACCTATTAAGTATAGACGAACATACAGGTGTAACTGATATAATAATGGATCCAAGAAATCCAGAAGTATTATATGCTTCAACTGTACAACGTAGAAGACATGTCTATACGTATGTCGGTGGAGGACCAGGTTCGGGGTTATATAAAACGACTAATGGTGGAAATTCATGGGAAAAAATTCAAAAAGGTCTACCAAAAGTAGAATTAGGTCGAATAGGTTTAGCAATATCACCAGCTGATCCAGAAACCATTTATGCAATTGTTGAAGCAGCCAACAGAAAAGGTGGTTTTTATAAATCTACAAATAGAGGAGCTTTTTGGGAAAGACAAAGTGATCATTTTACTAATGGTCTTTATTATCAAAAAATTATTGCTGATCCAATAGATGTAAATACAGTGTATTGTATGGAAACTTGGATGACCGTTACTCATGATGGTGGTAAGACATTCAAAAATGTTGGTGAAGATTTTAAACATGTTGATAATCATTCTATATGGATTAATCCAAATAATAATAAGCATTGGCTTGTAGGCTGCGATGGAGGTATATACGAAACATTTGATGCTGCAAAAACTTGGGATTTTAAAGAAAATCTTCCTATCACACAGTTTTATAAAGTAGCTTTAGATAATGACTTTCCTTTTTACAACATATATGGAGGAACTCAAGATAATTTTAGTTTAGGAGGTCCTTCTAGAGTAAATACTGCACATGGAATTACTAATCAAGATTGGTTTATTACTCATGGAGGCGACGGTTTTGAGTCACAAATAGATCAAGAAAATCCAAACATTGTTTACGCACAATCACAATATGGATGGTTGGTTAGATACGATAAAAAAAGTGGTGAAGAAGTTGGTATTAAACCTATAGCAAGTAAAGGAGAAGTAGATTACAAATGGAATTGGGATGCACCATTAGCTATAAGCAAACATAAAAAAGGAAGATTATATTTTTCTGCAAATAAGGTATTTAGATCTGACGATTACGGAAATAGTTGGAAAGTAATTAGCGATGATTTATCTAGAAAATTAGATAGAAATACACTGAAAGTCTACGATAGAGTGTTAAGTATAGATGCAATTAATAAACATGGTTCTACTTCTCCTTATGGAACTATAGTTGCTTTCTCTGAATCCCCTATTGATGCTAATTTATTAGCTATAGGTACAGATGATGGATTAATTCAAATATCTGAAAATGGTGGTAATAATTGGCGTAAAATTGACAATATACCAGGAGCCCCAAAACAATCATACGTGAATAGTGTGTATTTATCTCAGCATGATTTTAATGTAATTTATGTTGCTTTCAATCACCATAAATATGGAGATTTTAAGCCTTATATTTTTAAATCTGACGACAAAGGAAATACTTGGAAACCTATCGCTAACAACCTACCAATACGTGGTAGTATCTATTCAATAGAAGAAGATCATATTGATAAAAACCTTATTTTTTGTGGTACAGAATTTGGTGTATTTTTCTCTCCAAACAGAGGAGAAAGATGGAAAGCTTTAAAAAATGGATTACCAACAATAGCCGTTAGAGATATTGCAATCCAAAAACGTGAAAATGACTTAGTATTAGGTACATTTGGAAGAGGTTTTTATGTGTTAGATGACTATTCAGCATTAAGAAATATTGAAAACGCCAAGCCAATTAGTAAAGCATCAATCTATCCGATTAGAGAAGCATTAATGTGGGAAAAAAGTATGCCTTTAGGATTACCAGGAAAAGCTTTTCAAGGGGATAATTATTATACAGCTACTAATCTTGATCCAGAAGCTATCATTACATATTACTACGATGAGAGTTATAAATCTCTAAAAGAGCAACGTCAAAAAAAGGAAAAAAAATTCATAAAGTCAGAGAGCGACACTCCATATCCAAATTATAGTTCCTTATATTCAGAATCAAATGAAGAAGTGCCACAACTAGTGTTTACAATTAAAGATGCTTCTGAAAACGTAGTTAAAAAAGTATTCAAAAAACCTTCAAAAGGATTACAACGGTTCCATTGGAATTTAAGATACGAGGAAAAGAATCCTATTAATTTAAATAGCTCATCATTCTATAATCCTTTTGCTGGAGCATCTGAAGGAACACTTGTTAATCCAGGTACATACACTATTGAATTAGGTTATTATCATAAAGGTGTCTTAACTAGTATGGTTTCACCTACTTCTTTTACTGTAAAAGCATTAGATAATACGGTTATGCCAGCAAAAGATAGGGCTTCTAAAGTAGCTTTCCAGAGGAAAGTTTCCACTCTTCAAGGAAAAATTCAAGCTAGTCAACGTATGCTTTCTGAAGCAGAAAATAAAATTAAATACATTAAAGAAGCTATAAAATTAGTAGAACAACCTATTGATGTTTTGTCTAGCTCAGTAAGAAATATTGAGTTAAAAATAAAAGAGATTAGTATAAAACTAAACGGAGACCCTTTAAAAAATCGTTTAGATATTCAGCAATTACCAACTCCTTCAAATCGAGTGAGAATTATAGTAAATGAGCAAAAGTATTCTACAGCCTCACCAACACAAACTCATTTAGAAAGTTTTGATATTGCTAAAGAAGAATATAGTCCAATAAACGAGCAAATTATAGCTTTATTAAAAGTAGATATTAAAGAATTAGAAAAACAATTAAAAGCTATTGATGCTCCTTATACACCTGGACGTTTAGAAATTAATCACTAAAATTAATTATATAAATAATCACAATTTTAATATTTAAACTTTACTATTTTAATATTAAAATGGGACGATTACACTAAGTCCTTTTTGTAAAATAGAAACAACAAGTTTATCTGTTTTCTTAGCAACAACATCACCATCAATTTGATAGACAAAATTATTATCTTGAGAATGGAGAGTTACATAGTTAATTTTAGACCTTTTAATTTTAAATATTTTAGGATAATATCTAAAAAGAGTCATAATAAAAAAAAGAAAAATTTTCAACCAGCTCATTTTTTCAACTACAATAAGATCTAATTTACCATCAAATATTGAAGCATTTGGTGATATAGATATATTATAACCTAATAAATTAGTGTTAGAAATAAGAAGCAAAAATGGTTTTGAGGTTTGATTTAATCCCTCTCCATCTATCTTGGTTTCTAAATATCTAAAATCAAACAATGAAACAAGAAATGCTCTAGCATATCCTATAATTCCTCTTTGATTATAATAATTATAATTTCTCATAAAAAAAGCATCAAAAGATACACCAGCATTACAAAAAAAATAATCATCATTAATTTTTCCTACATCAATCTTTTTTATACTTTTTTCCTTTATAATCTTTAATGCCTCTAAAATATTATTTGGAATATTTAAATACCTCGCTAAACCATTTCCAGATCCCATTGGAACAATACCAAAAATTATAGAACTAAAAACAACATTTCTTGCAACCTCATTTATTGTTCCGTCTCCACCACAAGCCACTATAACATTTGCCTTTTCTTTGATAGACTTTTTCGTTAATTCAACAGCATGTCCTTTATGCTTAGAATGTTTTATAAAAAAATTATGCTTTGTTCTATCAGAAAATAATATTTTAATATTTTTTTCAAGTACCCTTGATTTTCTGGATGAAATTGAATGAACAATAAAATGAATTGAAAACATTTTTTATTTTACTTTTTTATAAAAGGTATCCAAACAATCATAGAACTATTTTGACGATTATTCCAAGCATAGTAAGGAATCATTTTTAAAAATGTTTCTTCTATTTTATTGTTTATTTTTTTTGCTGGAAATATTACACTTATAACATTTTTAAGAATTCCAGTATTTATTTTTTTTGTTTTTATCTTATTATTATCAATCATATCTTCTATATAAAATTCTTGAACTGGTCCAGAATTGTCAATACCTTCAGCAACATATACTAAAGGGCCCCTTGTAATTGCTACCCTATTTTTATTTTCCTTTACTTTATTAATGGTTTTATTTATTCTTACAGTCATTGGAAGATCAAGTATCACCTTATCTCCTACATTCCATATTCTATCAATTGTAACAAAACCATTTTCAGTTTTTGCATTTATTTGTACTCCATTTATCGATAGCTTCCATTTATCATAATTTTTGTCATCATAACTATATAACTCACCTGGCACAAATTGATTTGAATTTGCCCAGCTTGGAATTCTAAGTTTTAACTTAAATCTTTGACTAGATATAGGAGAAACCGTTAAATCAACTTTACCATCAAATGGGTATTCCGATTTTTGTTTTATTCTCACCATTCCAGATTCTAATTTTATTTTACTAGAACTACTTCCATAAAAAGTTAAATATATTTCATCACCAGAATAGGAATACATCATTCCAGAAACTTGTGGTATTAACCTCGCTATGTTTGATGGACAACATGCCGTATTAAACCATGGTGATCTACCTGCCTTTCCATGATTAAATTCTGTAGTTCCATCAGCCTCAAGGGGATTAACATAAAAAAACTTATTACCTTCAATATTAACTCCCGCCAAAGAATTATTTAAAAGTGAAATTTCAGCTACATCCATATACCTAGCATCTCTAGTTCGTAAAAACATTCTGAAATTAAAAAAAACATTTCCTACTGCTGCACAAGTTTCATTGTAAGATTCTTTATTTGGTAAAACATAATCAGGTCCAAATCCTTCAATACCTTGAACTGCTCCTAAACCACCTGTTATACTCATTTTTTTATCAACAATGTCATTCCATATACTTTTGAGTGCTTTATCATAATCGCTGATTCCAAAAAGACCTCCCACATCAGCCATACCAGAATATAAATAAGTAGCCCTAACTGCATGACCTACTGCTTTCCTTTGTTCAGTTACAGGCAGATGTTGCTGTGCATATATTGGAGAATTATATCGTTCTCCATTAGGTATAAATGTTTTTCCTCTAATATCTAAAAATTTCTTAGCCATATTCAAATACAATTTATTACCAGTAATTCTATAGAGTTTTGTTAATGCTAGCTCTAATTCTTGATGACCTGGAGCTTGATTAACTGGTTTTCCATTATTATAATTTGGATCTCCCTCAAAAAAAACTTTATTAATGTGTTGAGCACTTTTTTCAGCAACTTTTAACCATTTATCTTTTCCTGTAGCTTGATAATATGCAATAGCACCTTCATACATATGACCCATGTTATACAATTCGTGGCTATGAATAACATTTGAATAAGGTTTATCACCCATCATCCAAACCATTGTATTTTTAGCAAGATCAACCTCATTTGGCTTTCTATCAAAAACTGTAGGATCATTAATTTTATTTGATATAGTATTTAACACCCCAGTTATATGACTTACATATAAGTATCCATCTTTTTTTTGAGCACTACTTATTAAATCAATAATATCATCCATACGTTTTTCTAAAGCTGGGTTTTCTTCTAAAAACAATAAATAAGCAGCACCTTCCATTACTTTATAAAGATCTGATGACTGGTATGCATGTGGTTCTGGTAAATTATCCTTTACACCAGACAAAAAATTTCCAGTTTGTCTTAAGGCAATTTGTGCGTTTATAGTTTTGTCTAAAGCAAATGGAACGAGTGTTTCTACTTGAGTAATTAACCTAGGTTTCCAAAATTTATCTTGAAGAATCACTTCATTAAAAGGAACTGGAATTAGACCATATTCTGAATAATTATAACTATCAATATTATTTTTATTTTGAGAAAACATGGTAAAGTGAACCAATAAAAAAATCAATAATTGTATTTTTTTCATGTATTCAATCTACTACTATCCTAGAATAATTCAAAAGGCTAGATTAATTAGTGAGAGATTTGTTTAATTACAAAGAAATGAATAAATAATTATTCTATAATAATCATATTAACACCTTTTTCATTTAAAGTATTAATCACATCTTTTACCCTTTTATCTTTTAATGTTTCAAATTGCACTCCTACATCTTTTAATCTTTGACTTAGTAATTCATATACTTCATAATAAGAATCTGAAGGTCTAAAATCTGCGTTTGGAACATTTCCTCCAAGATAAGCTAATTTTCCACCAATCATCTTTTCAAACCGTACATCATCCTGTCCTGTCCCTGTTTCTTTAAGTTGAATCAGTTTTTTTTCTAAATTCAAAAAATCAGATTCTAGACTGTCGACCAATGATATTAATTCTTCTTTTTGATCAGTATTTGAAAGCATAAATTTTAAATCTAATAGCTGCCTCCTAACAATTTCTATAGAATTTATATAATTAGCAGTTACATTTATATCATCATATATTTTTTTTATCAAATCATGTTGAAGTGTTATATCTTCCATGGTTCCTTCAGAATGAGGATCTTTTATAACTTCTAATTTCTTAGTCATTACATTATCACCTAATTTTAGATGTACATTATATGTTCCTGGAGGAGACATTATTGATAACTTAAATGGAACTTTTCTCTCTCTATTTTTATCCAGAGATACCCATTCAGCATATAAAGGCTTTGTCCTTAATATAATTTCATCAGTACTTTCCCCCTGAAAATCCCACCACAGTCTGTTAATTCCTTTTACTCCATCTTCCTTAATAGTTTTTATGGTATCGTTATCAGAACTTGTTATAATAATTTCTACTTCTTTTTCTTCCTTTAACCAATAATTAATTGATGCTCCACTAGGAGGATCAGAACCTGTCGATGCTTCAGGAAACATTTGAAGGCTACTTGTTACGTTATGAAATCTATAAGATGGTTTTATATTAAATAGATGCATGTCTTTTTCTATTATGCTTTTATTCATTTGCTGGAAAGGTGAAATATCATCTAATATCCATATTCCTCTACCATAAGTTCCAAGAACAAGATCATTAAAGTGTTCTTGAATATCTATCCAATACATAGGAGCATGAGGTAAATTAGACATCATTTCTTGCCAATTTTCTCCATCATCAAAAGAAAAGTATAATGTATTTTCTGTTCCAAGGTATAAGAGTCCTTTTTTAACTGGATCTTCTTTCACACACCTTGTATAGCTTAGATTTCCTTCTTTAATACCACTAGTAATTTTCTTCCAAGATTTTCCAAAATTTTCTGTTTTATATACATAAGGATCAAAATTTCCAATTTGATGGAATTCTATTGTAAGATAAGCTTTACCGGCACTCCACTTAGAAGCTTCAATATTTCTAACAACTCCAAGTTTAGGAAGATTAGGAATGTTTTTAGTAACATTATTCCATGTCTGTCCATTGTCTTGACTGATATGAACAAGACCATCATTTGTTCCTGCCCACAAAACACCTTTTTGTACTGGAGACTCATCAAAAGCATAAATAACATTAGCATATTCAACAGCAATGTTATCTCCTGTTAGACCACCAGAAAATCCTTGCATCTTCTCATCATCTAAAGATAAATCTGGACTTATTACATCCCATGACTGACCATCATTTGTTGTTTTATGCACATACTGACTTGTCACATAAATTGTTTTATTGTCGTGTGGAGAAATCAAAAGAGGAAATGTCCACTGAAATCTGTACTTTAATAATGACGCGTGACTTCCTGCAGTAAATTCTGGCCATACCTCTAGTTGTCTAAACTGCTTAGTTTTCTCATCATATCTAGTAACAATTCCTCCAAGGGGTCCAAATCCTGATGCACTAGACCAAACAATATCTGGATTTTTAGGGTCTGCAGTAGCAAAACCACTCTCACCACCTCCAACAGCTCTCCACATACCTGACTGTATCATTCCAGGACCAAACCAGTTTCCTGTCCTACTCCTACTTGGTCCCTTCATCGATGGTCCATCTTGCCTATTAGTCAAAACATTATAAGGTACATTATTATCAGTAGTAACATGATAAAGTTGAGCTATAGGTAAAAACGTCCTTAACCATGATTTTCCTCTATTTTGAGAAATAGAAATTCCTCCATCACCAGCAACTGCCATCCTATTTCCGTTATTAGGATCTATCCACATTTCATGATGATCCCAATTAGGGGAAGACAATTGTGAACGATTTTCCAAAGAGACGCCACCATCAATACTAGAAAAGAATCTATAACTAATAAAATAGACTTCATTAGCATTATCTGGAGAAGCGGTGGTTCTGGTGTAGTAAGCTTGTCTAGAACCTAACTCTCTATTAGAATTTATAAGCTTAAAAGTTTTACCGTTATCTTCAGATCTCCACAATTCTCCAGACTCTGTCTCTTTACCATTATAAGGAATACCATCTCCTGTTTCAATGAGAGCATATAATCTATCTGGTGAAGCTGGAGTCATAGCCAGCGCGATTTTACCAACATCTTTTTTAGGCAATCCATTGTCTTTAAGTTTATTCCATGATAATCCTCCATCAATAGATTTAAAAACACCACTTCCAGGACCTCCACTTACCCTTATCCATGTTTTAAGTTTTAATTGCCAAGCACCTGCGAATAAAACCCTTGAATTATTAGGATCCATAACAATATCAGATATTCCAGTATTATCATCTATATATAAAGTGTGTTTCCATGTAACACCCCCATTATCACTCATATACACTCCTCTTTCTTTTTGCGGAGAATAAGCATGACCTAAAGCACCTACATATACAAGATTAGGATTATCTGGATGAACAACAATTCTACTAATTCTTCCTGAATTTTTTAAACCTAAATGTTCCCATGTTTCACCACCATCTTCAGACTTATATACACCATTACCAATTGACACATTAGATCGTATTGAACTCTCACCCGTTCCTACATAAATAGTCATTGGATCAGATGGTGCAACTGCTATTGCTCCTATAGAATGAACTTCCTGACCATCAAATATAGGTTTCCAGTTTAATCCCCCATCAACAGTTTTCCACACACCACCAGAAGCTGCCCCCACATAATATATTAAGGGTTCATCAGAAATTCCTGCAACTGAGGTTAATCTATTACCTATCGGACCAATATGTCGAAACTGCATGTCCTTGATCATATCATTATCTATTTTCTGTGCTATAGATAACAATGGAATAAATAGAGATATTAAAATACAGCAATAAATTTTAATCAAATTCTTCATGGGTTATTAGGTTTTGGGTTATTAGATTTATTATTGATAATAAATATGATTACATAAATATATATTTTATTTTACTAAAAACTTAATTAGAAAACTAAGTGAGGATATAACTAAGATTCCTACTAAGCGATAAATATAGATAATACCTTCTCTTACAATGTAAAGAAGTCTTCTTCTAATGCTCTGAATGTATTTCTTTTCTAACTTCTACCCTAATTTCTTTCTTACCATCCTTTAAAGTACTATCAATTTTAATGGTCATATTAGGATCACCTTCTGCTTCTTTAATTAACTTGTCAATATCCATTTCACTATCTATGTTAACATCTATAGTACCCTTTCCATTCTTAAACTTCTTAATAACAATATGTTCATTTTTTCCATCACCCTTTAAAATATTTCCCATATGATCCATTCCCTTAATATTATCACCTATAAAAACCCCACCCATAGGTTTTGGTCCTTTAAAGTTATTTCCTACTAGATATCCTAGTATGAAAAATATAGTTGAGAAAAGAAATATTGATTTCCAGTTTTTATTTATTGAATCCATATAATTATTATTTATTTAAACTTAATTTAATTTTTTTTCAATTATTTAATGTTCATGAATTTTTTGAGGTACTGACTTAAATGAAGCAGCAGATGATAAATCAAAATCATCAATACTTCCTATTCCATAATGATAGACATTGCTTGCAGAAGAAGCATCTACACTAATTCTATCCACAGAATAAATATGAGATGTTGATGCACCAGAGGCAATTAATGAAATTGTATTCACAGTAAACTCTCTTCCATCAAAATCTGATGCCCCACTAACTCTAAGTATTAAATTTTCTCCATTTCCCTCAATATCCACATCCGATGCACCTGATACCTTGAAATTTGAGTCTACAATATTTCCATTAATATTAACATCTGAAGCTCCAGATATTTTAGCGTTTAACTTAGAAATATCAGAATTTATATCCAAATCAGAAGCACCTCTTAAAACAAGTGTCAAATCCTCTATACTGGAGAATTCAATATCAGTATTGCTAGCTCCAGAAGTTTCAAGAGTATTTATACTTGGGAGCTCTATCACTATCGAAGTTTTATCACTATCCTTCCAGTCTTTCCATCTCCATTTAGTTCTCTTAGAATAAATTTTTAATACATCATCTGAAAATTTCTCTACCGCTAAATATTCAAATTCTCTTTCTGTTGCATCTATCGTAACAGAGAATTTGTCAGATTCTTTTATTACAACATTTGCAGGTATACTAACATTTACACCTTCAAAATCCTTTATGTCAAACGTTTTAGTATAAGTCTGAGCATATTTATAATTTTCAATGACTCCAGTTTCAAGCCATTCATCAATGAGACCATCATCATGCCACCTTTCTGCCAAAACTGGAATTGCAATAACATTAAATAAAATGGTAAATAACCAAACAAAAAATATAGCCATAGATGTTGATAGTTTAGTTAGTTGTCTATTAAATAAAAATTTAGTAATCATCATGATTATTAGAGTTAAAGTTAAAAATAAGTTTATGTATATCGAACATATAATAGCAAATGGGATTTCATTAATAATGACAGCTAAATTTATTCCGTCTAACTGAAAATCAATATCTTGAATTCTTCCAATTATATGTGCAGGTATATGATCAATTATTTCTAGTTGATTCAAAGCAAAAAATACAGTCAGTACTATTATCGCTACAGAAAATCCAAAAAGAATAAAGCTTAACAAAATCCTAATTATAGGTACTATAAGCTTTATAAAACCATTTAGTAAGGGTCCAATTAACCTGAAGGGAAATAAGATAATTTTCATAAAAATATTTTCTTCTTTATTCTCTGGATTAATCTTTTCCTTAATAAATTTTTCTACATTTTCAAGGGTTACAGCATAGCCCGTCATGCTCATTTTTTCACCCACTGTCTTTGCTTCAGGTGTAATAAACCACAAAATGAAGTAAACTATAAGACCGAATCCACCAAAAAATATACTTACAATAAATAATATTCTTATTATTGATACATCTACACTAAAATATTTTGCAATTCCCATTGCAACTCCTCCAATCACTTTATCATCCATATCCCTGTAATATCTTCTAGTTATAATTGGTTCAGAACCATCTTTAGCTGGGATACCAATCCAACAAATTATATATGCAAAAAATCCAAATCCACCAGCAAAAAGAGAAGCTAGAAATATAATTCTAATGATTATTGGATCAACCTGAAAGTAATTACTAATCCCTGAAGCGACTCCGGCAATTACTTTATCACTAATATTTCTATGTAATTTTTTGGAATCTTTACCATTTGAAGAAAAAGTCTCTTCTTCTTTATTTTCATCATCATAAATCTCTTTAAAGTCATCCAATGTGCCCATTATTTTGATAATATTCTTTACATCTGATAATGAAATTGATTTGTTTTTGTTAGAAAGTTTTGAAAGAAAATTTTCTGCTATCCTTGATTCGATGTCAGAAATTATTTCACCATCCTTATCTATTTTTGAGAAATATAATTTAATAGATTCTAAGTATTTATTTAGTAAATCATATGCGTCTTCATCTACATTGAAAACTGTTCCAGCTATATTTATGTTAATTGTTTTATTCATTATTTTAATTTTGAATTAATTATTTTTTTTACTGAATTATCAATTTCCTTCCAAGAAACAGTTAATTCCTTCATATGTTTTTTTCCAGAATCTGTAAGAGAATAATACTTTCTAGGAGGTCCTTGAGTAGATTCTTTCCAATTGTATTCTACAAAACCTAATGTTTTTAATCTATTAAGTAATGGATAAAGAGTCCCCTCAACTACAATTATTTTTGATTTTTTTAACTCCTCAAGAATATCCGAGGTATACACTTCGCCCCTAGAAATAATTTGTATTACACAAAATTCTAGTAGCCCTTTTCTTATCTGTATGTTAAAATTCTCTGTACTCAAGTAATTAATTTATTTTAAACAAATATTGTAATTTTAAAAATAATTGTGAATTATCAGTCAACCAATTATTTTCAGATTCTTTCAAATGATTAATATTAGTATTTCCACCTATATAAAATACTGTCGATGGATTAGGATTCCATTTCAAGAGAGGTTGCATAAATAGTGAACTGTTAAAATCATTATATTCTGTAATTATTTTAAATGACAAATCATTTGAAAATTGGTATTTTGAATTAAGTCTAAATATATAACCTGAATAAATTTTTTCATTTGAACCTATGTATTTCATAGATTCTGAGCTAATAGAAGGAGAAAAACTCAATTTATTATTTGGCCTATAATTGATAGTTAAATTTAATCTTATTCTTTTTCCAACTTCAGGATTGCTTATATTATATGCAATTGATTTGCCAATGAGATTTCTAGAAAAAATTGAAAGCTTTTCAGATGGTGTATATCTAAAAGCAATAAAATTGGTAGCAAAATTTTTAAATTCATCTTCATTATACTCTTCATACATGTTATAACTATATGCGTAATCAAAAGAAAATCCATTTTTAAAACTCATAGAATAAATAGGCAATAAATGTACTCTTTTTAATTTTCCATTAAAATTATAGCGTATTTCTGTCTCTATCTTTGCAAAATAATTGGTAACCTTTTTATCTCTTCGATTAAAGTAGCGTTGTTCAAAAGAAAACTCTCTAAAATTATTCTGAGTTACAAAACCCATATCAGCTCTAAATAGTGGCGATAATTGATCATAATCAATACTTGTAGCCCAATGTTCAGAAATTCTATTAAATCCTATTGAAAGTGCATTGCCAGAAAATTTTTCTCCATCAAGCACGACCGTTTTACCTTCAATAACATCTGAACTTGATATCCAATCTTTATTTGGTTCTTCTGAAAAACTATTACCATACACAAAATCTAAATTATAGGTTTTATTAAATCTAATTTTAGCATCTACTCCAAACATATTTCCCATGCCCCCTCCATTATAAAATCTATTGGTAGACAAAAAACCTACATTCGATCCGTTTCCAAAAGTTCTCTGGTAACGAAGGATGTTACCAAAACTCTCTTCTCCCTTACCAAAATAAGATCTATTCTCTCCAGGAACTAAATAGGGTGTGTCCTTATCGTAAGAAGTAAGGAAATACACCCTTTGTTTAGACCCTTGATTTACTAGTTTCGAGGCAAAAATTGGATTGTTTATAGAGCGAGTATATACAGCATCTCCATAAGAACTTAAAATATCATTTCCTTCATTAAAAAAAGGTCTTCTCTCAGGATAGTTTACAGCAAAAGGAGAGTTAATGTTGATTCTTGTCACATCAGCCTCTACCTGTGAAAAATCAGGATTTATGGTAAAGTCTAGTGCAGTAGAGCTAGACAAATCATATCTCGCACTTAAACCTGCTCTGAAATTAGGCTTATCGTAACTAATTTTATTTCCATCAGAGCTACCTACATAATTGCCACTTACATAGGGAAGAAATTCTAAACGTTTTTTAGGATTAACACCTTCGAGCTCAATATATGTATCAATCTGACAAGCAAAACAATCATTACCCCTATCAAATTTATTATTTGAGACAGAAATTTTGCTTTCCTTCCAAGAGGTTCTTATGAATGAAGCTTTCCACCTTAAAGTGTCTTTTTTTTCATATTGTAATTCTGAAAAAGGAATGGCCATTTCCACCACATAACCATCTTCACCAATAACTCCCTTTGATTCATAATTAACATTAAAGCTTGGATCACCATCAGAACCCAAAGTTTCCTTCAAATCGATTTGACTACCATATGCATTAGATCCAATAATAATTAGTGATCTATTATCACCATACGTATCAAGAGCAATAGCTACCCAATCATCCATAAATCCAGTATCTCTCTCCCTTATTGAAGCTCTTAGATATTTTATGTCCTCTATTTTAGCATCGAAAGCTATATAGAGTTTAGTGTCAGAGTAGGTAACGTAAGCTGTGGTTTTAAAAGGGGGGAGAGTATTATATCCTGGATCATACTCATATTTTATATCAAAAATTTGAGCTCCCCCCCACTCTTTGGATTCAATTATTCCATCAACTTTTATTTTATCTCCAAGCTTTGTTGTTA
>Ga0105349_10000411_pt1 | contig 16566 bp, 12 predicted proteins | sample EN1Hudseemescosm_FD_83661 | JGI IMG/M metagenome (GOLD analysis project Ga0105349, IMG submission 83661) | Methane-oxidizing microbial communities from mesocosms in the Hudson Canyon - EN1B Hudson Canyon | ecosystem: Environmental > Aquatic > Marine > Cold seeps | place: Hudson Canyon...
AAAAGACTGCAAAATTTGGTCGAGATGATCGTTTTTTCGGCCGTTGATTCGGGAGTCCTTTCCGGTTTGCCCAGAGGTCAACTTGACAGATCTCGGGCGGGGGATATCCTTCATCGTCTGGCTTGTACTTTTTGTAAACAAAAGTGCGAGTCACCTGCCAAAGTCCGTAGGACTCCTAAGGGGCCTCGACTGGTAGGGGACGTAGCTCAATTGGTTAGAGTCCCGGCCTGTCGAGCCGGTGGTTGCGGGTTCGAGTCCCGTCGTCCTCGCCAGTCGTGGCCCTTTTTTCATGATTCCCATCATGATTTGAAGCGCAGTATTCTCAGCGCAGGCCACGAGTGGTTTTCTCAACTTCATTCATGCATTTCCCATAATTAATAAACTTCCTTCAATGAGTGTTAAAACTCTTGGATGAAATCCGTGTTGATATCGCCGCCGTTGAAATTGTCAGAGGGTGGATTTATTCAGAGTTCTCCCTGATATGAGACGAATTCTTAATCATGAGGTGGGAAGTGATCCTGCCAGCACGCTCACTTCAGCACGCTCCCTAAGACACGCCCAATTCTTCGCCCCACTTTCACGCCCACTTTCACGCCCTCTTCGCTGGGGGCTTGCGAAGATTCCCAAGGGACCTGATGCTCTTCTACACTTCGTCGTATGCAGCGTGGTAAGCATCGTAATAAGCATCGTAATAAGCATCGTGTCGTCTCTATGTGAGTCACATGTGTCGGAAGGAACCTCATACATGTTCGAGGTCTTCTCAACGGTCCTTCACTCATGATCTGGAACTGAAAGGAATTGTTATGAGGAAAGCGGTCTGTTCATGGTCGTTACGCCCAGAAAACACTCATGACCTTGTCGTGCAGCTTCAGGACACAGGAGTGAATTCGATTCAGTTGGCCCTGGATCCCATACGACGCGCCAACAACTCCTTCGAGGAATTGAGGGTGATTCAGTCTGCTGGTATTTCTGTCGTCAGTGGGATGATGGAGATGATCGGAGAAGATTACTCCACCTTCGATTCTATTCGGAAAACTGGAGGCGTTCGCCCGGATGAAACCTGGGAGATGAATGTAGAGTCTGCAAAGAGTAATGCACTTCTCGCCCAGCAAGTGGGGCTCTCTCTCGTGACCTTTCATGCAGGATTTATTCCGCATGACGACACCGATCCTGAAAGAGGTCAGATGCTCGAGAGGTTGTCGACGATAGCAGACATTTTTTCAGCTCAGGGATGTGACGTCGCTCTGGAAACAGGACAAGAAACTGCAGATACACTTGTAGAAGTCTTGTCGGACCTAGGGAGAGAGGATGTTGGAGTTAACTTTGACCCCGCCAACATGATTCTCTATGGCATGGGAGACCCGATTCAAGCTCTCGATCGATTGGCGCCATGGGTGAAGCAGATTCATATCAAAGATGCTCTGGGTGCCGATTCTCCGGGTGTATGGGGCACTGAAGTTCCAGCAGGAGACGGTGCTGTGGAGTGGGATAATTTCTTTGAACTCTTGAGCAGCCATTCCTTGGACGTCGACCTCGTCATCGAGAGAGAGGCTGGCGAAGAACGTGTCCGTGATGTACGAGTCGCTTCTGATCGAATAGATCAGTGGTTGTCGAAAAGGGATAGGGGGATGGCATGACCATTGGTATCGGAATCATTGGTTTTGGATTCATGGGAAAGACCCATCTTGAGGCGTATCAAGCGGCCATTCGCAACGGCATCGATGCTCAACTCGTTTCTGTTTATAGTTTTGATGTGGACTCTACGAAATCAGGGAACGTAGAGACAGGAGCCGCAGATTCAGTGGATCTGGGCAGTCTCGGAATCAAACGAGCGGAATCTCTGGAAGAACTCCTCACGGATGACCGGGTGACCGCTGTCAGTATTTGTACTCCCACGGATACCCATGTCGAATTAGCCAGTTCTGCTATGAGGGCTGGGAAACATGTACTCGTCGAAAAACCAGTGGCACTCACTCCTGAGAGTATCGCCGAATTAAATTCTGTGGCTGAGGAGACAGGATGTCTCTGTATGCCGGCGATGTGTATGCGGTTTTGGCCGGGTTGGTCGTGGCTTCATGATCAAATCAGGACAGGGCAATTCGGCCCTGTGATCTCCGCGCGCTTTCAGCGAATCGGTGCAGCCCCAGGTTGGAGTCAGGACTTTTATGGAGATGAGCGCCGCTCTGGAGGCGCTTTGACAGATCTCCATATTCATGATGTGGATTTCATTATTTCAACTTTTGGTCTTCCTTCTCAGGTGAGTTGTAGTGGAAGTCATGACCAAATGATGTCGATATTTGATTATCCAGATGGACCACACTCTGTGACTGCCGAAGGGGCTTGGTATCCGGTAGCGAACTACCCTTTTCAAATGAGATATAGGGTTTGTTTCTCAAAGGTCATCGCCGATTACGATATGGCTCGTGAAGGTGAAGAGTTGAAGTTGTATTCAGGAGACCGGGAAGAAATCATCCCCCTCAAAGAAACGAGCGGCTACCAATTGGAAATCGAACACTTCCTTTCCGTGGTAGAGAATGGAGTTCAACCGCGCACTCCAAATTTGAGAGAGGCTGAAGAGGTGGCTCGCTGGATTCAGGCTGAAGCCGTCAGCCTTTCAAGTGGAGACAAGGCGAGCCCTTAATCACTGAAAAAATCGAGTAAAAAATTGAGGGGACTTGCGTGAGCAAGTCCCCTCTTTTCTTGGAACCGAACCCCGAAGGATTCGGGTGCATTGGTCCGTTGATTAGTTACAGCTGGGATAGGCCAAGCAATCGATCGGCTGCTGATTTGCAGCGATACCACAATCCGGGAATGGTGCACTTGGCATCGTTCCATCGAGAAACTGATAGTTGATGACGAAAACGGGATCAGCAGTGTCGTAGACTCCGTCGTTGTTGGCATCATTGGCACCATTACAGTCAGTGTGAGGGCCTCCGAGGAATAGATCGGAAAGCATCCAGACCGCATCGGCAACGTCAGTTCTGCTGTCAGCGTTCGCATCGCTGCGCAAGAACGGGGTGACTGAAACGGCCTCAAGTGTAATCGTGGCGTCGTTCAGCTCTGCTGGGTATGAGTTTCCTGCAACCACCATCACATTAGTGACATTGGGAGATCCGAGTCCACCCGACCAGTTCAGGTGAGTTACGGCTCCAGCCTCGTTACCGGTAAGCGCTCCTGCTACTGCGGAGTATTGTGCTTCGATAATGTTGTCTCCACCGGTACTGAACGTGATGGTTTCGGCTCCGATAAAGGAGTAAACGACTCCGGCTGTCCAGCCTTCAGTGTAAATACTGGTTTCTGCGAATCCGGGTCCTGCACCCCCGTCGAGGGCTGCAACAGGTCCTACGAAGTTAACAGAAGTCGCTTCCAGCAATGTGCTGTCATGGGCGAGTCCCATTGAGAATCCCTGAGTGACATTCGGGAATGGGGTTCCGAGGGCACTGTTGTCAACTTCGGCCGCACTCACATCGATACTGAAGGAAGCGGATCCATCATCTGGAGAGTAGTTGACGGTTTCGCTAGAGGCGCTGTAGGAGAATGTGGGATCGGGGATATCGAGAACTTCGATAGCTCCGCCATTTTGCGTTGGAGTATTTGACGCTCCACCCACGACGACAACGGTGCTGACAGGAGGGCTTCCTAAAGAACTGCAGTATTCGATTGCGTAGGATCCCGGAGAAGCGGATGGATCCACGTCGTAAGTGGTCGTGGCCATGAGAAAGTCCGTCGATCCCGCAGCAAGTACAGCGCAACCGGTGAAACAGATGACGACACCCTGTGTCCAGCCTTCTGCGTAAATGCTCGTCTCTATAAAGTCAGCGGGACTTCCATTTTTGACAGTAGAAGTGCTATTGGCAGCTCCTGCACCGTCAGAAATCGAACTCGTAGAGAGAGCGGGATCACTGCACACTCCAAGAGACCAGCCCTGAATTTCTCCAGCACCCGAGTCCAGAGTGAAATCAATATCGACGCTAGCACCAGCAGCACCAGATGCATTGCTGACGCTCATGGTTTGAGCCTTTAGATCTGCTGTTACAAAGACAATTAGAACGAAACAAAGGGGGAGTAGAAAATAGCGTGACATTGTCATCTGGCCTTCCAGGGGATAGCAAGTCGTGCCGTCTTAATAACATTTGACGACGTTTGTAAATATCAGCGTCGAGAAATCTCGCCACTGGTAAATAGTTTCTATGTGTTTACAAAAGGATTCAAGTACTACTTTGGTAAATATACGGAGTTTTTTTTGGGGGGGGCGGTGACTGCTAAAGGGGCGATATCGTTAAGTGACGGAAGTATAGAGGTGATCCGTGGCTCTGAAGTTCAATCGGGCCCCGGGATGGGGTCGGCTTCGATCTATCCCAGTAGTTTTCAAGTTTTGTGTCATTTACAACTAAGGTGTCATTTAAGTAGACAGTGACCTTGTCTCCTCGCATTTGAATTCGGAAATGGTTCCAGTTCCCCGGAGGATGATCCGCAGCGACCAGCGGCAGTGTTCCTCCGAGTTTATTGTTATAGAGACCTCCAGAGCCCTCTGGATGTTCAAGAACGTCCCAAATTTGCACCTGGGGACAGCCACGGAGATAGATTCCACTGTCTCCTCCAGGAGTGATTTTCCACTCAAGACACAGTTCGAAGTCTTCAAATTCGTCAATAGTGACCAGATGAGAACCTTTTCCGTCAAAAAAGAGGCTGTTCTCCTGCACATGCCAGTGTTGAGACATGAGGCGATCCGCTTCTTCTCGCTCTTTGGCTCGCTCCGAGGGGGATAACGAAGCTTTTCTGGCAGGAGGAGCGATCAAACCGCTCCAGCCCGTCAGATCGCTGCCGTTGAAGAGGGAGATGTTGTTCGTTGTGCTCTCTGTGGAGCAACATCCCTGAATGAGGCCGCTGATCAATAACAAGATCAGCAGAGAGTCATGACTTATCCGTCGAGTCGAATCTGCCATCTTCTGGGCCATTACTATTCCTTTCAACAGGGAGCGTCTCTTCTCTTCGATCTGAGAGTGACGAGGTCAAAGGAGACGACTGAGGTCTCGGTCGTAGCCTCATGACAAGAATAGGCTTAGGATCTTTATCTTGCCACATGGCTCTTTGCATGATTTCAGAATGCTTGTTGTTGACGCGGGAATCTACCCTGCGCAGGCCTGAGACTTCCAGAGGAAGGGGTGAAGTGACAAAATCTCTCACCACGCAGCTTAATTTTAAACTCTCCGGGATGATGTTTCTTCAATATGCCATCTGGGGAGCCTGGCTACCTCTGCTCTATCCATACTTGAAAAATCACATGAATTTTTCCGATGGAGACATCGGGAACATGTTCGCCGTCGGTGCGGTGGGGGCGATCCTCGCTCCGTTTATCGCTGGGCAAGTGGCAGACCGATTCTTTCGAACAGAAAGATTTTTAGGTCTCAGTCACTTGTTGGGGGCTCTCGTGGTGTGGAGGCTGGCTTCGATCGAACCCGGGGAAGGTGCTGTCAATTCTTTCCTGGTCTACAGTTTGATTTACTCCCTCATTTACTCACCCACTTTATCCCTGACGAACTCTCTTTGTTTTCATCATATTCCTGATCGGGATCGTGATTTCGGTAAAGTTCGAGTTTGGGGAACAGTAGGTTGGATCTTCGCGGGGATTCTCATCGGGCAACATCTCTTGATCAACTACGCCGGTGGGGATGCGGAAAATGCCCTTTCTCCAGAGGTCTATGCCGGGTACGCAGATGCTTTCCGATTATCTGCGCTGATAGGGGCTGCGATGGGCCTCTATTGTTTCCTTCTCCCTGAGACTTCTCCTCAATCTAAGGCTGAAGATAATGCTGCACTGGCAGCCTTTGACGAGGTCAAGAGACAACCATTGTTGACTCTCTTCCTTTTGGCTGTGCCGATCTCATGTATCCATCAGTTTTATTTTGTGCATACGGCAGGATTCCTGGGCAAAGTTCAAGAAAAGTTAAACGCCGAAGAATTCGCCAGTTCCATCAACACGATCTTTGGTATTGGTGGCGGCGGTTTGATGACTGTCGGGCAGATCAGTGAAATTCTTGTATTGGCACTGATCCCCTTCTTGGCAGCTAAACTCTCTCGCAAAAACTTGCTTCTGATCGGATTGATCGCCTATGCATTACGCATGGCAATCTTCGCCTATGCACCCGCGTTGCTGGGTGCGGGAGCGATGCCCGTCATCATTTTGGGTGTCGCTTTGCACGGCCTCTGTTTCGGGTGCTTCATTTTCGTCGCCTTTATGATCGTCGACGAGGAATGTCGCTCGGATATTAGAGCCAGTGCGCAAAGTCTCTTTAATCTGGTGATCGTCAGTATCGGCACCATCGTCGGAAGTAAAATTGCTACGGGTGTGTCCAATTGGGCGAATGGTGACGGAGTTGTTGCCGGTGAAGAATGGCATGCTCCTTTCTCGCGTCTATTCGGGGTACCCATGTGGGCGAGTTTGGTGTGCATTTTGATACTCTTGGCGATGTATCCTTCTGGATCTCGTTCCAATAAGACCACTGAGCTGGATACGAAATGAGGAGGGCTTCGATGTCACAAGTCGATCGCCGATCCTTCTTGGGTCTTGCGGGTGCCGGAATCACGACAGGTCTCCTCGGTTGTGGGGGGCTGGGTATTGGTGGTTCCAATGCAGGTTCAGAGAGTTCTCTTCCTAGTGGAGGTGAGCAGATGAAGTTCAAAATCTCGCTGGCGGAATGGTCTCTGCATCGGTCTTTGCAGGCGGGGAAAATAACGAATTTAGATTTCCCTGAAATAACACGGAATGCTTTCGGCTTAGATGCTGTTGAGTACGTGAATGCTTTTTTCAAAGATAAGGCCGATGACGGGGCATACCTCCGGGAACTGAAAAGACGTTGCGATGACCATGGTGTCGAAAGCCTATTGATCATGTGCGACTCTGAAGGAGATCTTGGAGATCCCGACAATAAGTCTCGGGGAATCGCGATTGGCAATCATCATCGGTGGGTGGATGCTGCCCGTCGTTTGGGCTGTCATTCGATTCGAGTGAACGCTGCCAGTCGAGGATCCTATGAAGAACAAATGAAATTGGCGGCGGATGGTCTGTCACGATTGACGGATTACGCTGCGAATCAGGGGTTGAATGTCATTGTGGAAAATCATGGCGGCTTGTCTTCCAACGGGGCTTGGTTGGCAGGAGTTATGGAAATGGTCGACCACCCCAGATGTGGCACCTTGCCAGACTTTGGCAACTTTACCTTAGGTGGTGGGGAAACCTATGATCGCTATTTAGGTGTTCGTGAACTGATGCCGTTCGCAAAAGCGGTCAGTGCAAAGAGCCATGACTTCGCTGAAGATGGAACCGAGATTCATACGGATTATTCAAAGATGTTGAAGATCGTCATGGATGCCGGTTACAGGGGATATATAGGAATCGAGTTCGAGGGTGCCGGAGATGAACACGCTGGCATCGTGGCGACTCGTGATCTGCTGAAAAAGGTCCGATCCGAGTTGGCTTCCGTTTAGAAATTGAATTTTGAAATAGTAAGGAGTTCACCATGACAAATGAAAACGAACAAATCTCTGCGAATGCCGGACGTAGAGACTTTCTCAAAGGTGCAGCTGTTGCCGCAGGTGCTTTTGCCGTGACTGGCTGTGCGAATATCTCTGGGACCCGGATTGCCGCAGAACCGGGTGCGATTGGTTCTTCCAGAAGTCGTTTCCCTGTTGGCGATGACGGTCTGGTGAAGATCGCAATCCTCGGTACCGGTGGAATGGGGGGCGGGCATATCGATTCCTTCCTTCGTTTTGCCAAAAAAGGCGAGGAGAAAGTCGAGATCGTTGCTGTTTGTGACGTGAACCTGGTTCGACGCAAAGTTGCGGAGGACAAGGTGAACAATTCACAGGGTGGGCAGGTCGCTGTCTACACTGATTACCGAGAGATGATTGAACGCGATGATCTTCATGGAGTTCTGATTGCTTCTCCGGAACATTGGCATGCAAAAATGGCTGAAGACTGCCTGATGGCAGGAAAAGACGTTTACCTAGAGAAGCCGATGACCTTAAGACTTCCAGAAGCGCTTCGTTTGCGCGAAGTGGTCTTAAAGAACCCTGATGTTTTGATCCAAATAGGAACTCAAAAGATCATGTTACCGAAGTACAAAGCGGCCCAGGAAATGCTGGGCGACGGAGCTATTGGTAAGTTGACCTTTAGTCAGACTTCATACTGTCGAAATTCTGAAAATGGAGAATGGCTATACTACGGGATCGATCCCAAGGTGCAGCCCGGTGAAACTCTTGATTGGGATATGTGGTGTGGACCTCTCGGGAAAAGAGAGTGGGATCCTGCGTTCTATGCTCGCTGGCGTCGTTACAAAGATGCTTCAACAGGAATCATCGGAGATTTGTTGGTCCACGAAGTCACTCCACTGGTGATGGCGATGGACCAAGGTTGGCCAACGAGAGTTGTTGCCACCGGTGGTCACTATGTTGACAAGAAGATGGAGAACCACGATCAGGTGAACCTTCAGGTTCAGTTTGAAAAAGGGCATACGCTTATCGTGGCCGGTTCCACCTGTAATGAAAATGGCCTAGAGACCGTTGTGCGAGGTCATAAGGGCACCGTTTATCTGAATGGTGGAAACTGCAAAATGGTGCCACAAAGGCTCTTTGCAGACGATGTTGATCCCCAAGAAGTGATTTGCGAAAACATCGGGAACGACCAAGATGCTTTGAGGAAAAATTGGCTCGATTGCATTCGAACCCGTCGCCAACCCGATTCCAATGTTGAACTGGGTACCAAAATAATGGTGATCGTGGACCTTGCGACCCGCTCCATGTGGGAGGGCAAAGCCTTCGAGTTTGATCCTGCAACGATGACGGCCTCTGCCATCGGATAGTAGGAGTTGATCTGTGTTTGAACGGGGCGCCCTTGCGGCGATGGGTACGAGATTTGAAATCGTCGCTGCAGGGGCTCCCGCTTCACAGCTCAGGGCTTCCATCGAGGAAGCTCTTGAGGAAATATCTTTATGCCATCAGCGCTGGAGTCCGTTTTCTCAATCTAGCATGTTGTCCCAAATAAATAGATCACAAGGTGAAGGTGTTGCCGTCGACGGCTTGACGATGGAATTGTTGAGTCAATGTCAACGTTGGCATGATGATACAGCGGGTGCATTTGATCCATGTGTGGGTCATTTGTTATCGGAGCGGGATCCTCGTCGGTCCGGGCATGAGGATTCAGGGATATTGAAGAATGCTTCAAGAGATTCAACTTTCACAGGACTTGCAAATGTCGAGATCAATGTCGCAAAGAATTCCATACGTTTACTTCAGCCATATCTTCAGCTTGATCTGGGAGCCGTCGCCAAGGGCTTTGCAATTGACCTCGCAACGGATGTCTTGAGAGACGCTGGGATTCCTAGCGCATTCCTTCATGGTGGCAATAGCAGTATTTCGACCATCGGTCAGCCCCCTGGTGCGAGCGCATGGAAGGTACAACTTCCACAATCCTCTGAAGTCCTCGAGTTGAGAGATCAAAGCCTCGCGGTCAGTGCTTCCAAGGGGCAATATGCAGGAGAGCATCTCTTGAATCCGTTAACCGGAGAGTGGATTGATGCCGAATCCGAAGGATATTGGGTGCGTTCGAAAAGTGCTGCTGAAGCAGATGTCTGGTCGACAGCATTGACAGTGAATTCTGGATTCTCAGAGTCGATCAAATTTTCGATGCCCGACGATATGGATTGGGGACCGTTGCGAATGGCGACTTCCTCAAACACAAACGAGAAGACTTCTAAAGTTTCAGTAGTGAAATCTGATCACTGGAGTTTTTTACCCACAGAATCTGAAGACAAGATTTGAAATTAATCTTCGGGGGAAATTTCCCCGTGGAAGGAGAATGATGGAAACGGATCGCAGGGATTTCTTGATTCAAGGGGCGGGTGCACTCGCTGGAGTGGCATTGTTGCCCGGACTCGACACATTCGCTCGCACGATTCAGGACGATTACCCGGTCGCCATCATTGGCACTGGAAGACAGGGCCGTGCAGTTGCTGCTGAACTACAGAAACTGGGGGCTCGAATTGTCGCTCTTTGCGATAATGACGCCCCAAGACTGAGAAGTGGTGGACGTCGAGTCAAGGATGCCAAGACATATGACGACGCAGACAAGATGTTGGCGACAGAAAAAAGTGTTGAGGCTGTCTTTATTTGCACACCCACTCATCAACATCGCGCTTTGGTGGATGCCTGTATTGCTGCAGGGAAACATATTTATTGTGAAGCACCATTGGCTCATACCGTCGAAGATGCCAAGGCGATTGCCTCCGCTGCCCGAGGAAGTTCAAAGGTGTTTCAGGCGGGCTTGCTAGCAAGGTCTAATCCGGTGTATTCCTTGGCCCGGTCTTTCTACCGTACTGAGGCATTCCTGAAATTAGTTTCGATGCGCGCTCAGAACTCTCGTAAGGACAGTTGGAGGCAAGCGGCTTCTACTGCGGAGCGGCAGGCCCGATTAGACTGGCGACTCCATGAGGCCACCTCTACAGGCTTGCCAGGTGAATGGGGGACGCATCAGTTTGATGTCTTCCATTGGTTCAGCGGCAAGTATCCCGTACGCATACATGGAAATGGTGCGGTTCGGGTATGGGAAGACGGTCGTAAGGTCGCTGATACCGTGAATCTCTCACTTGAGTTTGATCAGGGGGAATGTCTGGAGTATCAGGCGACTCTGGGGAACTCATTTGGAGGACGATACGAAGTTCTTCATGGAGTGAACTCAGCGTTTAAATTGGCTTGGAGTCATGGCTGGATGTTCAAGGAAGCAGATGCTGCGACTCAGGGCTGGGAAGTCTATGCCAACCGTCAGAGATTTTTTAACGATGAAGGCATCACTCTCATCGCAGATGCCACTCAGTTGGCGAGTCAAAACAAGTTGAAGGACGGAGTTGGCCTTCCTCATGATTCTCTTTACTACGGTGTCTCAGACTTCCTGACCAGTTGTCAGGAAGGTAAAGCTCCAAAGACTGGAGCGAGTGAGGGGTTCAGAGCCACGCTTGTCGGTATTGCTGCTCATAGAGCTGTGGTTGAGGGTGGGACGATAGAGATCTCTCCAGACGACCTGAAGGAGGCCTAATCGTGAAGATGGAGTGGGGTGGTGGACTATCAACCTTGCCTTTGGGTGCTCGCCTGGGTCTGACCGGGTTGTGCATCGTTTTACTGGGGGGGTTGGCGGCTAGTTTTCAACACATGATTTACCACTACGAAAACCGGGACGAGCGTCCTGAATTTTCCGTGGATGATGTGGTGGGAGCCTATCACGGGTTGAACAGTCCTTCTTTACTGAAAGAGGCTCTGGAAAATGGACATCCGGAGACTTTGCCGGCGGACCAACGTTCAATCCTTATCGAATGGTTATCCGGATCTCGAATCGTAGAAGATTACGACAGTCTGGATCTGGAAATCCCACCAGCAGAAATTCTTGATGAGCAATGCCTTCAGTGTCACACACGTGACCTCGCCGAGTCTCAAGGTATTCCGTCTCTTGAATATTTCGATGACATCAAATCGATCTCTTTTTCGAGAGAAGTCGAGCCGACTCCGGTAAAGATTCTTGCAGCATCCACTCACGCTCATGCTTTGAGTATGTCTGTACAGGGCATGATGGTGCTTTTGTTAGCTTTATTGACGGCTTGGCCTACTCGAAGAATCGGCTGGATCTGTGCGCTGATGGGACTTGGATTGTTGGGTGATATTGGGGGTTGGTGGCTGGCTCGATACAGTCCATCCTTTGTCATGCTGATCATGGTTTCTGGTGCGGCATACAGTGTCGGACAGGCGACACTCATTGGGAGCATTCTTCTCGATTTGTGGAGGGGCAAGAAGCCTCGGACTGATTGAGAAGACTCGGTGTTGAATTAATACTTTCTGCAAGAACACAGGAGGACCACATGTCTGAATCCAATTTGTCACCCACCGATAGAATCAAAAAGACCTCTGATAGCCTTGAGGCGACTCGGCGTGATTTTATGAAGGGTGCCGCTGCTACTGTTGTTGCTGGTGGACTCGCTCCTTCGCTCATGGGAGGGATGGTCTCGGCGGAAGGATCTGACGTGATACGAGTCGGCTTGATCGGCTGTGGAGGTCGAGGATCAGGAGCCGCCAGTAATTGCGTCAATTCTGCTGAAGGAGTGAAACTGACGGCGATGGCGGATCTGTTTGAGGATCGTTTGAATTCCAGCCGCATGAACCTCGAGGGACTCGGCGATAAGTATGACGTTTCTGACGAACACTGCTTTGTCGGGTTTGACGCCTACGAAAAATTACTCGCCACCGATGTCGATCTTGTGATTTTGGCAACTCCTCCTGGTTTCCGTCCGATTCATTTCGAGGCGGCCATCGAAGCCGGTAAGCATGTATTCATGGAGAAACCGGTGGCCACAGATGGCCCCGGAATTCGACAGGTTCTGAAGGCCGCAAAGAAAGCCAAAGAAAAAAATCTGGGTGTCGTTGCAGGCACTCAGCGTCGCCACCAAAAAGGTTACATCGAGACGATGGAACAGATCCATGACGGAGCTATCGGTGAGGTGGTGGGTGCTCAAGTATATTGGAATCAAGGTGGATTGTGGGCCGTACGTCAAACGCCAGAGATGTCTGATATGGAATGGCAATGCAGAAACTGGCTCTATTTTGCTTGGGCCAGTGGTGACCACATCGTTGAGCAGCACATTCACAATATTGATGTGATGAATTGGGCATTCGGCGGACCTCCCAAAAAAGCCTTTGCGATGGGCGGACGGCAAGTGAGAACCGGTTCCGAATACGGACACATCTTCGATCATTTTGCTGTGGAGTATGAGTTCGATGGCGGAGTGAGAGCGCTCAGTGAGTGTCGACAGATCGATGAATGCTGGAATAGGGTTTCAGAGAAGATTATTGGTACCCATGGCACTGCCAATCCATCCGGTCAGATCAGTAGTAGCAAGATTGGAAATTGGAGTGCTCCGGGGGGTGGGAAAAATCCATATGTCCAAGAGCACACCGACTTGATCGAGAGTATTCGGAACAATGAGGTTCTGAACGAGGGAGAGCGTGTCGCCATGAGCACCCTGACGGCCATCATGGGACGAATGAGTGCTTACACGGGCAAAGAGGTCACCCTCGAATTTGCTCTTCAGTCTCAAGAGAGCCTGCTTCCTGAGAAGTGGGAATTTGGACCTTTGGCGACCCCATTGGTCGCAGTCCCTGGAAAAACAGCTCTGATCTGATCAGAAAAACAGGAAGAGGATGATCATGGATCGACGAGTATTCCTGACCGCGACAGCATTGGGTCTCATGAGTGGGTGTTCTTCATTCTGGACACGAGGTCCATCGGGGAGTTCCACGATGAAACTGAAAAAATGTCTGAAGATAGGAATGGTGAACATCGAGGGATCTCTTCTTGAGAAGTTCAAAGTTCTCAAAGAAGTCGGCTTCGATGGCGTTGAGATGGATTCCCCTTCAGGAGTGGATTGGGACGAAGTTCGTTCTGCCAGTCTGGAATCTGGATTAGAAATTCCAGGAATCGTCTGCTCGACGCATTGGGGAAAGCCTCTTTCTGCCAACGACCCCGCAGAAAGAAAAGACGGCATCGATGGAGTGAAGCAAGCGCTTCGTGATTGCAAGAAAGTCGAAGGGACGACAGTTTTGTTGGTTCCTGGTGTTTGTAGTGATTCTGTTTCATATCAACAAGCATGGGAGCGGTCTACTGCAGCTGTTCACGAACTCATACCACTCGCCACTGAGTTGGGCGTTCAAATCGCTTTTGAGAATGTATGGAACAACTTCATTATCAATGCCGACGAAGCGGTTCGATACGTGGATCAGTTCGAGAGTCCAGCAGTGGGGTGGTACTTTGATACCGGAAACATCGTGCGATATCAAAAACCCGTTGAATGGGTAGAGAAATTAGCACACCGCATCATCAAGTTGGATATCAAGGATTACTCCAAAGAACTGATGGAGTCCGAGGGAGTCTGGGCTGGATTCCGTTGCAAAATTGGTGACCCCCAATCTTCAGTAGATTGGGCGGGAACGATGGAAGCTCTCCGTCGTGTCGGTTACCAAGGCTGGGGTTCTGCAGAAGTCTCCGGGGGGAACCGAGATCGACTCGCAGATATCTCCCGCCGGATGGACGACGTATTTTCGCGTTGAATCCCCATAATTACTAAAGCTTTGTTTTGTTGGTCTTGACTTCGATACACGATAAAATCGGACTTAAGATTAGATTTAACCGTTATCCGTTGCTGGAGGCCGAGAATGACACTATTTATCCGTACGCTGAGCGTGATTTCGATCCTACTCATTCATGGAGGATTGTTTTCAATCAACTTGTCTGCTCAGCCTGCAGAAGATTGGGTCAACTGGGAAAGTCCTCCGGTTCATCCGCTGGAGAAAGTTCCTGGGTCCTCCTTGATGCTTGCGGTCAACACCGCAGATGACCAATTGGAAGTTCACGATGTCGCTAACGGTGTTCCTGAACATCTTTATTCGATCCCTGTAGGCATCGACCCCGTCTCTGTTCGAGCGTTCTCTTCTGAGAAAGCGTGGGTCGTCAATCGGATTTCCGATTCGATCAGTGTCGTAGATCTCGTGCGTGGCACCATCGATTGGACAATCCAAACTTCGGATGAACCCGCAGACGTGATTTTTGCAGGTGATCCCATCCGTGCGTATGTGTCTTGTTCAGGGACAGATGAGATTTTGATTTTCGACCCCACCCAAGCGCGACCTGTTCTTTTGCAAACGCTCAATATCGTAGGTGAGGAACCTCGCGCCTTGAGTACCAGTCCAGATGGTTCTCTTGTTTATTGTGCAATTTTTGAATCAGGTAATGGGACGACTCTCTTGGGCGGTGGAGGAGACTTTGGAACCTCTACTTTGGCCTTTCCTCCGAATGTCGTCAATGAACCTTCAGGACCTTACGGCGGCCTCAATCCTCCTCCCAATAGCGGGGCAGGTTTTAATCCTCCTTTTAACGGTGCTACAGGGACTCCGCCTGAAGTCGGACTGATCGTTCGAAAGCAGGGAGCCGATCTGTGGTTAGACGATAACGGATCTGATTGGTCTGATTTTGTCAGTGGACCACAAGCGTCTCTCAGTGGTCGCCCCGTAGGTTGGGATCTGGCGGACCATGACGTGGCCGTCATCGATACTTCTAATCAGTCGATTTCTTACATATCGAGTCTCATGAATATCTGTATGTCGATTTCTGTGAGACCTACCGATGGAGCGATTTCTGTGATTGGAACCGATGCTCACAATGAGATTCGGTATGAACCCAATTTGAATGGAAATTTCATCGATGTTCTTCATGTGATGCTTCCAGAGATCAGCATTGCGAACAGTCATGATTTGAATCCTCATCTTCCCACAACGGGATCCAATGTTGCCGAAGATTTACGAGAGATCAGTATCGGAGATCCTCGTGCACTTGTTTGGAACTCGGCTGGAACGAATGCATATGTGGCGGGCAAAGGATCTAACAACGTCATTCGATTGAATGAAGACGGATCACGAGATCTTTCTGTTCCCCCGATTGAGGTCGGTGCAGGGGCGGCAGGATTGGTGATAGAGGGGGATTGGCTTTATGTCCTGGAGCATTTCGATGGCAGTTTGGCTGCCGTCGATTTGACAACGGGGCAGGTTGTTGGACGAGTTCAGCACCATGATCCCACTCCGACTCCAGTGAAGGATGGGCGTAAATTTCTATACGATACGCATCTCACATCGGGGATGGGTCAGGTGTCGTGTGCTTCCTGTCACGTCGATGCTCGCACAGATCGACTTTCCTGGGACTTGGGCGACCCCTCTGGGGACGTTGAACTCTTTACCGACATTTGCAATATGGGTCTGCCTCTGGCAGCTCCGGGTGATTGCGATGATTTCCATCCGATGAAGGGGCCGATGCTGACCCAGTCGATGCAGGACATCATCGGTAAAGAACCGCACCATTGGCGTGGAGATCGATTTGGGATAGAAGCTTTTGGAGGAGCCTTTCTTCATATCAATGGTGACGACCTTCCTCTTGTCGGGGCTGATATGCAGTTGTTTGAGGACTTCCTCGCTTCTATTCATTACCCTCCAAATCCATTTCGAAATTTGGATAACAGTCTGCCAACAGCGATAGAATTAGAGGGACACTTCACGACAGGAAGATTTGCTCCTGAAGGGCAACCTCTCGGAATAGGAAATGCCGAAATCGGATTGGACCTGTATCGAAATGCCGGCCTGGATGGCGGATTGCAATGTGTGACTTGTCATACATTACCCGTCGGCATTGGGCCGAATGCAGCATTGTCTGGATTCCAGATGCAGACTATTCCAGATGGGGCGAGTGGTGAAAAGCATCACGGCGTGGTGAGTGTGGATGGTTCGACTCAACGAAATATCAAAATCCCACAGTTGAGAAACATCTATAAACGAAGCGGCTTTAACACGACGCAACAGGTGAACACTGCTGGATTTGGATTCCTCCATGATGGCAGTGTCGATTCTGTGGAGAGATTCCTAGCAGAACCTGCTTTTGACGTTCAGAGCGATCAAGAATTGGCACATCTCGTCGCGTTTATGCTC